>Ga0206963_10324_pt1 | contig 12251 bp, 14 predicted proteins | sample Alteio_BWOrgHeat_28_FD_152958 | JGI IMG/M metagenome (GOLD analysis project Ga0206963, IMG submission 152958) | Enriched cells from forest soil in Barre Woods Harvard Forest LTER site, Petersham, Massachusetts, United States -... | ecosystem: Environmental > Terrestrial > Soil > Temperate forest >... | reverse complement strand
TTTTTCTGCAATCTCCGGGCAATCGCTATAGATGCCTTCCCGGTTACAAAGCTATATAGTTCACCTTTCTTAAATTGGTTGTTTGGCATATAGTTAGTTAAACAACTATATAAAAATAATTATTTCTCCCGAAACCTCAAATTTTAAACCCCTTTTTAATTCCTCATCTATGATGAACTTCATCAACGTATATTTCCGGTTGAATGGTCTTTAAGTGATTCATCCACTCATCGTTATTACAGGTATCCTGCTGCTGGTTTATGCCCTGCTGATATTTTATTATCACCGGGTCTGGGACCGGATACCTAATCAATCAGATCAGGTGAATTTGCCAATTCTTTCAATGACTAAGGTATCCGTCATAATTCCTGCAAGGAATGAGTTTTCGCGAATCGGGTACTGTCTGGATTCAATTTTCAATCAGTCCTATCCGAACAATTTAATCGAAGTAATTGTGGTAAATGATTACTCAACGGATGAAACAGAAACGGTTGTACTGAATCACAAATTGAAATGCAAACTATTGAACCTTTCGGATTACGTTACTGGGAACCTGAATTCATATAAAAAGAAAGCCATTGAAACCGGGATCAATCATTCTTCCGGTGAACTGATTATTTGTACTGATGCGGACTGTACTATGGGGGCAAACTGGATAAAAACCCTGGTCTCCTTTTACGAAAAGGAAAAATTACAGTTCATTGCTGCGCCTGTTAAAATTATTTCCGATGGATCCTGGCTTTCTGTATTTCAGGCCCTCGATTTCATTTCTTTGCAGGGAATTACCGGTGCAGCTGTTTATAAAAATCTTTACCCCATGTGTAACGGAGCCAACCTTGCTTACACCAGGAAGGCTTATGATATGGTTAGCGGTTTTTCAGATATAGATCATATTGCGTCCGGCGACGATATGTTGCTGATGAAAAAAATTCAGGATGCTTTTCCTGGAAAAACCGGATATATAAAAGATCAGCGCACAATTGTAAATACCCGATCAGCCGAAAATATCAGGGCATTTTTCAGCCAGCGCGTACGTTGGGCGAGTAAGATTTCGCACTATAAACACGGGAGCACATTCATAACACTGGGCCTTGTATTCCTGGTAAATAGCTGCCTCCTGCTACTTTTCGTAAGTTGCTTTTTTTACGGACACTGGCGATGGTTCCTGATCCTTATTGCATTCAAAACAATTTCTGAATATTTTTTTGTTTCTAAAGTTGCTCATTTTTTTCAGCAGCAATCACTGATGAAATATTTCCCCCTGTGCCAGCCATTCCATATTCTCTATACCGTGATTGCAGGTAGTTTTGGTAGTTTTGGTAAATACGAATGGAAAAACCGTAAAGTAAAATAACGATTGAAGAAAAATGATTCCATATTGTCCGATACCTGGCATCGCCTGAAGAAAAACAAAGGAGCCATATTTGGAATGATTATCATTTTAATCTCTTTATTTACTGCGGCTTTTGCTTACCTGCTGGCACCCGACCACACCCCTTACGCCAACAGGATGGTTCTGGAAATCGGGGGACAAAAACCTGGTTACAGGCAAAGTTTTTTACTGATCAAAAAACAGCAGACCGTTTCAACAGGTTCTTTTATTGACCGGCTCATTTCAGGTGTGGATGACCGTTATGATTTTATTCCAATTCAATCCTGGTTGCAACAGGGAGACAGTCTGATCGTTCAGAAATATATTGATGAGGGCATCACTGAAAGAACAGCTTTTTACCATCCGCCTCTGAATACGGATCTCCAGGTTCGTAATAAAATTTTCCTGCTCGGTACCGACCGTTACGGGCGTGATATACTCAGCAGACTCATTATAGGTGTCAGGGTCAGTCTCGCAGTCGGACTCATAACAGTTATACTTTCCCTGAGTATCGGTATTTTCCTTGGCGCGATTGCAGGATATTATGGAGGAAGAACAGATCAGTTTGTAATGTGGTTTCTCAATGTTATCTGGAGCATTCCAACTTTACTTTTAGTATTCGCCCTTACCCTTCTGCTCGGAAAGGGTTTCTGGCAGGTATTTATAGCTATCGGCTTAACTATGTGGGTAAATGTTGCACGTATAGTTCGGGGTCAGGTACTCGCTGTAAAAGAATTGGAATATATCGAAGCTGCTACTGCATTGGGTTATAGAGATAGCCGAATTATCATCAGACATATTCTTCCAAATATCCTCGGTCCGGTGTTGGTAGTGGCTGCGTCTAATTTCGCTTCAGCAATCGTAATAGAAGCGGGGTTGAGTTTTTTAGGAATCGGGGTTCAGCCGCCACAACCCAGCTGGGGACTCATGATCAAAGAGAATTATAATTTTATCATTACACATAATCCTATGCTCGCCCTGGCACCAGGGATCGCTATCATGTTGCTGGTTCTGGCATTTAATCTGCTGGGTAATGGATTAAGGGATGCATTAAATGTGAAGGTCTGAGTGAGTGTTTTCTAACCTGGAAATTCTTCATCGGCCTTTCATAAAAGGCAATGAAGCTTTGGATAAAACGTTCTATGATTACAGAGTCCAGAAATCTGTTTAAGTCGACTCTCTGCTCACTGCACCATGTTCCATCATGCGTGATCTTACGTCTTTTTACGTCTTTTGACGTCTGTATATCGTCCGATTCCTAGTTTGATTTAGGTTCTTTATAAGCGTTACGCTTTAGGCGTTACACGTTTAGCTTATAAAGGTTCTTTATAAACAGGTACATTCCGGTTGAAGCTCTCATCCAGTGATATAAATGTTTCGGTTCTTTCTATTCCTTTGATTTTCTGCAACTCATCATGCAGCACGAAACGAAGCTGGTTAATATCCTTACAAACGATTTCGGCAAACATGCTGTAATTGCCTGTTGTATAATTTAATCGAACAATTTCAGGAATCTTGCGAAGATCCTTTGCAACAGAATCATACAATGAACTCTTCTCCAGATAAATACCGATGAAGGCGATCACATCGAAACCCAGATGTTTCAGATTTACATTGAGCTTCGTGCCTCTTACGATCCCAAACTCCTGAAGTTTTTTTATGCGGACATGTATCGTCCCACCGGAGACAAATAATTTTTTTCCAAGGTCAGCGTAAGAGACCTCAGCATTTTCCATCATTTCGTGAATTATTTGCAGATCCAGCTTATCTAAGTTAAATTTACCGCTCATTTTGAATGATAGTTTTAATAATATTTAATAAATATAGGCAATATTTAAATATTATCAAATATTTCAAAATATATATTAGTATTTGTGCAACAGATTGGCATATTTGCCTTAATATTGCATAGTCAACGGTTGAAAAGCCTCGACAATACTGTGGAGTGATGAAATTTGGCAGACATGCCCTCTTGTCTCGGGGGTGGGGATCACAGGATAAACATCGCATAATGCCGGTCTCGCTGCAAAGCGTGGCCGACTGGGGTTGACCACCACTAACATTGTGCCTTGGCTAACTGCCTCGTGGAGGTTCGAATCCTCCCTCTACAGCGATGAATCAATGCCCCCCCATTAGGCGGGGCATTTTTAATTCCCGGAAGCGTGGAAAGCTTGCTTTCCTAAGCGGACGGGAATTAAAAATGGAAGGCGTGAAGCGCCGACATTGATTGAATTGCTAGCCCCCCTTCAAGGATCACCACAGGTAATCTTCCCTTTACAGTGAATTAAAAATGTCCGAAATAGTGAGATATGTCAAAATATAAATCAAGTTTCTTTTCGTCAGAAAATTGAATTTGTATTATATCGTAGGGTTTTTTCTTATAATTAGTCAGGGATTGTCGTACCACATGATAATTTGAATAGTGTTCTCTTATCCACTGGTATTCCGCCGTAACACCAGCCGATTCAGTAGTTTTAAGAATCACAACGGCCGTTTCATACGAAAGGCCGTCGGCAATAAGAATTCTAGTTGAAAGAGAATCTTTATTTCCGTTCGCAGGAATAACTGAGCTCTTTTTGGAAGGGGAACATGATAAGATTATTATCGAAACGGTTACTAAGATAATATGCAGGAATTTCATTGTATTATTTTTATAAGGAGATTCTGGAAAGCAATGAATTACATAAGTTGTCTTACGAAATCCTATTTTACCCCCCTCATTAAGTTAATGTTCTTTAAAACAATGTTATTTGGCACGGATTTCGTTTTCCCAGATTTAGTAATACAGCTCTATGAAAAATCAATATAGTGTTAAAGACAAACTGATTCTGTTGTTGCTTGCGCTGGGTGTGGGGTGTTTTGGATTTATCCTGCCTGATTCGCTTTCCGACCATAGTAAACTGGTGCATTTTTCCGCTCATTTTGGAATGAGTTTTTTGCTGGGACTTTGTTTCTATATGATCTGCACTGTTAAAATGCACATTTCGAAATCATTGACCTATAAGATACTCATTACGGCTACACTCTTTATCGGTGTCGTTTATAAGTTTTGGGAAATTGTTACACAGGGAATGATTGGTAATTATTCTTTCCATATGATTTTAGGTTCAACAGGTGTGGCGACTTCCATGTCCCAGAATATATCAGGCTTGCTCGGAGCGATTTTTTTGATTGAAGGGTTGGTAGAAAGAAACCTTGCTATGTCAGTTCTCAGGCATCCTAAAATGCAAAATGAATAAAGCTTTTCTCCATCACCAGGGATCTGATTGCGCTTAAATCTTATTTTTGCGGGCGTGGGCAATAAAAAACTTCAACGATTCGAAGCTATCCGCTCTTTCCCAAACGTGCTTCAATATCCGGAAGGTATGCAGGGTAAATGGAAGGATTTTTTTAAAAATGAAAATCCTTTAACATTGGAACTGGCCTGCGGAAAGGGAGAATATACTGTCGGACTATCAGTTCTTCATCCGGAAAGAAATTTTATTGGTGTGGACCTGAAAGGGAACCGGATTTATTCAGGCGCCCTTGAATGCCTTAAAAATAATATAACCAATGCCGCATTTCTCCGAACCCAGATCGACAAAATCGATGACTATTTTCTTCCTAATGAGGTGAGTGAAATATGGATCACATTTCCCGATCCGCACCTCCGTACTTCACGAGCTAAAAAAAGATTAACACATCCACGTTTTTTACGAATTTATCAATCCATAATTCAACCGGGGGGATTCATTCATCTGAAAACTGATTCAACTGAATTATTTCATTTTACAATGTTAATGGCAGATCTGTATGAACTGGATATTCAGGATTATTCGGAAGATGTTCACGCAAGATCGGCAAACGCACCTGAGATTAATATTGTAACGCATTACGAAAAACTGGATATCGCAGAAAGTAAAAAGGTCCATTATATACGTTTTGTTTTACCTGAAAAACAAATTCCGCTTCCTGATCCAAAATTGCAGGAGTTGCTAAAACAAATAGAAAATGCTGAAACATTCTAATATGCCAGTGAAAAAAATTAAACAGAATGCACAGGAAAAATCAGCTTCGAATATCAAAAAGATAAATCCTTCCGGTAAAAGAGAAGAATCCTTTTTTGAACTGGTATATGAAGTGGCCCGCCAAATACCTTATGGAAGAGTTACTTCTTACGGAGCAATTGCAGCCTGCCTGGGCACAAAACTTTCAGCACGAATGGTTGGCTGGGCCATGAATGGCGCTGATAAAATAAATCCTACTGTACCCGCACATCGTGTTGTAAACAGGGTCGGACTTCTTTCAGGTAAACATCATTTCAAGCCGCCGGGGAAAATGGAAAAACTCCTCAAGAAAGAAGGCATCCTGGTAAAGGACGATGTGATTGTTAATTTCAAAGAAAAATTCTGGGACCCCGGAGCCGAATTTTTATAATTACTTTTCCAATCGATGACCGTCTTCCATACTCCCATACTTCCATACTCCCATACTCCCATACTCCCATACTTTCTTAGGCGTAATAAGGACTTATCATTATATAAACAATAACGCCCGTCACAGCTACATAAAACCACAAGGGCCAGGTAAAACGTGCCAGCTTCTTGTGTGCGATGAATCTATCCTGGAAAGCACGTTGAAGAGTAAATAACACTAAGGGTACAATAATACCGGATAAAATAATATGGCTGCTCAATATAAAATAGTAGACATATCTGAGATTTCCTGCCCGCAATTTTTCATCCGCACTCAGGATGCCGTCGTGATTCAGGTCCCCATACTTTACAGATGGATTGGAACTATGATATATCACATATGAGATCAAAAAAATCGAGCTCAGCACCACAGCAGTCAGGTTCGCTCTTTTATGCGCTTCTATCCTTCCATTTTTTATGAAATATAAACTGGCCAGCAATAAAATGGCAGTCGTTGAATTGAGAATCGCATGAAATAGCGGAAGATTACTTGTATTAAATCCGAAATTGACTTTAGTTTTTAATCCAAGAATAAGAAAAGCCACAGCCATCGGAATGGCAATTGAAATGGTGATAATGGGAAGCGTATAACTTTTTTCTTTCATTATTATTTATAATTGATCCAAAAAGAGAACGTTTTATTTTTTTGAATTGCCATTTTCATTATGTCATTTGACTCATAATTTCGCATTTGCAATTTTGCTTTATGCTTTATGCTTTATGCTTTATGCTTTATGCTTTAAGCTTTAAGCTTTATGCTTTATGCTTTAAGCTTTAAGCTTTAGGCTTTAGGCTTTAGGCTTTGAATCTTTGGCTTTCTGGATAAATAAATTACAAGCCCCGCTGTAGCCACCAGCATAAAAATAATGATCGGCAAAATTGGTTTTATTTCTTTTAATGGAGATACATAATTTTTATCTTTCTCCAGCATGATAAATACCATATCATTCGCCATCTTACTCATGTCCACACTATCCAATCCATTATAATATCCTCTTACTACATGTTCCTTATCGAGCAGAACAAGTTTTTGAGTATGTATAAAGTTTGAATCAACCCCCTCTCCGTCTGCCAAACCCAATTTCAATTCATTCATCGAAAAATCATAAATCTGTTTCTTGGGACCAGTTAACAGCCACCACAGATCCGGATTGATTCCAAATTTATTTCCATAGGCTTTTAATACTGACACTGAATCCCGTTCGGGATCCACACTAAACGAAAGAAATTGAATAAAGGCAGGATTCAATTGTTTAAACTCATCTTTCGTTGACAATGCATCCTGAAGTTTTCTGATATTGACAGTCAGCTTTGGACAAATGGAAGGACATCTCGTAAAGAAAAAATCAGCGACGATTACTTTACCAGGCAGATCGGCAAGGGAAACAGTTCTTCCAAGCTGATTTTGAAATTTAAAATCTTCTACAGAATGCCAGATCGTGTCGTCGATTGTTTTCCCGTCCCTGATTACAGAAACAACACTGTCATAATAATATCTTCCAGGCATTCCAATCGTATGATCGCTGGCTCTTTTTACAATCAGGTAGCTAATTACCGGTACCATAATCGCCAACAAAACTGCTGTCAGGGCTTTCTTACTCACATCATTTCTTTTAGATAAAAAAACCATCGCTTAGCAATGGTTAATTGTCAATTGTTAATTTTTAATGATTGGCTTTAAGCGTTAGGCCTTAAGCTTTAAGCGTTATTCCACTCCAGGTTTCTTCCCCTCTTCCTTATGTTCAACCGGTTTGACTTTCGTTTTGCTTTGTTCGTATTGATATTTGTCGTAGCGCATACGAAGATCGTGGAAAGAGCTGCCATCCCACATAAACGCAATGAGAAACCAAATAAAGAGGCATGCAGGAATAGCGATTGTCATAATGAGATTTTTGATCTCATGACCCAGATGCATAAATTCTGCAACAATAAAAAATGCCTTGGCGAGGGTCATAATAATAAAGACGCCGTTCAGAATATGCTTGGGGAAAAAATGCGTTTCATAATAAACGATAGCAACGATAAGTTCAAACACAGTTATGCAAAGCAGGATCCAGAAAGTTCTCCAGACTGCCTTCGAGTCAAATGAACTTTTATCTTTTCCGAAATCTGCTGATGTTGGGCTTGCAGAACTCATATGCTCATTCATTTTAAATTATAACAGATAAAAACAGGTAAACACAAATACCCATACCAGGTCCACAAAATGCCAGTAAAGTCCTGCCTTTTCAATCATCAGGTAATGCCCCGTCCTTTGAAAGTCTCCGCGCCAGGTCTTGATCAGCATAATAGTATTAATGATCACACCCGAGAATACATGGAATCCATGAAAACCGGTAATTGTAAAAAAGAAATTCGTGAAATTAGTTGTTGATTGTGTACCGTCGATATTCATAAATGGATTTCTGCCCCACCAGGCACCTTCACTATGCAGATGCGTCCATTCCCATGCCTGGCAACCCAGGAAAGCCAGCCCACCAAGAATCGTTAAGAACATCCATTTCATCACAGCCTTACGATCTTGTGCCTGCCCTGCTCCTACCGCCATTACCATGGTAACCGAACTCATGATCAGTATAAATGTCATCAGGCTCACAAATGCCAGGGGCACGCTCATTTCGCCAATGAAAGGAAAACTTTTGAATACCTCATTTGGATTGGGCCAGGAGCTCGAAGAAAAACGAATGGTTCCGTAAGAGATCAGGAATGCACCGAAGGTAAAAGCATCACTCATGAGGAAATACCACATCATGAGTTTCCCATATTCCACATTGAAGGGACTCCTGCCTCCGCTCCACCATTTTTGACCTACTGGAACTGTTTGTGCCATGAGATTGTTTTGAACAGGTTCACAAATTTATCTAACAAAAAGCATACTTTATTGCACCATTAAAAAGAAAATGAACAGGTAGATCCATAACAGATCTACAAAATGCCAGTAAGTCGATACCACGTCTACCGGAACAGTATTATAACTCCGAATCTTTGTATTTCTTGCCCTAAAATACACAACAAAAAGGGCTATAACTCCTCCGAATACATGCAGTGCGTGTAATCCGGCAATGATATATAGAAACTGACCCGCTCCTGATCCGTGAAATGTAATTCCACTTTCCCATAAATGCCGGAATCCAAGCCATTGCAAAAACATAAAAGCAAGTCCCAGAAAAGCAGTAGCCAGTAACAGTTTCCTGTACCGGATCATTCGTCTTTCCCGGAAAGATTTCCCCGCCAGGAATATCGTGAGGCTGCTGATCAGTATTATGGAAGTAGAATAGTAAAAAGCAACCGGTGTAACATAAGATGTCCATCCGGGTTGTTCTCTTTTTACGACATACGCGCTCGTGAGCCCGGCAAACATCATGATGATACTGCCGATGCCAACCCATAAAATGAATTTATGAGGATGTATTTTTTTGTTTTGATCAGCCACGCGATTTAGTTCCAGACTCGGAGTCATTTTAAAAATTTCAATTTGCGACCTTATCAATCAGCAAAGCCAGCAACACTACCGGCAGATAAATATAACTGCTAAACATCACTCTTCTTGCTGCCTGAATAGTCATCTCCCTGTATAAGCGAACACATTGTCCGACCATAAAAATATTTGCAATCAATACAATCACCAAACTAACAATACCGCTCATTCCGTTGAAATAAGGCATGAATCCAACGGGCAGGAGAAGAAGAGAATAAATGACTGCCTGAAGTGCAGAATATTTTGTCTGTCCGTCTCCGGAAGGTAATAACTTGAATCCGGCCGCACTATAATCCTTATGAGCAATCCATGCTATTGCCCAGAAATGCGGGAACTGCCAGAAAAACTGTAAAGCAAAAAGTATCCAGCCACCTGCACTCAAACTATCATTACCTGCTGCCCATCCGATAAGGCATGGCATTGCTCCGGGAATTGCCCCGGCCAGAACCGCTGCCGAACTTACTTTTTTTAATGGGGTATAAATAAATGCATAAAAAAATAAACTGAAAACTGACAGAAGCGCTGTTAAAAAATTAAAATGCCATAACAACAAGGTACCAGCTAAACCGCAAATCACGGCGAAAGACATGGCTTCAGTCACCGTCATTCTTCCTGAGGCAACCGGCCTGCCGGCAGTACGTTTCATCATCGCATCCGTCTGCTTTTCCATGGCCTGGTTAATGGCATTTGCACTTCCGGTTACCAACATTCCACCGACAAACAAAAGTATGATGGCTCTCCAGTCGTATGCTTTTACTTTCGGCGCCAGCAGATAACTGATGACAGCAGAAAATACAACCATAAAGCTGAGGTTAAATTTAACCAGCAGCATATAGTCTTTCAGCTTGTCCGCAATCTTAAAAGAACCGGATTGTTTTATGGTTTCGGCCGACTTCAATATTAAAGGCTTACGCCCGGAACTAATGGTGCTGTTCATCGGCTCCAAGTGGTTCTGTTTGCAGGATAAATTCCTTTCCGTCTTTACCATAGTCATAGGCCCAGCGATGAACTTCAGGAATTTCTCCAGGCCAGTTGCCATGACCCGGGCGAATAGGCGTGGTCCATTCCAGTGTATTTGCCTGCCAGGGGTTTTTAGAAATTACTTTTCTTCCTTTAAATATGGAATAAAAAAAGTTGAATACAAACATCAGTTGCACAGCGAATACCACCATCGAAACCGTAGATATAAATCTGTTCAGACCTCCGAACTGGTTGAATGATGACCAGCCGGAATAATCCATGTAACGCCGTGGTAATCCTGCAAGGCCTTCATAATGCATGGGCCAGAAAATAAGATAGGCACCGGCAAACGTAACCCAGAAATGGATATACGCCATGGTGTTGTTCATGTATCTGCCATACATTTTCGGGAACCAGTGATATACACCACAGAACATTCCCAGGAAAGCAGATACTCCCATTACAATATGAAAATGCGCAACGATAAACATCGTATCGTGCAAATGAATATCGAGTGTTGAATTGCCAAGGAAGACACCCGTTAATCCGCCTGAGATAAACATACTCACAAATCCAATCGCAAATAACATGGCAGGTGTGAGCCGGATATTGCCTCGCCATAATGTGGTAAGCCAGTTAAAAACTTTTATGGCTGAAGGCACCGCGATCAATAACGTCAGCAACACAAATACTGATCCGAGAAATGGATTCAGCCCGGTGACAAACATATGATGTGCCCACACCAGGAAAGCAAGGATAGTAATCGCCATAAGGGATCCAACCATCGCCATATATCCGAAAATCGGCTTGCGCGAATTGATGGCCATCACTTCAGAAACCAGCCCCATGGCCGGGAGTATAATAATATAAACCTCCGGGTGACCAAGGAACCAAAACAAATGCTGATACAGGATAGGACTTCCTCCTTCGTTGGGAAGTGCTTTCTGCGTAGCAGAAACAAAAATATCAGAGAGATAAAAACTGGTACCTGCATGCCGGTCGAAAAGTAATAAAATAAGTCCTGAAAGGAGTACCGGAAAAGAAAGTACACCCAGTATTGCCGTAAATAAAATAGCCCAGATAGTCAGGGGAAGTCTTGTCATACTCATTCCCTTCGTTCGCATATTCAGGATGGTAGTGATATAATTCAATCCTCCCAATAAAGATGAAATAACAAATAAAGACATCGCTGTAATCCAATAATCCATACCAGCCTTCGATCCAAGGTTGGCATCTCCCAATGCACTTAAAGGAGGATATACGGTCCATCCGCCACTTGCGGGACCCGTTTCAATAAATAATGAAGTCAGCATAACCACACTTGCCATCCAGAAAAACCAGTATGAAAGCATATTGAGAAATGGCGATGCCATATCACGTGCACCAATCTGTAACGGAATCAGGAAGTTGGCAAAAGTTCCGCTAAGGCCCCCGGTCAGTACAAAGAAAACGAGCACCGTTCCGTGCATGGTGATCAGGGCATAATAAGCTTCAGGTTGAATTTTTCCTCCCTTTGCCCATTTACCCAGGATATCTTCCAGCCAGGGAAAAGTTGAATCAGGATAACCTAACTGAAGTCTGAAAAGAACCGACATTAAACCTCCGAGAATAGCCCATATCATTCCCGTGATCAGGAATTGTTTACAGATCATTTTATGATCCTGACTAAAAACATATTTAGTGATGAAAGTCTCTTTATGATGATGGACTTCATGACCCTCGTCATGCGTGTCGTGTGAAACGATCACCTCACCAGTCCCATGTATCGTCGAATCAGTACTCATCAGTAAAAATTTAATTCTTTATTTTAATCCATTTTACGCTTAACGCTAAACGCCTAAAGCTTAACGCTTAATTGGTCGCAACCAGTTTCGCAGGCATATTCACAACAGTTGTCTTAACTGAATCAGCGGCAGGTGGGGGAGGCATTTTATCCTTCATCACCTGTGCATAATTAGGAACCTGCTTTGCACGCCACAAAATAAAT
>Ga0206963_10323_pt1 | contig 12267 bp, 10 predicted proteins | sample Alteio_BWOrgHeat_28_FD_152958 | JGI IMG/M metagenome (GOLD analysis project Ga0206963, IMG submission 152958) | Enriched cells from forest soil in Barre Woods Harvard Forest LTER site, Petersham, Massachusetts, United States -... | ecosystem: Environmental > Terrestrial > Soil > Temperate forest >... | reverse complement strand
TCGATGAGCGCCGTGGCAAGAATCGTGAGACTACCGCCATTTTCGATGTTTCTGGCGGCACCAAAGAACCGTTTGGGTTTATGCAACGCGTTTGAATCCACACCACCTGAGAGGATCTTTCCGCTCGGGGGCACCACGGTATTGTAGGCGCGCGCTAGACGCGTGATGCTATCCAGCAAAATAACGACGTCCTTTTTATGCTCCACAAGGCGTTTCGCCTTTTCGATCACCATCTCCGCCACCTGAACGTGACGAGTCGCTGGCTCGTCGAACGTGGAGCTAACCACTTCGCCGTCCACATTGCGCTCCATATCGGTCACTTCTTCTGGACGCTCGTCGATGAGCAGCACAATAAGAACGACATCCGGATGATTGTGAGTGATGGCGTTGGCGATCTCCTGCATCAACATCGTCTTACCCGCGCGCGGAGGCGCTACGATAAGACCACGCTGCCCCATTCCGATGGGAGTCATTAGGTCGATAATACGAGTCGAATACTTCTTGGGATCATGTTCCAATTCAAAACGTTTGTGCGGATAGACCGGCGTCAGATTGTCGAAAAGAATCTTTTCTCGGGCGACTTCGGGATCCTCAAAGTTAACTTTTTCTACTTTAAGAAGGGCGAAGTAACGCTCAGAGTCTTTGGGCGGTCGGATCTGACCTTCTACCGTATCTCCGGTACGAAGCATGAAACGCCGTATTTGCGAGGGAGAGACGTAAATGTCATCCGGACCTGGCAAATAGTTATAATCGGGGGCTCTGAGGAATCCGAAACCATCAGGTAGTGTCTCGAGAACTCCTTCCCCGTAAATCTGTCCATTTTGCTCTGTCTGCGCCTGGAGAATGGCGAAGATCAGTTCCTGGCGTCTGAGACCGCCGGGCGATTCTACGCCCAACGACCGAGCCAACTCGGTCAGTTCGGAGATCGGTTTCTCTTTAAGCTCCTTTAAATGCATGTCAACTACCTCAACTGTGGTCTGAATAGATTGTGGGGATAATCATTCCGTGTTTTTTAGGCCTTGTTTTTAGGAAGCACTTCCCAAGTTTTCGCTAGGTTGTCAATCGACGTGAGGGGCGGGAAATTCGTTCTATCCTCGTGTTTTTCAGGCTGTCATAACCCCCTACGGGCTTGCCTTGATGACCATGCGAAAAAGGGCTTCAAGAGTAAAAACGTCCTCACATTAAAAGAAAGTCTCGTGGTGTGTCAAGACAGAAATCAATGGAATTGCCTATGGGGCAAAGCTTAGTAGGATTTTAGGATGGTGCCCAACGGGCCACCATCCCACAAGGTAAGAGGGTGCCGTGGTTAGACGAATGACCCCTTTGAATGACAATACCTGGCGTTACTACGACGGACGAATGCTTAAGCGTTACTCTTAAGTTTGCGAACGCGCGTTGCCTGCGGGCCCTTCGGACCCATGGTCATGTCAAATTCAACTTCTTGACCTTCCGTAAGCGACTTGAAACCTTCGCCTTCGATCGCGGAAAAGTGAACGAATACGTCAGCGCCACCTTCCTGCTCAATAAATCCGTAACCCTTATTGTCGTTGAACCACTTCACAAAGCCGGTCGGCATGACACCCCTCCCAATTCAAGGACACAAAAGACTCGCTGCCCAGGGCTCCCACGCGATAAAAACTGGCGAAGGTTTTTTTCTTTTTTATAAGATTTGGACTTAGAGCTTTCGTAAACCCGTTAACCCACAATATCGATGATAGCAACGGTCGTAATCGTGTCAAGCAAGTTGATTGACAAGGAATGTCACTAAGTTATACTGAACTTAGTCGATTCTTTCTCTTTTTCTGTATTACGTATCTCGATTTACCGTCGATAAAATCCCATACCAAAGTTTTTTGCCACTAAACATTCACTCGAGCGAATCTATGATCTTGAATCAGTCCGAATCCGGCTATCCAGAGATCCACGCGCCAAGAAATCACGACTCAAGTTTTGTCGCTTTCGAATTGCGACGACTTTTATGTCTAGCGTTTTCCATTGCGCTGGTTATGGCGCTGCTCTCTTACTCACCTACCGATCCCTCTTGGAGTACGTGGAGTAGTGACGCAAGGTTACACAATTGGATGGGGCGATTTGGTAGCATCACCGCCGACACATTGTATCAACTCTTCGGACTTACGGCTCTGGCGCTCGCGCTCTTGCCGTCGATCATTGCCCTAAAAATGCCCTTTCGGGACGGAGGGAGTTGGAAGAAACGTAGCTTCGGGCCGGTATTGATGGTGGTTTCGCTGAGCGTTCTTTTTCAAACACTATTCCCCCGCCGTTGGATGCCATGGCAGCTCGCTCACCCGGGAGGCTTATCCGGGGAGCTCTGGACGCAGGCGTTAGGCTACGCAGTGGGAACCATTGGCGTTCGTCTGATTAGCTTGGTGGGCTTTCTCTGCTCCCTGATCTTGGTCTTCCGTTGGCAGCTGGTCACGCGGTCGGAGAGTTGGATCCGCACCAGCGCTCCCCGATCGGTGCCGGTGCTTAGGCAGCAACTCTCCCACGCGAGAAAACTTTCCACCGTTTGGACGAAGCTAAAAACTCTCTTCAAGAGAACGGAAACCGAATCCGCCGAGCCCTCGACTTTCCCGCAACCGGAACTAGAAGCCCCGGATGCCTCAGCCGATACTGAATTTCAAGAAGAGGGGACGGAGGTGGTTTCCGATGTCGAGACCGATGTCGAAATTCCGGAAGCTTTGGTGGGAGCTACGATTTCCCTGCCCGTGAAAAGAACACCGCAACAGAAAATTCCGGAAAAACGGGTTCACCGAGGCAGAAAACAGACCTTTCAACTTCCCCATCTGCAACTTCTCTCCGGCAAAGCCGACAGCAAGAACAAAACTGTCGATAAAAGTTGGTATTTAGAAAAAGGAAATATTTTAGTCCAGAAGCTGAAGGATTTCGGAGTCGACGGAGAGGTCGTTCACATCTCTCCCGGCCCCGTCATCACCGTCTATGAATTTAAACCGGCAAGTGGCGTTAAGATCAAAGAGATCTCCAATTTGTCCGACGATTTGACGCTGGCGCTTAGTGTCTTGTCCGTTCGCATCGTGGCCCCTATTCCCGGCAAACCGGTGGTCGGCATCGAAATTCCAAGTCCGCATCGGGAAATGGTTTTCTTTAAGGACCTCATTCAAGAGACGCCGTTCTTTAAAGGAGATCTCAAAATTCCAGTCGTTCTAGGTCGACTGGCCTCGGGTGAACCGGTCGCCGGCGACTTGGCGTCCATGCCCCATCTACTCATTGCCGGTTCCACGGGCACGGGAAAATCAGTGTTCATGAACACGCTGATCTCAAGCCTGCTCTACCGCTTTAGCCCTGAACAGTTAAAACTTATCCTCGTAGATCCCAAGATGGTCGAGCTGAGTCAGTACGAAGGTATCCCGCACCTTCTACTTCCGGTCGTCGTCGATTCGAAGAAAGCCGTCATGGCCCTTAGATGGACCGTCGATGAGATGGAACGGCGCTACACGGCGATGCATCACTTTGGTGTCAGGCACATCGACACTTTCAACGAAAAACTAGCCGAGTATCACAAAGAGGGGAAAGAGCTGGAATGTGTGCCTTTGCCTTACATCGTTGTAGTTATCGACGAGTACGCCGATCTGATGGCGGTCGTGCCCAAAGAGGTTGAGCTCTCCATCGCAAGGCTCGCGCAAAAGGCTCGCGCTAGCGGAATTCATCTTGTCCTTGCTACCCAACGTCCATCGACCGATGTGGTCACGGGCACCATCAAAGCCAACTTTCCCACACGTCTCTCCTTCCGTGTCGCCTCTTCGATAGATTCCAAAACTATTCTTGATCGCACTGGGGCAGAACGGCTATTGGGGCATGGCGATCTGCTCTTTCACTCAGCCGGCTTTACGACGCTGAAGCGAATGCAAGGGCCATTCCTCTCCGACGCGGACACCAACCGCGTCGTAGAATATCTCAAAGCCCAAGGCGAACCTGAGTATGACGAGCGCATCTTGGCGCAATCCGAAGAGTGTGATCTAGACGGCTCTCCTTCGGCGAATTCGGATGATGAAGAGGGGCGTCTCTATGATCAAGCGGTTCGCATCGTCACCGAAAAGGGAGAGGCCAGCATTTCGCTTATTCAGCGCCACCTGCGCATCGGCTACAATCGTGCTGCAACGTTGATGGAGCAGATGGAAAAAGAGGGGGTCGTGGGATCTTCGGCGGGCCCCGCTAAGCGACGGTCGGTTCTGGTAAATCCTTAAGCCTTTATCCTTGAGCCTTTATCCTTAAAAGCTTACAACTTGGTCGTGAAACTTCTAATCACCGCGATGGCCCTGTTGGCGTTTTGCCTAGAACTCCCTGCCGCACGGGCACCCAAGCGCCCCTCCGAAGTCAGTAAACAGTTAGCCAAGCTCCAAGCCTCCTGGGACGCCATGAAATCCTTTCAAACGGATTTCACCCAAGCCGTCTCGTCGAAGGCCATGGTCGGCCTACCCCCCGACGAAACTACCGGAGTGCTCTACGTTCAAAGGCCGTCAAAACTTCGCTGGGAATCAAAAACGGATGGCAGTTTTCAGATCGTCTCTGACGATGAGTTAAAGGTCGTCCGCAAGAACCAGCGGGGCACCACTTTAGTGGACATCTACACCAATATCGGGAAAGCCGCCGGAGCTAAACCCTTGAATTTCCTTACCGGCAAAGCCAAATTCAACTCCCTCTACCGCGCTGAGCTTACCAACCAAACCCCGGAAACGGTGACGCTAAAGCTCGTTCCCCGAGACGGCAGTCGGGAAACATATATTGCGGAAATTTCCAAAGACGGCTATTTTCTCGAGACTTTGACGACCGATACGGAGGACACCACGGTAGTGCTCAAGTTCGCGAATCTTCGGCGTAATCTTCCCTTGGATAGGTCACTTTTTGAGTACACCGCCAAGCCCTCTGATGTCGTTCATCGCCAGTAATTCTGGCGCACCATTTAATTTTTTGCAGAGGAAGTCATGCCGTCCTTCGATATCACAATCAAAATGAGCCTCCCTGAGGTCGATAACGCCATCAATCAGGCGCAAAAGGAGTTAGCTCAGCGCTATGACTTTAAAGGCAGCAAGAGCAAAATCGACTGGGACAAGAAGGCCGAAATCACCTTAGTGGCCGATGACGACTACAAATTGAAAGCTCTGACCGATATCTTGCAGGGCAAGATGGTAAAACGAGGCCTAAGTCTGAAGAATGTCACTTTCGGAAAACTCGAGCCCGCCTTTGAAGGAACGATTCGCCAAAAAATTACCCTCCAACAGGGAATTCCCGGCGATAAGGCAAAAGAGCTTATTAAACTCATCAAAGAGACTGATTTGAAAGTGCAGTCCCAGCATCAAGATGAACAGGTCAGAGTAACCGGCAAGAAAAGGGACGACCTTCAGGAAGTCATGGCCTTTGTTCGAAAGACGGACTTAGGGTTAGATTTCCAATTCGAGAATTTCAGGGATTAAGCATGTCACTCGCGCCCGAAATAGTTCCCGGTAAGACCATTTTTTTTTCAGAGCCTTGGCTGTCCAAAAAACTTGGTCGATGCCGAAGTGATGTTAGGGCTCACCTCTAGAGAAAATTTTCAGATCGTATCCACGCCCGATAGCGCCTCGGTGATCGTTCTCAACACCTGCAGCTTTATTGAAGCTTCAAAACGGGAATCGATTGAAGCGATCCTTTCGATGGCCGAGTACAAAAAAGGGAATTGCGAAAGACTCATCGTCACGGGATGTTTGCCTCAACGTTATAAGGCCGATCTAAAGGTTTCCTTTCCTGAAGTCGATGCCTTTGTCGGGACCGGCCAATATGGACAGATTTTGGAGTTTATCGCGGGCAAGCGTGAGGAAGATTTTGGTTTTACGCATCCCAAATATATTCATTCGGAGCACACGCCGCGAATCAATTCGCAGCCCTCGCATCGAGCGTATCTCAAGCTCTCCGAAGGGTGCATCAAGAACTGTGCGTTTTGTATCATCCCAAAAATTCGCGGCACCTTGAGAAGTCGGACGATCGAGTCGTTAGTAGCCGAAGCGAAACAGTTGGTGACCGGAGGGGTGGTCGAGCTCAATCTCATCGCCCAGGATCTGACCGATTACGGAAGAGATCTCCGCAACGGATCCGACCTGGTGGCTCTGTTAAAAGCACTAGCCCAAGTGGATGGTTTGACCTGGATGCGACTCCTGTATGTCTATCCCGATGAAATGTCCGATGATCTGTTGGATCTGATAGCGACCGAACCCAAGATCTGCAAGTACATCGACATGCCGGTTCAACATATTAACGATCGCATGTTGCATCTAATGAATCGAAAAGTCAGTGGAGAGCAGATCCGCGAGCGGATACAGACTTTAAGAAAGCGCATCCCTGGCGTCTCAATACGAAGCACCGTCATTGTTGGTTATCCTGGAGAGACGGAAGAAGAATTCAATCAGCTCTGCGGTTTTATCGAAGAGAGCCGATTTGATCATCTAGGGGTGTTTGCTTACTCCCATGAAGAGGGAACTGCCTCATTTGCTCTGCCCGACCAGCTGGATGAAAAGACCAAAGAGCGCCGGCGTAACCATCTCATGCGACTTCAGCAGCAAATTTCCCAGCAAGTGCTCAAAAGCCGCGTCGGCCAGATGGTCCCCGTTCTCGTGGAAGATGTTTCGGAAGAATCGGAATTTCTCTGGAAGGGCCGCCACCAAGGCCAAGCGCCTGATATCGACGGGATCGTACTTTTGCGTAGCGGCCAGCTAGAGCGCGGCAAGATCCAGTCTGTCATGTTAGAGCAGGCGATGGAATACGACTACATCGGTCGAGTCCTTTAACTTTTCTGAAATCCTTTCGATCTAAACGCTATTTTGCGGAGTCGCAGAGTTGAAGTCCTGAAACTCGCTCAAAATGTTTTCGATTGCGGGTCAGAAGTAGCCGATCGTGTTCAAGACAGATTCCGGCAATAAGAGAGTCCGCCATGCCAATAGCATTTCCCTTTTTTTCAAGGGTGCTCTGTATCTCTCCAGCCCGTCTAGCACTCTGACTCTCAAGGGGAAGAATGAGAAGGGCGTGAAGGAGCGTTTCCACCGCCGCTGCTTGTTGCGAAGTTTTTGCTCCTGCCCACAATTCGAAAGCGCTGATGACCGTTGTGCAAATGCGCCCTTTCTTCAGCTCCAGCGCGACTCGGTCTGCGGAGTCACGTCCTCGCAGAAAGTCGATCAAGACATCGGTGTCGGCAACGATCACCGCCAAACCTTTCGAATGTCTGTGACTCGTTCTTCAAATTCATCTGCCGTTTTTCCTGAAAAAGTCCCTTTCAGGCCTAATGCGGCTTCGATGAGATCCTGTTTACCCTGCTGTGCGGAAAGGTAGCTATCCAGCGCTTCTTTAACGATTTGAGAAAAACCCTTAAGCCCCCTCTTGGCGGCAAGCCTAAGGAGTTCTGCTCTTTGGTCCTCTGATAATTCAATGGTAGTCCTCATCCTAGGAATAGGTTAATGCACATGCACGTGCATGTCAATAGTCTGGAAAGCTGGTCAGGTGATCACTCCTCTCTAACAATTGAATATTACTTGGGTTCATTGAACCTAAAGTGCCTTACTAGCGTTTCTAAGGTCTCGCTTCTCTGGTACCATTTACCTCATCCATCATGAGATACCTTCTTGTCGTTCTTGTTTTTCTTTCCTCTGTGGCCTTCGCCGATTACGGCTGGATGCCCAAAGATCAGAACATGTTCCTCAGTTTCGGCTTAGACTATCTGAGATCCGGAGCGAATTTTCTCACTGACAGCACGCGCCAAAACCTTCTTTTCCAAGGCGTCGCAGCGCGCTATAGCGCGGTTAACTTTTGGGCCGAACCGGAGTACGCGTTTTTGCCCGGTGTGTCGGGACGAGTCCGCTTAGGAATCACCTCCAATTCAGTGAGCAACATCACACTGAATAACAATGGCGCCTCGTTGTCTGGTGGCGGCATCTCGGAGATTTTAATCGGGGTGAAATGGCAGTTGAAATCAGGTCAGCCTTCGTTAGTGATAGAGCCAACGGTCAAATTTCCGACCAATTCCAATTTTGTAAATAATGGGGATCAAGATACTAAGTTGCTCGCGGCAGATGGCAGCGTCGACATTGGCCTGGCCGTTCACGGAGGCTACCGTCACAAACACCTTTTACTAGCGCTCTCCCCCCAGTTCCTAATGCGATCGGCGGGCTATGCCCCAGCCATCTATGTCAGGGGCGCCGGAGGCGTTACTTTCGCTGGGGGCTACGCCCTGGTGACCACCGATCTCTATGCCTCTCTGGGAAGCTCACTGCTATTCGATTCAGCCCTCGATGTTCACGACGCCGTCGGAACGGGTGGCTCCTACGCCTTGCTCTCGGGAAGTCCCACGCTATTCACATTTGGATTGAAGGGCGGCGTTCGCCTCTCCAAGACCGCTTTTCTCGAAGGAACTTTTCGCCAAGGAGTCTGGGGAATCCGAGCCCCCTACTTTTTCCAGTTCGGCCTGAACGGTATTTTCACTTTCGATTTTCAAAAGCCCGACACGAGAGTCAAAGCCCACGAAATTCCGTTTGATACGGATCCCGAAACCAATCCCGATGGCACCTAGAAAGGGACCTTCTTATTCAATCCATGCCCGGCGATCGAATTTACTGACGGGCCGGATTTGGTGGCTCCCACTTTATGAAGTTTTTCAAACTCCTCTTTCAATGCTTTGCAATTCGCGGATACATATTCGATGCGCGTCGACCCGGAGTTTCTCACCGAATCCGTAACATAATACTTCGAGGCATCTATTTTATTATCGATAAGATAATCTTCGAAGACGCCATTGCTCTTCTTATCATCGATTAGTGCTCCAGTTTTCTCGTCGTGTGATTTCATCTGGCGAATCCAAAAATATCGGTTTGGGCCAAATTCGGTAGTAGCATGAAATGACATAGACCAAGCCGACATCGTTTCTGAATCAGCGCCGGCTAGTTCAAACAGGGCAGCTAGTGAGGAGAGAGGAACGATATTATTTGAGGAGTGGCCGATATACATTTCGGGAGTCCGATCCTTTTGGGGCCAGTATTCCTGAATTCGTCCGGTACCTCGATCGCTTTCCAGGGTCGATTCCGTCCTCTCTTTGACTTCCTGTTCGTAGGTTTTGGTAAAGCGGATTTTATTTTCGGCGAATATTTTTTCAAACTTTTTTCTAACCGGTTTGGAAAAAAACTCAGGAAGGTTTTCGCATTGCCCCAAGGCGGCCAGAACGGCAAATTTCCAAGGTTCGAGCGCCCTAGTCTCTTTGAGAATCCTAGCCACGCGCTTGCTGTTTAATCGATCTAGTCGGCTATTATAAGTATCCAAGGCGCCGGACAGTGCGGGAATGACCTTGGTACGGTACTCCGACATCAACTCCTCTTTCGGCGCATCTGGGTCTTCAAATAAGGGCAAATGTTCTTTGAGTCGTCTCAAAAGAGGATCGTCTTTGGCGGTCTTTGAAAACTCAGCCCATTTTTCCACGGCTTCCGTCGGGAAATAATAACTTCCGGACTTCTCGGTTTGAGCATTGGCATAGACAGCATTTCCAAAGTATTTATCCCAGTGGGGGTAGCTATCGTAATTAGCGCGAAACGATCTAGGGCCTAGCTCAGAAATATTGCCTTTGTGACATCCCAAACATTCGCTGGGATTTATCGCAGATAGTTTCTCCTTAGGGGGACGTCTAGGGTCCCAGTCACGACCGTAAAATCCGCTCTCATCATGGTTCCAGCCAATCATTTCGAATGTATTAAAGTGCTTGGCCTTTCTATCGACCGTATAAGCGAACGTCTTTTCTCCTGTGTCATTGGTAAGAAGAACTCGAATTCCCTTTTGTCTACCTTCCGGGGCGTAGTTAATAAGAAAGTTGTCCGGCTTAAAAAATTCATCCGGTAGGGCATCTAATATAGGTAGAATCTGGGTCTCGCCCGCGGCATTTGCGTCAAGATCGGCTTCGAGATGGTCCTTTCTAAGTTCGATGGCCCAAAGCGGGGAGCAAAACAAGAGAACGATCGCTAGGGAATGAAAAGGAACCCGCCTCTGGCTGTTCAAAAAGCACCTCGCAAATATTGGTTAAGTATAGCCGGAACAAAGTGAGTACGGCGCCAGATTCATCATGAAAAATCCATCGGGATTTGCCCCGCGAAAGGGTGTCTGTCTACTGACATCTCAGGTGTCACTATTCTGGTCATGGAATACAATTTAATCTATTGAAATTATAAGGGTTTTATCGGGCACCGGGCTTGCAATTCTTTAGCCTTAGCCACATGAGAATACTGCCCGCCATAGTCAGCCTGATACTGGGTCTATTGACCTTTGCCCAAGTGGCGCACGCGCAAGGAGCTTCCAATCCCGGGGCGATCGTGGCTCCTGCGAATAACAAGAATAATTCGAATCGGCTCTTGCGATGGATTCAGCCCGAATGGGTGGACGCTAAAATCCAGGATCTGCTGGGGAGAAAAAAACCAGGCGACGGAAGCGACGACGGATCTGATGACATGAATGGTGCCGGATCGTCAAAAAATGGAAGTGGGAATGGAGCGGGCGCAGGATCGGGAGCAAAAAATTCCGGTTTAGGATCTTTGGCGGGATCGGGCTCCGGCGGATCTCAAAAAGACGACGGCACGGACACTTCCGATCGTGGAGGACAGCCGCCGCAATCGGGAGGAGGAGGCGGCGGTGGGAGCATCGCCTTTCCCAAATGGTGGCCCGCTTGTGTGTTTATCGATCCTAAATACGGTAACGGAAATGAAATTATTAAAGGGGCTGTCGATATGGCAGCGGCCTGCCAAGTCAATTTGGTGGTGTTTCCCATCACGATCCAATCAGGGTCCTATACGAACAATGAAGGTGACATCAACGCCAAGCAAAAGGCCTCGTGTAATATAGGATCGGCGCTCGGAGTGCCCAACTGGTCGACCTCGACCATCAATCAGTTTGATGACCCTCCGGCTCAAATGTGTGGCGTCAAAAAACCAGATGGATCTTGGGACACCGGCGTCGCCGGGTGCGCCCAACTTGCGTCGGGATCCAAAGCTATCTCATCGGGCAGCTCGGGTGGTGTCGGTAGCGGAGGCGCTACTCCCTCGATTGAAAATGGTGGCGGGGCTAGTGCCGGAGTTCTCATGCATGAGATGATAGGCCACAGCCAAATGGGAATGCCGAATTTCGAAGGGCGCCCCATGATCGACCTCGGGCTAGGAATTGGGAAGCAGAACGGTGTAGCCACGTTGGAAAGGATCCTAGACTCACTTTACGCTCTATCCAAGTTGCCCAGGCCTTATCAAGAGGTTGGCAGACCCATCGTAGCGGCGGGACTTGAAGGGACCGGGTTAAAGGACGGATTCAATGGCATGGGCTGCGCCATCTTTTTCGGCAATGCCTATAAGAACGATGGACGCTGGCGCTACGATCCCCAGCAAAAAGGTTATTACGTCCGTGAAGAAAATATCCAACGCCAATGGCCTCTAGGAAAACCCCTCTTCGGACCTCCCGGACCTCCGCCTCCCAATAGTCCTCCGCCGATGATTAACGATTCTAGGCCTCAGGACCAATTGACCTTTGATGACACGACTCCAAAGCAGCCGGACCCGATGGTTTCCACCGTCGCTCCGCCTTCGGAACCTGGGGGCCTGCGCCACAAAAAACGCCCTGGTGAGTCTTCGACCGATGCTCTGGTCTCGAATTTAAAAAAGGCAATTTCGTCTGATTTGCCACCCGACCCGGCCCAGACGCCTAATTACCCGCCGGACAAACCGGGAGCCGAAAAATCGGACCGCTTGGTTTTTGATAACTCGGTGAAAAAGGGCGGCTCTGAAATCGGAGACAACGGCGGAAATAATACGTCGACTTACAGTGGTGGCAGTACCGGTCAGGCCGATTCCGCTCAACTCGTTTTTGACGACACCGTAAAAAAGGGCGAGGGGGCCGACACCAGTGGCAACGCCAAACGAGAGCCCGCCGCCAACGGAGTTATCGGACCCGCGGGTGACGGAGCAGCGAGCGGAGATTTAGGCGCCGGCGGATTAGGTAGTGGAGGTCTCTCCTTAGGAACCCTACTCCCCGGGGGCGTGGGTAAGAACGGATTGAGTGATAATTTGGATTCTGATTTCTTCAAAGGCAAACCAAAGAAAAAAGCGGGACCACCTCCAAAACGAGTTCGCGGAGCGACGCTTAGACCTCCAGATGACTCTGAGGTGTCAGAGAGCGATAGAGAGATATCTCCAGGGAAATGATCGTTAGCCACCGAACTTTAAATCATCGATATTTTGCAATATTCAA
>Ga0206963_10322_pt1 | contig 12288 bp, 10 predicted proteins | sample Alteio_BWOrgHeat_28_FD_152958 | JGI IMG/M metagenome (GOLD analysis project Ga0206963, IMG submission 152958) | Enriched cells from forest soil in Barre Woods Harvard Forest LTER site, Petersham, Massachusetts, United States -... | ecosystem: Environmental > Terrestrial > Soil > Temperate forest >... | reverse complement strand
TGTGGGAAATAAAAGGCGGGTGGCTATTTAACCCTGAAAATCATCATGTCCATTTGAACGTCCGCATCAGAGATGGCTTCGTTCCTCGCCACGACGTGGTGGTGGACGCATCCCACCAATCCCGGTTAATTCCTCGGATGAAACTGTATAATAGTCCCCTTTAAAAACTCCCTGTCGAGATGGGTATAGATCTCCGTAGTCGTAATACTCTCATGACCCAGCATTTCCTGCACGGCGCGCAGGTCGGCGCCGCCTTCCACCAAATGGGTGGCAAAAGAATGGCGGAAGGTATGCGGACTTATCGTTTTCTTCAACCCTATCATTTCTGCCAGTTGTTTTATCACCATAAAAATAAATACCCGGCTTAGCCGGCTGCCACGCCGGTTCAAAAACACCATGTCCTCCTCACCTTTTTTTATTGGGGTATGTACGCGCACTTGCTCTATCCATATTTTTAGCGCTTTTACCGCTGCGCCGCCAATGGGCACCAGGCGCTCTTTACTGCCTTTGCCCGTTACTTTTATAAATTCAATATCCAGGTAAAGGTTACTGAGCTTCAGTTCTGTAAGCTCGGATACGCGCAGGCCGCAACCATACAACACTTCCAAAATGGCCTTGTTACGCGGGCCCTCTGGCTTTGAAAGATCAATGGCAGCTATCATTTTATTAATATCCTCATAACTCAGCGTATCGGGCAGTTTGCGTTGCAGTTTGGGCGATTCCAGCAATTCCGATGGGTCGCTTTTTATAATATCCTCCATCAGCAGGTATTTATAAAAGGCCTTTATACCCGAAAGGATGCGGGCCTGCGACGATGGTATCATACCCAGTTCAGCTACCCATTGTATAAAAGTACGCAGGTCTGCCAGCGTAACCGTTTCTGGTTTTAGCTTGATGGCTTGAATCTCGCTGTACTGGAATAATTTATCAATATCGCGACTATAGGCCTCTATGGAGTTGGCCGATAACGATTTTTCGAGCTTAAGATACGCCTGGAAACCCTTTATTGCCGACCGCCAATCCAATTGATTTTAGTTTTAGTGTTTTATACTGTAAGTTTGAGGTAATGAAGATACAAATTATTAACGGCCCTAATTTAAACTTGTTGGGCGTTCGCGAGAAATCTATTTACGGCGACAACAACTTTGAAACGTATTTAACAGAACTGCGATTGCGCTACCCGGACGTGGAAATTGCCTATTACCAAAGTAATGTAGAAGGCGAACTTATCAATAAGCTGCACGAGACAGGCTTTAGCTTTGATGGTATAGTAATAAATGCCGGTGCATACACGCACACCTCGGTAGCTATTGCCGATGCCATTGCCGCTATTAAAACGCCTGTAATTGAAGTACATATATCTAACGTTTACAAGCGCGAGGAGTTCAGGCATCATTCTATGCTGGCAGCAAGCTGCAAGGGCGTCATTGCTGGTTTTGGAATGGATTCGTACCGCCTGGGTATCGAAAATTTAATATCAGCATAGCAATTCGCCAAAACGCTTTTTAATAATTTGTGTTACCTTGTTTTATTACAGCCACCCCAATATGCGCAGAACTTTTAAAGTTGCCGTTCTATTTTTATTACTGACCGCTATCGCCGGCCTTAACGCTGGGTTTGGCCAAGCACACATGCTTAAACCATTAACGCAGCGCCAAAAACAAAGGCGGGCCATGCACCTCCGCGATTCTTTACTTCGCGTCATTAATCGTTCCGATACATCAGTAAGCACGCTGTTGCGAAAGGTGGAGCAATACACCACCCTATTTAACCAGATAAACAATAATTTGGCCGAAGGCCTCGATACGTCAGAGGTTAGCGACCAGTTACCTGCGGTTATAAGACGATTAAATAAAATCGACACGCTCACCAACACGCATAAATCAAGCACGTTGCGTTATCTTTTTGTGCTGCGCGATAACCTTGACCGCATACAGGATGTATTGCAAGGATGGCAGGGGGACCTTGACGTCATAGATACAAACCTGATCCAGAACCAAACCGACCTGAATAAATTTTATAAGGATACACTGTTAAAAGCGGCGCCCACCGATAGCCTGTTGCGGGGCACATTTTTCAAACAGCGAAAGACGCTCTTTTTATTATGGAAAAAGACCGACGCGGCAAACCGCGGCGACTTATCCAAAGTGAACTACTTACAAGATAAATTAGCGGTAGCCTTTACCAACCTGCTTGATGAAACGGATCATATCGACTCCAAGATCAGTAAGTTTGCTGATAAAGCCATCAATGGCGAATTAGGTTATATATGGGAGTCTGATCAGCAATACAGCGACTCGAGATCGGCATTTAACAGCACTATAAAGGTTAACTCCATACTGTTTAACTATTTTATCAAAAACGAGGGCTTCACGCATTTTATGGGGCTGATGTTCCTGATACTTATATTCACTTGGATAACAGTTAATCGCATAAAAGTAAAGCACAACGCCGAGTTTTCGGCGACGCTACCCGGGCAGGTGAATTATATTTTTAACCGGCCTATTATTTCGTCGTTACTGGTAGCCACCACTATTGTACCTTATTTTTACAGCCACCCGCCGGTAGTTTTTACCGAAACGCTCTTCTTGTTCCCGATGATATTTGCGCTGGTGTTTGTAAAACATGAGTTTCCCGCGTCGTTATATAACTTCCTGCGCCGATTATTTTTGTTGACTTTAATTTATGGTGTAAGCAATCTGTTTATCGAGATATCGAATTTCGACAGGTTTGCTATTTTAGGATTAAGCATTTTATCACTTTTAATAGGCGTACAGTTTTTAAAACAATTAAAAACCTCCAACGAGGGCCAATTGCCTTACACCGTGCTTGTAATGCGCATATTCGTTGGCTTGCAGGGGCTATCATTATTGCTGAACATCAGCGGCAGGTTCGCCCTTGCAAAAATACTGGGAATTACCGCCGTATTTAATTTGTGGATGCTTATTATCCTTTATTTTGTTGTACAGATAGTTTCGCAGGGCCTATATTTACAATTCCAAACTAAAAAGAACGGGCATAGTCTGTTAAGCTGGGTTGATTACACTGTAGTTGGCGAAAAATTCAGAAAATTGCTTACCGTTATGGCGGCCTTGGTTTGGACGTTCTTTTTACTGCAAAACCTTAATTTGGATGATGCCATGCGAGATTACATAAGCGATTTTTTGATCCAGCCGCATACGGTTGGGGGCGCTTCGTTTACCTTTGAAGGATTTGTGATATTTATAGCGGTGATATGGCTATCGTCCATCATTTCAAAGATCATCAGCTACTTTTATGATGTATCAGCACTGCGGGCGACAGACTTATCTGTACTAAAAAAGAAGAACCGCACCTCTACCCTTTTGATCAGGCTTGCTGTATTTTCTATCGGCTTTGTGCTGGCGGTTGCAGCATCGAATTTTCCGCTGGATAAGATCACCATCATTATTAGCGCATTTGGTATAGGCATTGGTTTTGGCTTGCAGAATATTGTGAACAACCTGGTATCGGGTTTGATACTGGCCTTTGAAAAACCGGTGCAAATAGGCGATATTATTGAGATAGATACCCGCTCGGGCACTATCAAAGAAATAGGCATACGTTCAAGCAGGATAGCTACTGCCGATGGCGCCGAGGTTATAATCCCTAATGCCGACCTGATATCTCACCACGTGATAAACTGGACACTGAGTAACAGCAACCGCCGTATCGAGCTCATCATTGGTGTGGCCTACGGGTCGGACGCTGCGCAGGTTAAGAAAATACTCGAGGATATCCTGGGTAACCGCGATGATATTATGAGCGATCCAGCGCCGGCGGTTTTCCTGCACAATCTGAATGAAAGTTCGGTTGATTTCAGGATGTTTTTTTGGGCTGCCGATATTAACACCTGGTTAGGCCTCAAGAGCAGGGTTTTGGCTGATATTTATACCACCTTTGCCAAAGAAGGAATAGATATACCGTTCCCAACCCGCGACCTGTATCTGCATTATGACGAAAAACCAACGGAAGAAGCTAACAAGGATGAACCCGCGCCAGGCAACCCGAAACTCGCAACTGACAGCAACAAGCCGGGAGATGGCCTGGAAGATGTAAAGCACTAATAAAAGTCGTGGGGATCCAGAGCAGAGAATTTATGCTTCTTTTTCACGAAAAATTCGGCTATTACACTGCCTTTGTACATGCCCTTCAGTTTTGATCTGTCGGACGTTATTTTTACATGCTCGCGGTGAAATATATTGCTTGCGAACGTTCGGTGCGCACGGCTCACAGCAGCGGCATCCTTACGTTTGCCTTCATTCAGGAAACGGAACAGCGCCATCAGGTCCATAAAATAACGTATGGTTATGATAAACACCGAGCGCCAGTAAGGCAGGTTCTTTTTAAGCAGCAACAAGTTATTACGGAAATTGAGGTAGGTTTTAAAAGGATTCTCGGTATTAAGCGTACCGCCGCCTACGTGGAAAACCTCCGACTGTGCGCAATACATCACCTTATAGCCCCTATTTTTTAAGCGCCAGCAAAGGTCTATCTCTTCCATGTGCGCAAAAAAGCGGTCGTCGAAACCGCCGGCTTCGTCCCAGCATTTCTTTTTGATGAAAAGTGCCGCGCCTGATGCCCAGAATACCTCGCACGAGTCATCGTACTGGCCTTTATCTTTTTCTATCTCATAAAACATACGCCCGCGGCAAAATGGATAGCCAAAACTATCAATAAATCCCCCTGCGGCGCCTGCATGTTCAAAATGATCGCGTTGCTGGTACGATTTTATCTTTGGCGCTGCGGCTGCTATCTTTTCGTCACTCTCCATCAATTCAATCACCGGCGCTATCCAGCCGGGATGAACTTCCACATCCGAATTCAGCAGTATATAATAGTCGGCTTCCACATGCTCCAGTACACGGTTATAACCGCCCGTAAAGCCATAATTATCATCGTTCTGAATGATCTGTACTTGCGGAAATTCTGCTTTAAGCATATCTACCGATCCATCGGTTGACGCGTTATCGCCGACAATAATATCAAGGTTGGGATAAACTGACCCAAGTACAAAAGGTAAAAACGTGCGCAGGTGCTCAACGCCGTTCCAGTTTAAAATAACTACCGCAACTTTAGGTGTAAAACTCATTAATTCGTATCCTCCGGCTTAAATTTCCATCTCCGGTGCGACCAAAGCCAATATTGCGGTTCTCTTCTTATCATAATTTCCAGTTGCCTTACATATGCCTCCGTTATCTCATGCGGGGCTGTTTCGGCGGGGTTTTCTACCAACGGGATAAAGTTAAAACTATAATAGCCTCTTTTAACCCGTTCCACATCACAAAATATCACCACAGGGCCCATTAATTTCGCCAGTTTTTCTATCCCGAGGAAAAAAGCTGTTGGCTGGTTCAAAAAATTGGTAAAATAAGTTGCTTCGTTCTTTACGGGCGTTTGGTCGGCTACAAAAGCGCTTATTATGCACTCGTCTTTATACTTTACCATAGTGCGCATCACATTCTTCATGGCTACTAACTGGGCCCCAAACCGTGAACGCATCTTTAAAAAAAAATCGTCAAATGTTTTGTTGGTCAATGGCTTATAAACCACCAGCAGCGGGTTATCGGTATAAATACTTAGGCGCATGTTAGCCATCTCCCAATTACCGTAATGCCCTAAAGCCATCATCAGGCTGCGGCCCTGCGCAAAATAATTGTCCATAACTTCAGGGTTGGGTGAGGTTACTCTTTTCAGGATACTTTTTTTAGATACCGTTACCATCTTTATGGTTTCAACCATCAAATCGGTAAGATAATGGTAGTATTTGTGTTCGAGTATGTGACGCTCCTGTTCGGATTTTTCGGGAAAGGAATTTCGGAGATTTTCCTGCACTACTTTGCGGCGATAGCCTACTATATAATAGATAATGACGAACAAAAAATCGGAGATCAGGTACAAAAACCAGAAAGGACATAACGACAGCAGGTACAAAAAACCTATACCTATCCATGAAAGCCCTTTATTTATCATTATTTTCGCCGGATTTTTGTACAAACATAAAAAAATATATGATTGCAAACGGAGTTGTTTTACCCATGCTGTACTTGCCCCCGGTTGAATACTTTATAGAGCTGAACAAGTATAAAAATGATATTTTGCTTGAGCGCGAAGAACATTTTCCGAAACAGACGTATCGTAACCGCGCCAACATCTGCTCGCCCGATGGTGTACTGGCGCTGGTGGTACCTGTTGTAAAGGGCTCAAAAAACCATACAAAAATTAAGGATGTAAGGATAAGCTACGATTTTACCTGGCAGCGCCTGCAATGGATGAGCCTGCAGGCATGCTACCGCCGCTCGGCCTATTTTGAATATTACGAGGATGACTTTGCACCATTCTATGAAAAAAGCAAGGAGACATTCCTTTTTGATTACAACGAACAATTACTGCACCTGCTGCTAAAACTGCTAAAGATAAATACGACTATTAATTACACGCCAACTTATGAGGCGGTGCATCCAGGCCTAACCGACCTTCGCTCAGCCCTAAGCCCCAAAATAGAAAGCCGATTCAACCAAAAGCCCTACTTCCAGGTATTTGAGGAAAAGAATGGATTCTTGAAAAATTTAAGCGTGGTCGACCTGCTGTTTAACCAGGGTCCACAGGCGTTAAATTATTTAAGTTAGTGTTTCGGCTTCTTCGCCCTAAACCCATCCGCTAATGTACGGCCGCGTGTGGTTATAGTGGTATCAATGTGTGGCAGGCATGGAATATCATGACAAAAACACTGGTTACCTTCTGCAGGCACATAAACTGTAATGCCATTAATATTGTAGGACTTAAATTTGAGGCCGGCAGGAGTTTGCAAAAGCTGGGGCTTAATAACGACTGTTGATAACTGGTGCACCGCATCTATAATAAATTGCCTCCCGCCTATACCCTGAATACATAAAAAAACAGCACAAATAGTTACAAAAAGTCGCAAAGGTCTTTCAGGTCGATAAGCAAATTTAAAGATCAGTACCGGCGAGAACGCCGCTACCACAATAAATGCCTGCCCAAATCTGAAATCGGGCGCTAAAAAGAACCAGAACACAACGCCGCAAAAGGCTGTGGCTATAATAGCATTTGTAATAAAGGCTTCTTTAAATTTCTTAGCAAATTGAGTTACAAATATCAATAACGGACAAACAAAACCGGCTATAACCAAAAATTTGCCCCATAGGGTTAACTGCGCCCACCAAATGGGTACCCAGCCTGCCAAACCCATTTTAGCTGCCATAACATAATGTAGACCGGGATCGCGGGCCCAGCCGGTTACGCCATATTTTTCTAATATAACACTGGCGACGGGCACCTGCCAGTCGAAACTGAATAAATTGACTGATGGTAATGGATATACGAGCCAGCCGGTCAATATCACGTTGCGGACAAGCCAGGGTACAAGTATTATGGCAGATGCCGACAGTAGTAAGACAATGTTTTTCGCGCCGGGCTTGTATTTTACCAGCAACAATATCACCATTAAAAGCAGCGGCAATGTAGCCAGTTTAACGGTGAATACATAGCAGCATAAAATAATGATCGGGATAAATGTTTTTATACCAGCCTGGCTTTGCCGCTGTTCTATCTCTATCAGCCTTGCAAAAACAAATATTGGTATGGCTATGGACAAAAAATCGGGCGTGGGTGATGACAGGTCGTCAAACAAAAATATCAACGTAATAAACAGGATCTGGAACAGTAAAAATATATTGGAGAAGTAATTGGTTTTGAAAATAGTGCTCAGCTTATTTATAAAGTAAATGGTAAGCATGGCAAACACTACAAAGTTTACAGAAAAAATCTCCTGTCCAAATACCGTAAAAAGCGACGTAAGCGCAAAAAGAGTAAAGCTATTGGGATTAAAACCCAGCCGTCCGTGCAGGTTGGCCAGTCCCGGTACCACCGGGTATGCCTCAATCCATTTGATAGTTTGCACATGATACAGTCCGCTGTCGTACTTATAAGGCTGATTTAATGCGATCAAAAATGCTACCGCTATAAACGGCAACGCAAGCAAAATGATGGTTCGTTTTTGTTCAAGTATCGAAAAGAGCCGCAGAAGTTCTCCCTTAATAAATAAAACCAGCCCTGCACAAAGCAATATTGTTATTGCCAACGCGTATGCGCCAATGGGGAAAAACAAGGAAATGATAGTGGAGATAGCGTTTATTACAACCAGGCCAATAAGTGCCTTTTCAATAAAATTAGCAGGCAGCCTTAATACCTTTGCCGCAAAAGTCCCTAATACGATAAAGAAGAACAACGATAATAACGCAGACAGCAGTAAAGCTAACATGGGCGAAAATTAGGAAAAAAAAGTCGGCCCCCAAACTCCGTGAAGGGAGAGCCCTTATACTGTTCGATGGCGGCGAAGAGAAGGCATTATCGGGCTTTTATTATCCGCCTGAAAACGCTACTTTTGCGCTAAATGGAGCACATTCGTAATTTTTGTATAATAGCACATATTGACCACGGCAAAAGTACCCTTGCCGACAGGTTGTTAGAATATACCAACACCATAACCCAGCGCGAAAGCCAGGCCCAGTTGCTTGACGATATGGACCTGGAGCGTGAACGCGGCATCACTATAAAAAGCCACGCCATACAAATGGATTACGAGCTCGACGGGCAGAAATACACACTGAACCTGATAGATACGCCGGGCCACGTTGATTTTTCGTACGAAGTATCGCGCTCCATAGCTGCCTGCGAAGGCGCATTATTGATAGTTGATGCGGCGCAGGGTATTCAGGCGCAAACCATATCGAATTTATACTTAGCCTTAGAGAACGACCTGGAAATTATCCCGGTTCTGAATAAAATGGACCTGCCCGGCGCCATGCCTGAGGAAGTGAAGGACCAGATAGTTGAGCTGATAGGCTGTAAACGCGAAGATATTTTAGCGGCATCGGGCAAAACAGGCTTGGGTGTGCATGAAATTTTAAGGGCAATAGTGGAACGTGTACCGCCTCCCGTTGGCGACCCTAAGGCGCCGTTACAGGCGTTAATATTCGACTCGGTTTTTAACTCCTTCCGCGGCATTGTTGCTTATTTTAAGGTGGTGAACGGCGAGATACGCAAGGGTGAAAAAGTAAAATTCTTTGCTACCGAGAAGCAGTATTTAGCGGATGAAGTAGGTACCTTAAAACTAAAGCAATCGCCTAAGGATGTTATAAAGACAGGCGACGTAGGCTACATCATCTCAGGCATAAAGGAAGCGCGCGAGGTAAAGGTAGGTGATACCATCACCTCTGTCGAACGCCCGTGCGCTGAAGGCATACAGGGTTTTGAGGAAGTAAAACCGATGGTATTTGCGGGCATTTACCCGGTTGATACCGATGAATATGAAGAACTGCGCGAGGCCATGGCCAAATTGCAATTGAACGACGCTTCGCTGGTTTTTGAGCCGGAATCATCGGCAGCTTTGGGCTTTGGGTTCCGTTGCGGTTTCCTGGGCATGCTGCACATGGAGATCATCCAGGAACGTTTGGAGCGCGAGTTTAACATGACGGTGATCACTACCGTACCCAACGTATCATACATAGCTTACACCACCAAAGGCGATTCCATGACGGTAAACAACCCGTCGGACCTGCCCGACCCAAGCAGGATAGATTTTGTTGAAGAGCCATATATAAAGGCTACCATCATCACCAAATCGGAGTTTGTAGGGCCCGTAATGTCGCTTTGTATACAAAAACGCGGGTTTATCAAGAACCAGTCGTATTTAACATCCGACCGCGTGGAACTCATATTCGAGATGCCTATGGGCGAGATCGTATTCGACTTTTATGATAAGCTGAAAACAATTTCCAAAGGCTACGCGTCGTTTGATTACCATCAGATAGGCTACCGCCAGTCGGACCTGGTAAGATTGGATATACGTTTGAACGCCGAGCCGGTTGATGCTTTATCGTCATTGATCTTCCGCGGCAACTCCTACGATTTCGGCAAAAAGATATGTGAAAAGCTGAGGGAACTAATACCCCGCCAGCAATTCGAGATCATTATACAGGCATCTATCGGCGCAAAAATTATCGCCCGCGAAACGGTGAAGGCCCTGCGTAAAGATGTTACCGCCAAATGTTACGGCGGTGATATATCGCGTAAGCGAAAACTGTTAGAGAAACAGAAAAAAGGCAAAAAACGCATGCGCCAGGTGGGTAATGTGGAAATACCGCAGAGCGCGTTTATGGCGGTGCTGAAATTGGACTAAGAGCCCCCCAGCCCCCTGAAGGGGGAGTTTTTGATTAACGCGGCGGGCTTAATATATATATTTTAATTCCCCCTTTAGGGGGTTAGGGGGCTGAAGCTAATGCAATTACTCGACGGAAAATACGTATCAGAAAAATTAAAAGTTGAAATAGCCGAAGAAGCGGCTAAAATACTTGCAGAAACCGGCCGCAAGCCGCATTTGGTGGCTGTTTTGGTTGGACACGATGGCGGCAGCGAAACCTATGTGGCCAGCAAGATAAAGAATTGCGAAAAGGTGGGTTTTAAATCGACCCTGGTACGGTATGAGGATGACGTTACCGAGGATGAACTGCTGCAAAAGGTAGCGGAGCTGAATGCTGATGCGGACATCGACGGAATCATCGTACAGCTGCCATTACCAAAGCATATCGACCCTGAAAAAGTTACCGAAAAAATAGATTACCGCAAGGACGTAGATGGTTTTCACCCGGTGAACCTGGGGCGTATGCAGCGCAATTTGCCGTCGTTCATCCCGGCTACCCCTTATGGGATAACCTTAATGCTGAAAGAATATGGCATTGAAACGGTTGGCAAGCATTGCGTGGTGGTTGGCCGCAGCAATATAGTGGGCTCGCCCATGAGCATTTTGATGGCACGCAACACCTATCCGGGCAACTGTACAGTTACCATGTGCCACAGCCGTACACCCTATATCAAGAATTTTACGCTGGAGGCCGACATACTCATCGTCGCCATTGGCAAAAAGAATTTTATCACATCCGACATGGTGAAAACCGGCGCAGTAGTAATAGACGTAGGCATGAACCGCGAACTGTCTGACGTTACAAAATCCGGCTTTAAGCTGTTTGGCGATGTCGATTTTGAGAATGTTGCATCAAAAGCATCATGGATAACACCTGTGCCGGGTGGTGTTGGGTTGATGACCATAATCGGGTTGTTGAAGAATACTTTGGCCTCGGCTAAGAAAGAGGTTTATCAATAACATGGTGTAAGATAGGATCAACTGAATCCTATCTTCTCCCAAAAACCTTCAATACCAACGTACCAGCCATCGTCCCTAACTTCGAGCGGATATTTATCAATATAATCGTTTTGACCGGAATCGCCTTTGCCGGTTTGCAGGCTGTAGGCGTAGCGGTGAAAAGGGCAAATGAGTTTTCCGTCGCGGCACCAGCCTTCACTCAGGTCGCCGCCGGCATGCGGGCATTTGGCCGATAGTGCAAATACTTCACCCTCATAACCTACCAGGCAAATATTTTTACCGCCGGCCTTTACTTTTGTTATGAATGGTTTTTGCGGATCGGGAACTACAGGTAATTTATACCATTTCATTACTTTCAGAAATCTATCTTCAGGTTCATCACCGAAGGGTCTTTCATGATCTCGTCCATATTGGTTACCAATACCACCCGTTTCCTGTCGGCAGAGAGTACCGCTTTGGAATTACTTACCTTTTTTACCGGGTGGGCAAAATTAAGGATGATCTTGTAGGGCATATCTATCAGCATGGCCTTGGCCATGGCAAAGGTGGATTGAGTACGTTTTAAAAAGGCGTTGAACTTCACTTTATCAATAACGCGATAGAATTTATGCGGAGTAACCTCGTACGAGTAATAATCAGCCCCGGCCACCATTTGCTGTGCATCAAAGCCTGACGACAGATTACTGCCCTTGGTAGCCGAATTTATCTCCTTGTTCAGCGACATTTTCGACAAATGCTGCAGGTAATATTGCAGGTCGGCCGCATTTTTGGCGGAGTGGATAATGCTCACCTTCATGATACTTTTTTGCAGGTCCATTTTTACCGACAGATTACTGCTACGTGCCATGTTCATCTCGTCGATCGTCATTTTTTGTTGGGTGCTGTCGGGCAGGGCACTGTAAAAGTTTAGTGTAGTATCCTTCACCATAGCAAACTGCGGCGTTGCTCTTACTGAATCCGACATCAAATTCATCAGCACCGAAACTGCCTTACCCATATCAAAACCGTAAACCAGGTTGCATGATCCGTCTGCCTTAAAACTGTAGTCTTCCTCAATATCAACGCATGACGAGAGAAAGAGTACG
>Ga0206963_10321_pt1 | contig 12352 bp, 10 predicted proteins | sample Alteio_BWOrgHeat_28_FD_152958 | JGI IMG/M metagenome (GOLD analysis project Ga0206963, IMG submission 152958) | Enriched cells from forest soil in Barre Woods Harvard Forest LTER site, Petersham, Massachusetts, United States -... | ecosystem: Environmental > Terrestrial > Soil > Temperate forest >... | reverse complement strand
ATTCCAACAAAAAGGTGGCAGAATATCTGCAGGATAAGTTTTATACCGTTAGGGTTGACGCTGAGACGCATGCGGTCATTAATTGGAACGGAAAGGCTTATCCCTTCAATCCCCAGTACCGGTCCAATGAATTTGCGGTCTACCTGACGCATGGGCGGCTGGAATTTCCTACTACGATCATTATCACTCCCGGTGAGGAGCCTCAGGCGATACCGGGTTATATGGAACCAAAGGAGTTGGAGCTGCTGGTCAGGTATTTTGGGGATGGCGCCTACAAGACTCGTTCTTTTGACAGTTATCAAAAGGATTTCAAGGCCTCCTGGTGAGGGTGGGCGTTTTTTTTAGTCCTTTTACTATAACGTTTTAGCTGCAGAAGGTTAGGCCAATGCCTCTAAAGGATTATCTGTAGTTTGGGGCTTGATCTGAATCAATTTAATGGTAACTGGGTAAAAAAAATCGTTCTTTACTTGCTCTCTTTCAATCTGAAGGCTCTATCTTTGTTTTTTCATAGGATAAGGTTTAATGGTTAATGGTATTTGATTAGTGCGGCCCCGCCAAAAGCGGGGCTTTTGTTTTATTATTGCGCTCCGCGCGGTGAGCTTCCAGCTCACTTTGGCGGGGCTTTTGTTTTATTATTGCGCTCCGCGCAGTGAGCTTCCAGCTCACTTTGGCGGGGCTTTTTTTGTTAAAAACCACAAAAACCCCCCCACGTTTTTATCGGTGGGGGGTAAGTGAAAATAGGTTTTTTGTAAGCGATTACGCTTCTGCCATATCAGGAATAGCCTGTACTTTATAATCTCCCGCGTCCAGTTTCTTTTTGGTGGAGCGAAAGGCCTCCAATGTTCTTTCGATGTCTTCGTCCGTGTGGATGGCGGTCGGTACGAGGCGATAGATGATATGTCCTTTTGGGATCACGGGGTAGACGACGATGGAGCAGAAGATGTGATGATTTTCGCGTAAATCCATGACCATTGCCGTTGCCTCCGGGACATCCCCTTTCATATAGACGGGGGTAACGGGGGAGTTGGTTTTGCCGATATCGAAGCCGCTATCGAGGAGACCTTTTTGTAGTTTATTGACCACGTCCCACAGTTTCCTGCGAAGATCCGGCTGGGTCTTCAGCAGTTCCAGTCGTTTCAGGTTGCCGATCGTGACAGCCATCGGCAAGCTCTTGGCAAAGATCTGCGAGCGGGTGTTGTACCGGATATAGTCGACGATGGCCTGATCTCCGGCCATAAAGGCACCGATAGAGGCCATTGACTTGGCAAACGTGGAGAAATAGAGATCGATCTGGTCCTGGACCCCCTGTTCTTCCCCGGCGCCGGCGCCGGTCTTTCCCAGGGTTCCAAAGCCGTGGGCGTCGTCTACCAGCAAACGGAATTCATAGCTCTTTTTCAGCGCGACGATCTCTTTTAGCTTGCCCTGGTCGCCGGCCATTCCAAATACTCCTTCGGTGATGACCAGGATGCCGCCGGCGTTTTGCTTTTCGATGAGGGCGGTTGCACGCTGGAGCTGTTTTTCGCAGTCTTCCACGTCATTGTGCTTAAATACGTAACGGTGTCCGGGATGCAGCCGCAGGCCGTCGATGATACAGGCATGGCTTTCCGCGTCATACACGATCACGTCGTGGCGACCGCAAATGGCATCGATGGCACTCATAATACCTTGATAACCATAGTTAAAGAGCGTTGCGTCCTCTTTTCCTTCGAAAGCTGCCAGCTCTTTTTCCAGCTGTTCGTGATAATTGCTGTTTCCGCTCATCATCCGGGCGCCCATGGGGGCTGCTATTCCAAACCGGCTGGCGGCTTCCGCGTCCACCTTCCGGATTTCGGGATGGTTGGCGAGTCCCAGGTAGTTATTAAGGCTCCAGACTATTTTCTCTTTTCCCCGGAAGATCATCCGGCTGCCGATCTCACCTTCCAGCTTGGGGAATGCAAAGTAACCATGCGCTCTTTCTCTGTGCTGGCCGATGGGGCCGTTGTGTTTTACTAGCTTTTCGAAGATATCTGCCATTGTTATGTAATTATTAAGGTTAAGACGGTGCAAATTTAAAGCATTGATGTCAGCCAACGATGAATTTTCCGGATCTCCTGGTATGACGTGAAAGGATGTCCTTTCTAATCCCGATCATTACCTTGGGAATCAGTTTTTTATGAATTGCCCCCGGTGGAAGGCCGGGAAGTGCCGCTTCGCAAGACCGATATGGACTGTCGCAAAGCGGATACGGACTGTCGCAAAGCGGAAAAAGACAGGAATCGCATGGAAGTTCGGCGTAATTAACGGACTTTTGTAGTATGATTACAGTATCATCAAATGCGAAGGACTACATTTCCAGGCTGATGACTGACAAACAGGCCGGCCCGGATGCTTTTGTACGTGTAGGGGTGAAAAGCGGCGGCTGTTCGGGGCTGGAATACAAGCTCGACTTCGATACCGTGCAAAGGGAAGGCGACCAGGTATTCGAGGACAAGGGGGTAAAGTTGGTCGTGGATATGAAGAGCTTGCTCTATCTCTATGGGACGGAGTTGGATTATTCGGGGGGATTGAATGGTAAAGGATTGACTTTCAATAATCCAAATGCCTCCAGGACTTGTAGCTGCGGGGAAAGTTTTTCGGTTTAGCCGCTGGATGCAGATAAAGAGCTTAAGTATAAATTGTTTTTAAAGGGGAGTTAACCAACATGGCCAACGACAACGAAATAATTGACAGCATAGCCAATAAGGAGTATGAGTTCGGATTCGTGACGGATATCGAAATGGACATTGCACCGGCCGGGCTGAATGAGGAGACGATACGCTATATCTCAGCTAAGAAGAATGAGCCGGGATGGTTGCTGGACTGGCGGTTAAAAGGGCTGCTGGCATTTGGCAGGCAGAAGCTGCCGGAGTGGCAAAATTTTGAGCTGCCGGCTATCGATTTCCAGCGGATATCTTATTACGCGGCTCCCAAGAGTAAAAAGAAATACGATAGTCTCGATCAGGTGGATCCGGAACTGCTGGCGACCTTCGAGAAATTGGGTATTCCCATGTCCGAGCAAAAAGTGCTTGCCGGGGTTGCGGTGGATGTGGTCTTTGATAGTGTTTCTGTCACGACGACCTATAAGGAAAAGCTAAGGGAGCTTGGGATCATCTTTTGTTCTTTTGGCGAAGCGGTCAGGGAGCACCCCGAACTGGTAAAGAAATATGTCGGCTCGGTCGTTCCCTATTCCGATAACATTTTTGCGGCGCTGAATGCGGCGGCCTTCTCGGATGGATCTTTTGTCTATATCCCAAAAGGGGTACGCTGTCCGATGGAGCTGTCCACTTATTTCCGGATCAATACGGAAAATACAGGCCAATTCGAAAGGACGCTGATCATTGCCGACGAAGGCAGCTATGTCAGCTACCTGGAGGGATGTACGGCGCCGATGCGGGATGAAAATCAGCTGCATGCTGCTGTGGTAGAACTGATTGCGCTGGAAAACGCCGAAATAAAATATTCCACGGTCCAGAACTGGTATCCCGGTGACAAGGACGGAAAGGGTGGGATCTACAATTTTGTTACAAAAAGGGGTATCTGCAAAGGCGCCAATGCCAAGATCTCCTGGACCCAGGTAGAGACGGGTTCTGCCATTACCTGGAAATACCCCAGCGTGATCCTGCAAGGTGATAATTCCAGCGGAGAGTTCTATTCGGTTGCGGTTACCCGCAACAAGCAGATTGCGGATACCGGCACCAAGATGTATCATATCGGCCGTAATACCCGGAGCCGGATCATTTCCAAGGGAATTTCGGCGGGTCAGGGGCAGAACAGCTATCGCGGATTGGTGCAGATCGGACCAAAAGCCGATGAGGCGCGGAATTTCACGCAGTGTGATTCTTTGCTGATCGGGGACCGCTGCGGCGCCCATACCTTCCCGTATATCGAATCAAAAAACAATACGGCGACGGTAGAGCATGAGGCCACGACGTCCAAGATCGGGGAGGATCAGATCTTTTATCTCAATCAACGCGGGATCGACTCGGAAAAGGCGGTGGCGCTTATCATCAATGGCTATGTCCGCGAGGTGCTGAATCAGCTGCCGATGGAGTTTGCGGTGGAAGCGCAGAAATTATTATCTATCACTTTGGAAGGAAGTGTAGGTTAAACGAATTAAGACTAATAATAGAATAATATAATGCTGATCATTAGAAATTTACATGCTGAAGTAGAAGACAAGCAGATCCTGCAAGGGATCAATCTGACTGTCAATGCTGGGGAAGTGCATGCGATCATGGGCCCCAACGGCTCTGGTAAGAGCTCGCTGGCGTCTGTGCTGGCGGGGAAAGAAAATTATGTCGTTACGGAAGGCGAGGTTCTTTTCGAGGGGAGGGATTTGCTGGAGATGGCTCCGGAGGTGAGGGCGAGAGAAGGCGTTTTTCTGGCTTTTCAATACCCGATCGAAATTCCGGGTGTTTCCAATATCAATTTTCTGAAAACGGCCCTGGCGGAGATCCGGGCCTATAAAAACCTGCCGCCGCTCGATGCGAAGGAATTCCTTCAACTATCGCGGGAGAAGCAGAAGCTGGTGGAGTTCGATGCCAAACTGGTCAATCGGAGTCTAAACGAAGGCTTCTCCGGTGGTGAGAAAAAAAGGAATGAGATCTTTCAGCTGGCGATGCTGGAGCCTTCCCTGTCTATCCTGGATGAAACGGATTCGGGCCTCGATATCGATGCGCTACGGATCGTGTCCAAGGGTGTCAATAAGCTAAGGTCCGAAAAGAATGCTTTTATCATTATCACGCACTATCAGCGATTGCTGGAATATATCGTTCCGGATTTCGTCCATGTCCTGTATAACGGCCGGATCGTAAAATCCGGCGGCAAGGAGCTGGCGCTCGAGCTGGAAGAGAAAGGATATGACTGGCTGAAGGAAGAGTCCCGTGAAAAAGAAGTAACTCACATCTAAGACGCGGAGGCGTCTCGTCAGAAGGACAAACATTAGAGAATATGAGCACGATTCAAGACCTTACGATCCCTTTATACGAGGAAATCGTCAATGGATATAATAAGCTGGTGGGCTCCGATAGCGATCTGCGCCGGGCCCGGCAATCGGCTTTTGACAAATTCCGGCTATTGGGGTTTCCTTCTATCAAAAATGAAGATTGGAAATACACGAATATCGGCCGTTTCCTGAAAGATGAATATGCGCTGGCCATTTCTGCCGCGGCGCCTTCGGCCTTGTTACCGGAAGCGGCGATTATCCAGGGTCTGGATGGGTATCGGGTCGTTTTGGTCAATGGAGTCTGGAACGGGGAAATAAGCGGCGGTCCGCTGCCGGTAGGAATGGAGATCAAGCGCGTTGCGGAAGCGGTGCAGGACCCCACATTAGCGGGCTATTTCGAAAATGGAAAATGGGGTAACCTGGCCTTCCCCAATTTGAATACGGCCCTTTTCACGGATGGATTATTTATCCGGGTGAATGGCACCATCGACAAGCCGTTGCAGATCATCCATCTTTATTCTGCGGATCGCAACCTGATGATCCAGCCCCGTCATGTATGGGTAGTGAATGCCAATGCTGAGCTTACCGTGGTGGAATCGGTTTTTTCCGCGGAAGAGGAGAGGAAGAGCGGTGAGACGAAAATGGGAGCGGAGGGAGAGAGGGGAGAAACGAAGACGGGAGCGGTCAAGGTTTGGGTGAACAGCCTGACCGAGATCATTGCCCATATCGATTCCCGGATCGACCATACGCTGATCCAGGCGGCTGCGGCCGGAGTCCGGCTGGTCAATCATACGACGGTCCGGCAGAAAAAGCAAAGCCTCTACAATAACTATACGTTTACGCTGCCCGGCGCCGATCTTGTCCGCAACGATTTGCAGGCGCGGCTGGAGGAAGACCATACGGAAACGCATTTATACGGGCTGTACCTGACGGCCGGTCAGCAACTGGTGGACAACCACACGCTGGTAGACCATCAGAAGCCGTCCTGCTTTAGCAACGAACTGTACAAGGGCGTGCTGCTGGAGCAATCCACCGGCGTCTTTAACGGGAAGGTCTTTGTGCACAAGGATGCACAGAAAACCAATGCCTTTCAGCAGAACAATAACCTGGTCATCAGCAAAAAGGCGACGATCGATTCGAAGCCGGAGCTGGAGATTTTTGCCGATGATGTCAAGTGCAGTCATGGTTCGACCGTGGGTCAGTTCAGTGAGGACGCGTTGTTTTATCTGCGGGCGAGGGGGATCGGGGAAGAAACGGCAAAGGCTTTGCTGATTGCGGCGTTTGCGTTCGACGTGACGGAAAAGATCAAGATCAAGGCCGTAGAAAATTATATTAATCAATTGATCAGTCAGCATATTCCTGTGCAGGGTTGAGGGGTTGCGGGGAGCCCGGGAAGGGCCTGGCGGGAAGCTGGCTTTAAGGAGGATAGCTCATGCATGATACAATGACCATTGGGGAAGGGCATCGGCTGGATGTTACTGCGATCCGGAAGGATTTTCCTATCCTGGAGACGACGGTGTATGGTTATCCCCTCGTCTACCTGGACAATGCGGCTACTACGCAGAAGCCGCTGGTGGTGTTGAACGCCATGGACGAATATTACCGGACTATCAACAGCAATGTGCATCGCGGTGTCCATCATCTCAGCCAGGAGGCTACGGAAGCGTGCGAGGCGGCGCGGGGGATAGTGGCGGAGTTTATCAACGCCCGGTATGCGCATGAGGTCATCTTTACGCGGGGTACTACGGAAAGCATCAACCTGGTGGCTGCCTGCTTTGGGAAGCGGTTTTTGAAGGAAGGCGACAGTATCCTGGTGTCGGGGATGGAACACCATTCCAATATCGTGCCCTGGCAGATGCTGTGTGAGGAAAGGGGAGCGAGGTTGCAGGTAATCCCGATCGACGAGCATGGCGAATTGGAGCTGGAGGGTTTGGACAGGATGCTGGCGGATGGGGTCAAATTGGTTGCTTTCAATTATGTATCCAACGCGCTGGGCACCATCAACCCGGCAAAAGAGCTTATCGCGGCGGCACATCGGCATGGGATTCCTGTTCTGCTGGATGCGGCTCAGGCGGTACAGCATATGGAAGTGGATGTGCGGGACCTGGATGTCGACTTTCTAGCTTTTTCCAGCCACAAATTATACGGACCGACGGGGATTGGGGTGCTTTACGGGAAGGAAGAGTGGTTGAATAAGCTGCCTCCTTACCAGGGTGGTGGTGAAATGATCAAGACGGTAACTTTTGAAAAAACGACCTATAACGACCTCCCCTTCAAGTTCGAAGCGGGTACCCCCGATATGGCGGGGATGATTGGTCTTGGCGCTGCTATAAGGTATGTACAGGCGCTGGGATTAGACCGGATCCGGTCGGCGGAGCATGAGTTGATGGAGTATGCGCTCGACACACTTCGGGAGATCGATGGATTCCGGCTTATCGGACCTGTGGATACAAGGCATCGTGCCGGCGTGATCTCTTTCCTGGTAGGCGATATTCATCCCTTTGATATGGGTGAGATCCTGGATCAGCAGGGGATTGCCGTCCGCACGGGTCACCATTGTGCGCAGCCGGTCATGGACCGGTATTGCATTCCCGGAACCGTCAGGGCTTCTATGGCCGTCTACAATACAGCCGCGGAGATGGACCGGCTGGCTGCGGGGATAAGAAAGGCGGTGACGCTGCTGGGGTGAACTGTTGGCCGACGCCGGTTGTTTAATAAAAGGGCCGCCGAAAAAACAATATGACAATTCAGGAAGCACAGGATGAGATCATCGCCGACTTTGAACTATTCGGTGATTGGATGGAGAAATATGAATATATCATCCAATTGGGCAAGGAATTGCCGCTCATCGAAGATCAATATAAGATAGAAGACAATTTGATCAGGGGCTGTCAGTCCAGGGTTTGGCTGCATGCGGATTACCGGGATGGGCTGTTGTTGTTTACCGCCGACAGCGATGCGGCTATCACCAAGGGATTGGTGAGCATGGTCATCCGGGTGCTGTCGGGGCATACCCCGGCGGAGATTGCGGGCGCCGAAATTTATTTTATCGATGCCATCGGTCTGCGGAGTCATCTGTCTTCCACGCGGTCCAACGGGCTGTTGTCGATGTTGAAACAAATTAAAGTATATGCCCTGGCGTACCAGGCAAAATCTCTTCAGTCATGAATGAAATAAATGGGGCGGCCGGTGGGACGGAGCCGGCAGGTGCGGCGGGTGTGATGCTGCGCGATCAGATCGAGGCGGCGCTGCGGACCGTTTTTGATCCGGAGATCCCGGTCAATATTTATGATCTGGGGCTGGTTTATGAGATTAAGATGGAAGACAGCGGGAATGTCAAGATTACGATGACACTCACCGCGCCCGCTTGTCCTGCCGCGGGCGATATCGTCCACGATGTTCAACAAAGAGTGGAAGAGATCCCGGGGGTTATGGACTGTCATGTGCAGCTCACCTTCGATCCCCCCTGGAATAAGGAGATGATGACGGAAGAGGCCAAGTTGGAATTAGGGTTTTTTTAACCATGGGGACCTTTTTCATTTTTTGTTCTTTCCTGGTCCCAGATACACCTGAAAGCCAATCCCCACAATAATTGAACCGGTAGTATATTTTATGTTATCGCCGCCTGAGTTATCCTTTTCTACCAATGATTGGTATCCCGCCGTACATTCCAAGGCGACATTGGGAGTTAAGAAAAAGGCGGCGCCGGCTTTTCCTTCATAAATACTTATTGGGACGCTTGGTTGATTTTGGACGGTGACTCCACCACCACTGTAGCTGTAGGTTTCCTTTAAGCTGCCCCAGGAAGCGTCGGCATGCACAAATAGTTTCACCGTAGGAGCTACGTTAAAGTAATACCTGCCAAGGGGGCCTGCGGTAAAATAAGTACCTGTACTGGAAATACCGCCATTAGAGCCGGCTGAACTATGGGTTGAGTTAAGGTTAAGATTAATGCCCGCGGCCAGATTGTCGATAAAGAAATAGCCGGCATTGGGTGTTATCAGAAAAACAGTCGAATTGGAAGATCCCGGAGTGCCCGACTCTTTTTGTGATGCCGATGTAAATGCGAAGCCGCCGCCAATGAACCAGTTGTTTCTTGTAGTTTGCCCATTGGCGAATAAAGCAGTCAGCGCCAATACGGATAGAACAATAGTCTTTTTCATAATGGTTAATTTTCATCACATAATAGCATTATTTTCTAAATAATGCAAAGGGGGTATCGTAAATTGTTCTTATGAAAGTTATATGGTCGGTGGTGCTGACCCTGATCGGGTCTGGAGTTGGGGCACAAGAGCTGCCGCGGCAGGGGGATGTGCTGCGGGCGATGCGGCTCGCCAACGGGTATTTCATGGCGAAGTGGCCCGATCCCGGCGCGGCAATCGTTCATTGGGGTATTATTGAATCTCATAATCAGCCGTGGTCACAGCCGAGTCATGTTTGGAACCGGGCGGTTTATTATGAGGGTCTGATGGCGTTGTATTCGATCGATCCGGACAGAAAATACTATGACTATGCGGTGGAGTGGGGAATGCGGCATAAGTGGACGCCAGTGGGCGAGGAGGATGACCGGCTTGCGGATAATCAGTGCGCGGGGCAGACCTGGATCGACCTATACGCGATCGATGCGCAGCCGGAACGGATCCGAAATATTAAAAAGGGTGTCGACCAGATGGTCCATTCCGACAAGAGCGATGATTGGTATTGGATCGATGCGTTGCAAATGGCGATGCCGGTCTTTGTCCGGCTGGGAGTTTTGGAGAAGGACACGTCGTATTTCCGGAAGATGTATGACCTCTACCACTATACGAAAACGGTGGAGGGGGGGCATGGGCTTTATTCGGGGACGGAACATCTTTGGTGGAGGGATAAAAACTATTTACCGCCGTATAAGGAGCCGAATGGTCAGGACTGTTTCTGGAGCCGGGGAAACGGCTGGGTGATGGCGGCGCTGGTGCGGGTGTTGTCGTGGCTGCCGGTTGGCGATGCACATCGGGCGGAATATTTACAGAATTATTTGGAGATGGTTAAGGCGATTGTGCCGTTGCAGCGGGCGGATGGGTATTGGAACGTCAGCCTGCACGATTCGACGCATTTTGGCGGCAAGGAGCTGACGGGGACGGCGCTTTTCACCTATGGGATGGCCTGGGGCATCCGGGAGGGGTGGCTGGATAAGAATGTCTATTTGCCTATTGTCGCGCGCGCCTGGAATGCGATGGTGAGCGGGTCACTGCATCCTGCCAAGGTGCCGCCGGATTTTGAGCCGGGCATGCTGGGGTATGTGCAGGGAACAGCGGAGAAGCCCGGCGATGGGCAGCCGCTGGACTATGACAAGCGGCCGAATGTGGAAGACTTTGGGTTGGGTTGTTTTCTTTTGGCGGGGAGCGAGGTCTACCAGATAGCGGCGCCGCCCGTCGCCAATGAAGATGAATCAAAGGTGCCTCCTTATACGGAGCCCGGGCTGGGGCTCACGACAGCGAAGGCATGGGAACAGTCGCGGCGGGCGGAGGTGTATGGGTTGTTTGAGAAGAATGTGTATGGCCGGATGCCGCGGGTGGAGATACCGGTCGTTCGTCGGTCCGGTGGTGTTGATTCTGCGGCGCTGGACGGCCTTGCCATCAAAAAGGAGATTACGCTGGAATTTCTGCCGGGGGATACGGCAGCGCAGCTGCATATGGTATTGTATCTGCCCAAGAAGGTGAGGAAGGCGCCGGTGTTCGTAGGGTATAGTTTTACACCCAATGACGTGACAGCGCATTCCACGCAGTGGCCGTTAAAGGAGATCATAAAGCGCGGTTATGCGGTGGCGGTCGCGTGGTATTGGGATATCGAGCCGGATCGGGCGGATGGGTGGCAAACGGGTATCCGGACGAAGCTGGCGGGGGCTCTGCAAATCGAGCCCTATGAGTGGAGTGCGATAGGGGCGTGGGCGTGGGGACTCGGGCGAATGGCCGACGATCTTATAGCGGAGCCGGGTGTGGACTATAAGCGGATGATCGTAATCGGGCATAGCCGGCTGGGGAAGACGGCGCTTTGGGCGGCGGCAAACGACCAGCGATTTGCGATGACGATCAGTAATGAGTCAGGGGAAGGTGGAGCGGCGTTTGGCAAGCGGGATTATGGGGAGACGATTGCCATCATCAATAATTACTTTCCGTGGTGGTTTGTGCCTGCGTATAAACAATGGGGCTTTCATCCGGCGGAGATGCCGTTTGATCAGTATATGCTGTTGGGGCTGATAGCGCCGCGGCCTTTGTATGTGGCGAGTGCGATGGGTGATCAGTGGTCCGACCCGAAGGGGGAGTTCCTGAGTGCGAAGCTGGCGGGGCAGGTATATCAATTGTATGGGGAGAAGGGCGTGGGAGTAGATTCGATGCCGGGGTTGGAGAAGCCGGTGGGGGATTTTGTCCGGTATCATATCCGGAATGGGAAACATGATCTGACGTTGTATGATTGGGAGCAATATTTGGAATTTGCGGACAGGAGGCTGGGGAGGCACATTTAACATTTCCTACCAAAAAAGTTTGCGATTTTTCTTTTTACCACTATCTTTATAAAATAGTTGGATACTTTTGTATTATTTTTAATAAGTAGGAAATGATTGCTGCCAGATCCTGGGATAAAGCCAGTGGAATTTTTAAAGAATTGTATTACAACAGGTCCCTGTCCTGCCTGGACCTGAGCAAAAAGATTAAAAAAAGTTTACCCCACACTTCGCTGCGATTGAACGAATTGATCGCAAAAGGCGCCGTTGTAGAAAACGGCTACGCACCTTCCACGGGTGGGAGGAAACCCCTGATGTACTCGTTGGTCGGTGATTTTATGTTTACACTCGCGGTGGCGGTGGACCAATTTGTGGTGAGAATTGTCTTGATGGATATGAAGCGTGAAATGACCTCGCAGGTCCATGAGGCAGCTATCAACTTCTACGGAAATCCCGGATATGTCGGGGCCCTGGCCAATGAAATAGAAAATTATGTGTCGGCATCCGGTGTCAATAAAAGTCAAATTGCCGGTATTGGGATCGCGATGCCCGGATTTATCGATCCTGATAACGGGATCAATTATACCATTTCCGGGACGGCTGCGATTGTCTCGATCATCTCGGAAAAGGTCGGCATAAAGGTTTATGTGGATAATGATTCAAGCGTCATCGGCCTTGCGGAACAAAAATTCGGGGCAGTCGGCAGAATAAAGAATGCGATGGTCATCAATATTGGCTGGGGTGTTGGCCTGGGGATGATCCTGGATGGTCAATTGTTCCGCGGAGCCAACGGTTTTGCCGGTGAGTTCAGCCACATCCCCATGTTCACCAACAACAAACTTTGTACTTGCGGAAAACACGGCTGTCTCGAAACGGAGTCTTCGCTTTCCGTGATCGTTGAAAAAGCA
>Ga0206963_10320_pt1 | contig 12365 bp, 8 predicted proteins | sample Alteio_BWOrgHeat_28_FD_152958 | JGI IMG/M metagenome (GOLD analysis project Ga0206963, IMG submission 152958) | Enriched cells from forest soil in Barre Woods Harvard Forest LTER site, Petersham, Massachusetts, United States -... | ecosystem: Environmental > Terrestrial > Soil > Temperate forest >... | reverse complement strand
TACGTGCCGGATCAATGTTATATACCGCTCCGGCGAATGAAACAAGCGCTTGTTTCGATTCGGATGCAAAACTAGTAAGTAGCTGAAGCTGAGGATATACCCAGTGTTGCAAAGGCTATAAATATTGTTTCAACAAGGCTTAAAGCCCAAAGCTTAAAGCCTAAAGCCGATGACCGTTGACCGATATATAATACACGATCAACGTACAGTTTTAGGCTTTAGGCTTTAGGCTTAAAACATACTCCCCGGGCGTCATGGCATAGACTTCCCGGAAGCATTTGGTAAAATAGGCAGGGCTGCCAAATCCTGATTTATAAGCTGCTTCAGAACTGCTATAACCTTCTTTCAGGTAGAGAGAGGCACGTTTAAGGCGATAATTGCGGACTACTTCGCTGGTTGAAAGTCCTGTAAGTGCTTTAAGTTTTCTATGCAGACTGCTTCGGCTCAGGTTCATATTACCAGTAAGCTGGTCAACACCAAAACCATCATCGTCCAGGTGCTCATCGAGCAATTCATACAATTTTGTAAGAAAAATATCCTGGGGAATAGTTTCTTCCGAAGTTCCTGCCGGCAAATTAAGTTCCTGTTGGATGCGTTCTCTGAGCTTCTGCTGTCGTTCTAGTAGATTATGAATGCGAAGTAATAATTCGGTGGGATGAAATGGCTTTAGAAGATAATCGTCTGCCCCCCCCCTCTCAAGTCCTTCAATCAGGTTTTCCTGAGAAACTTTTGCTGTCAATAAGATGACAGGTATATGGCTTGTACGTATATCTTCTTTTATATGACTACAAAGTTCATATCCGTCCATCACAGGCATCATCACATCACTCAGGATGAGATCCGGCATGGAAGAGAGTGTAAATTCCAGGGCCAGTGCTCCATTTACGACATGTATCACCTGATATTTTTCCGATAAAATGCTGCTGATAAATCCTGCCAGTTCCAAACTGTCTTCAACCAAAAGGATCTTTGGAAGTTTATCCGTTTCTTCAATCTCATTTTCAACAGAAACTGATTCCTTCGACTGAATTGCTGTGGCGGATTGCTCTGTATCTTTTATTTGATATGGAATACTTAAAGTAAAAATGGTTCCAGCCGGATAACTATCCGAAGTTTCCATGTTACTTATAACTTCAATTTTACCCTCCATCTGATTTACCAGTTCTTTCACAAGTGAAAGTCCGATACCGGTTCCCTGATGCCATTCTTCGTTAGCCAAAACGGAACTCTCACCTGCCTGATAATACCTGTCAAAAATATAGGGCAATTTATCTTTAGCAATTCCAATTCCCGAATCCTCCACTTCAAGCAAAAGCATTTTATCCATTGTATTCAAACGAACTTCAACTTTTCCACCCGAAGGCGTAAATTTCAGTGCATTGGAAACCAGGTTATAAACGATACGTTCGACGGCATCCGGATAAAACCAGCATTCCAGATGATTGGTCTGGTTATTAAATGAAAGATGTACATGCTTTACTTCTGCATCACTTTCAAAAGAATGAACAACGGCTCCAACTGTATGAGCCGGATTTCCTTTTTGTTCATTAAGATGAAGAGCTTTTGCTTCGAGCCTGGATAAATCCATCAGGCGGTTAATTAAAATAAGCAATTGCTTTGCATTATTTAATATCGTGTCCGAAAGACGGGTCTGACGGGGATCGGTTGAGTGAATGGATTTTAATTGTTCAGCTGGTCCCATGATCAGTGTCAGAGGTGTCCGGAATTCATGGGTGATATTTGAAAAGAATCTGGTTTTCATATCGTCCAGTTCCTTCAGTTGCAAAGCTTCCTTCTCTTTAAGTAACATTTCCCGTTTCAAAACCTCCCGGCTTACACGAAAGCGTATAAAGGTCCACGTTAGACCAGCCAGGATTATACAATAACAGATATAGGCCATTCCTGTGGCGTACCAGGGTGATTCAATCCTGATATTAATGGATTTGACATGTGTGCTCCATTTACCAGAAGTATTACTTGCATTTACGAGTAGTGTATAATTTCCAGGAGGTATTTTAGTATAATTCGCCTGATGCGTATTCCCGGCCATTATCCAGTCGTTATCATATCCTACCAGGCGATATCGGTATAATATATCCTGGGGCTGACTATATTCCAATCCTGCAAATCCAATACTCACCGTATTTTGGGCGTATGGCAAAATCAATTTGCCGGCAGCGTTAAGAGGTAATTTTAAAATTCCTTTATCCCTTTCGGTTATTTCTTTATTGTTGATTTTAAGATCTGTGAATGCCAGTCCGGGTTCAAATTCATCATTCTTCATCAGGAGCGGATTAAAGATGGTCCAACCATTTGTGCCTCCAAAAATTAAACGGCCGTCCTGAAGTTCCAGTTGATGAAATCTGTTGAACTCATCACCGGGCAAACCATGCTGTGTGTGAAAAATACGAACATAATGTGTTATAGGATCAAAACTACAAAGCCCCCTATTTGTGCTCACCCATAAAATTCCTGACCTGTCAGATAATATCGAATAAATGGTATTATCCGGTAAACCTTCCCTGATTGAAAAAACTTCACTTTTCAGTGTTTTTTTGTTAAGGCAAATCAAACCCTGATAACTTCCTATCCAGAGTAAATCCGCACGGGTCGGATCGGTTCTGAATCCCAGTAATTGATTGGTTGGCAATGAACCGGGTGACTGATCTTCCAGCAGTTGCTGAATTTGTTTTGATTGAAGATCTATTTTCAGGAGACCATCATTGGCTGTCGTTACCCAAATATTTTTATCATCCGCCAGTATATCCTGTGGCAGGATTAAATTCCCATATTTTTTTCTGATAAGATAGGGATCGATGAATTGTTCCCATTTTCCGGAGGATGAATGATAGATCAATATGTTTCCACTGTATCCGATTACCAGGGGTGAACCATCAGGTAAAATCGTAATGCCTTTTATACCGATACCAGAGGTATCTGTACCGACAATAAATGGAACTTTTGGAAGCCTGATAAATTGTTTCTGAGCACTGTCATAATAACAAACTGTTTCTTTAAGTGCCAGGTATAATCGTCTTTTTGAATCGTAGACAGACCTGAAATGATAACTTGCAGAAGAAAAAAGATTGTCTTTTATAGTCCAGTTAAACATCTGCTGCATACGAATGCCTAGTTCTTCCAGCAGCATATCCGTACTAAAATCTATCTTATATGCAAAGGACTGAAAAAATGGAGTTTCCAGATCAATCTGGTGTATTCCTCCGGCATTTGTACCAATCCACAGAAGTCCGGAATGATCTACCAGAAATGATTTGACGTCTCCAAAATTGTCTGTAATGGTTCTGCCAATGGAAGTAAGTCCTTCCTGGTCGCCATACCGAAAAACCTTACCATAGTTTTCGAAATAGTCCAAACCATCTGAGCTCGTCCTTATCCACCGGATTCCCAGATAGGAAACCGATGGAAGTGTAACAGTGTGGAAAGAATGATTTTTAGGATTGAAGAAAAATAAACTTTTGCGGTCGCCCCACATCAGTTCACCATTTCTTCTTAAATGAAGATCCACTGCAATGGCATCTGATTCAGGGAAATTTCCAAAATCCTGTATGAAAGGTATTTGCCAGTGCGTAAATTGTTTTGATTTTTTATCAAACAGGCTGATGCCCCGCTGGCTTAAAATCCATATTCCCTGATGTGGAATTTCCACGAGTCCCCGCACGGTATCACTTGGTAAACCAGAATTAATCTTTGTAAAATGCCGGAGCGTTTTATTTTTTACATTATAATTATTTAAGCCGGCTCCTCTCATTACTCCCCAGAAAATTCCTTCTTCATCTACCATCCAGCCACGGCGAACGAATTGAATACTGTTGGTATCAGGTAAATTCCCTTTTAAGTAGTGGATAATTTTTTCTGTGACCGGATTCATCTCGTCAATTTCTCCAGCTTCATGTTCAATCCATAGATTATTGTGATCATCTTTTCTGATCCAGATAATAATATTAGAGGCGAGTGTAGTACTATCGTGCGGATTGTGTTGGAATATCCTGAACTGGTATCCGTCAAAACGAGCCAGTCCGTTACGTGTTCCCATCCAGACAAAAGAAGAATCATCCTGTACGAGTCCTGAAACAAAAGACTGCGGTAGGCCGTCCCTGGTAGATATTTCCCGGACGGATTGTGAGAAAAGAGAAAATGATTGAAAAATAAAGAGGGTCAGGATGAAACCGCGGAACCGGTTACGGGTACCCATTGTTAGTATGTATTCAAAACAAATCTTCATCATTCCGGCAGCAATCAAATATACTTGATTGCAGCCGGAACTAAGATAGAGAAGTCATTGACGGTTGACAGTAAACAGATTGAACCGCATTCCCATACTCCCATACTCCCATACTTGCTCTAATCGTCTCCCTGATCTTCAGTCAGATCATTGTGATCATCTCCGCCCAGGCTGTAATAATTGTTTTCTTCATCCTCTTCGCCGATCGCTTCGTCTGCATCATCCAGTTCACTTCCCGGCACATCCTCGTCCCCAATCGGGGTAGGGTTTTCTTCAGCCAATGGTAATTTTTTTTCCTTACTGAAAATATCTTCATTTTCGGAATAATGAGGATAGCCTGGAAATTTAGATTCATCTTCATCCTTTGCCAGAGATTTCTTTTTCTTGATCATTTTTTATTTTTTTATAGAAGTGAATCCTGAAAATTATTATTTTATGAATTATATCAATTTGCTTTGAAAGAATTTACTAATCTGCTTACAACAAAGTTCATGAATGTTTTGGAGATCCCATCCGCATAATTTCATAAATCAGGGAAAAAATACCTTAAAAATGCCTTATATCTAAGGGTAGACCCTTAGAGTAAATTTGGTTATTTACTATTGAAATTCTCATTTACATATTCTATCCTGATAGTTGATAAATAACAGTTTCTGAAACCCAAACCCTGGAGCTTCCTGGCTGATATCATGCTTAAATACCGGCTGAGGTTCCATTTAAGGTATTACATGATTATCCTGACCATTTTTTGTTCCGATGGATATCTGTACGCGCAATTACAAGCCGATTTCTCTACAGACAAATCCCGAGGTTGCTCACCTCTTGCGGTTTCATTTACTAATAAAACGACGGGAGCTTCTTCGAATGCGGTTTACAACTGGGACTTTGGTAATGGGAATAGTTCTTCCTTATTTGAAGGAGGCGCAATTTATACTATGGCGCAGACGTATTCAATTACCTTAGCTGTTACTGATGGATCCATTGCTTCAAGCAAAACTTATCAGATAACAGTTTATAAAAATCCTGTTATTGATTTCTCTGCATCCGTTTCCTCTGGCTGTATATAAAGGGATCGAAATAATATTTCAAATGAAAACGAACCCCCTCACACTTTCATGCGATGAGGGGTTCGAGTTACAAATTATTTCTGTTTAATTACTCCGGGAGGTGTCCAGTTCCCACTCAGGAATTCTTCTGCCGGCCAGTACATTCTGAGCATCAGGTTGAACGGACCTTTAGGCGCAGGCAGCCAGTTATTCTCCTTATCCTTTCCTGGAGATATATTCTGGATATACAAATCCAGAGAGCTGTCTGCATTAAACTTCAAAGGATTACGGTTACCAATCGCGTAACGATTAATAGGATTTTCTATAAAGTATCCTGAATTGTCGTACATCGTAAGAGACCAGAATGCATGTACCGGAGGCGTTTTGTCTTTTTCAAAATGTAAAACATATTTATTTGCACCATCGTAGGGATTTCCATCTGCATCTTTAGCAGTTGCGGGATAAACGGCATCTTCCGGTAAATTGGCACCCAGTCCGGCATAAGCAACTATAGCCCTCAGATCATAATGTGTACCGTAATTGCCAAAACCTTTATAAACAACATTCCAGTTATTAACGGGTTGATTCAATTTACCTGAGGTTAATATTTCATTCATGTAGTCCAAAACCATTTTTGGCACTTCCTTCAAAGCTGCCTGCGTTGCAGTGTCGAAGGAACTCAAATCAAACTTCAGTCCCGGTCCGACACCGATCTGTGCAAATTGCGCGAGCACTGTGGAATCTGCTGCAGGTGGTGGATTGGCAACCATCAGATTGTTCACATCATTAAAAAAATCCTCTGTTGACATAACTGCCAATTGCGCATTAGGGCCTTCTTTTGAAAGTAATGAATCTACTTTACCATCCGGGGCGGCAAACGATTTACCCCATGAACTTAACGGCGTAATAATAATTTTCTTTTCGATTGGAATAACTACTTTAATTCCATCCTCCGGACTGTTTACCTGTATCCGTCCCAGGAGCCAGACCATATCGGTAGGAGATTTTATTTCTTTCATGCCCGCTGGTACGGTTCCTGTCCATTTAGGACCGGTAATTAAGAATGTATCTGCCATCGTACCCGTAGTTCTTTTGCCTGGTGAAGAAAAAATATTGGTATATGCATCCAGCATGGGTAAAAGATAATATCGGCCACTCGTATTGGGAACTGTTAAAACCAACGCGTCCGTACCCAAATCCAGAAATCCAGTATTATAATAAGTATCCGCATTCGGTCTCACAACTTCCCTGAACTTTGCATCGGGAAACTTTGTTGAGATGACCAGTTGATTTATGGGTGCTTTTAAATAGACGGCACTTGGTTTTATGGTATTAGTGGCTGTTTTTTTTTGTAATATCCATCAATGCAAGTGGCATTGCATAAATGAAAGCTGCTTTGGCGAGAGACACTACAGAATCTTTAGATAAGGCAGCAGGTCCTGAAGGAGTTTCCGGCTTTGATGTACATGATGAGATTGCCATTACAATCAAAAAAGAGAAATAAATGGTCTTTTTCATAAAAAAAGTTTTAACTGATGAAAGAAATGGACAAGTTTATTCTATACAATTTATACTTTGATGAAAGGAAATTAAAAAATGGTATCTCCTCCGATAGTGTGGAAATGGAATGTAAGACAGATTGGAATAAAAAGATAATCTCCATCCGCGTACCCGGTATTTAATAATGCTTCTAAAGATAGACTCATTCATTTTTAAATAAACCAATAAATTGACTATTTAACGGTTAAATAAAAGGAATGCATAAATTAATCCCAGCTTGCTTTAAATTAATTGTTAACGGCTCAATTGCGCGTAGGAGATATTTAAAAAACTATTGTTTAGTTGGATACCACAACTTCAAAATCAGAAGCTTTTACATTTCCCAATTGTTGAAGTTCGTCATTATTCCAGCGTTCGTCCGGCGATCCGCTGATATACATATTGCTTCCAATATCGGCAAGGATCAATCCGTATTTTTTCATTGCATTCAAAATGATCTGATCGCTGGCAGGAAACCCACTGACATCAAAACCTGCTTTCAACCGGATCTTCGCTCCGAAAGGAAGTGAATATTGTCCACCGCTGCTGTTCACTTTATGAGTTGCCGGAGAAATATAAGCAGATTTTACATTCGACGAAGTCAGCGTAAATCGTATAGGGTGATGAATCGCTCCGCTTGCTACTTCATCGTATTTTACAAGTCCCGGAAAAATAGGAAGCCCGGCTGCATCAGCAGATGTCCAGCCATCCGGGCGGAGTGCATCCGATGCAAGGTTGAATACTGCTCCGGAAGAAGCTTCCCAATGATCGCCGTTTACACTTGCATTATATAATTCGTACAACATATCATTATCCTTATCCACAACCAGTACATGAGAATCGCCCTGCCCGTCTCCTTCGATGGGTGCATTCAATGGAACAGGATATGGACCCGGATCGCTTTCATCTCCGTAATTGCCATCATAACCATTTGCACGAAAAACAATGGAGACTTTTTTCTGATTTCCACAAACGACAACGAAAGGAATTCCGATTGGTGCATTATCCCATAATCCACTCCCGAAATCTGCTTTCAGGCCGGAAGAAGAATAGGAAGAAAGTATCTGACTGCTGTTGGGATCCACTGCGGCAGCAGAAATATCCTGATTCCAGGAATTGTCTGAAGGAAAAATAGTTATGTTTAAAAAATCTGATTGAATGGCATTGCAAGATTGCGAAGTACCTGTTGTTGAATCGTTGCCATTATTTTTGGGGTCATTGCTATCAACTACTTTTTTAGAACATGCAATAAGACCTAGTAATATTACAAACGTAAAAATACGAATAGGTTTTTTCATAGAGCAGGTATTGGATCAGTACAACATGACAAATTGTGTACCAGCTTTGTGCTTAACGCGCAACGCTTAACGCTTAACGCGCAACGCTTAACGCAAAGAACTACGGTTAACCGTCAACGGCCATCGATATGTATTTCATCATTCGCATTTTCAATCACACTCTCACCTGCCTGAATCTGACCAAAGATTTCTATACTGTCTTTAGTTTCATTACCTGTCAGGACATCTACTTTAATATTTTTCCCATTTCTTACAGCGATCACATATTTTCCTTCTGTAGAAATTACAACAGCAGATCGGGGTACTGAAAGTGCATTTATATTACCCAGGGAATATAAAACAACATCTGCATACATACCCGGCTGAAGATTCTCATTCTTATTTTCGATATCAGCTTCTATTCTTTCAGACCTGAGCTGGGCATTTATATTCATGGACTGACGCGCGATACGACCCGTAATTTTCTTTCCCGGGAAAGCACTTGTATAAAAAGAAATTGTATCGTTTTTTCTGAATGAACCAGCAAAAGCTTCAGGAACATCCACTTTCAATCGTAAAAGTTTAATTTCTTTTAATTCAAGCATGGGACGGTCTTTGGAAGCTGCATTCACCAGTTCTCCGGGAAAAACATTTCGTTCGGTGATGATTCCATTAAAAGGAGCAACCACATTCAGGTATTCCTGCATGGTTTGCTGTATCTGCCAGTTAGTTTTCTCTGCATTGGCCAAGGCACTGTCGGCTTCCATTTTTGACCTGGCAGATGAAAGATCCAGTGGAGATACAGCACCTGCAGTTAGAGAAGCCTCCAACAAACGAGCATAATTTTCCTTGTCAATACTGTACCCTGCTTTTGCCTGCGCTTACTTTTCTCTTGCCTGGGCGACGGCCTGTACGATTTCAGGAGCATCCAATACCATAAGAAGTTGGCCTTCGCGAACCTCCGAGCCAATATCTACATTCACGTTCTTTACATACCCGTTTACTTTAGGAAAAATGCTGACTTCCTGGTATGCGAAAAGTTGCGCCGGTAATTTTATCATTGTGGCAACGCCGGATTTTTTTACAGCAGCCTGTTTGTATGAAGGCGTCTGATCTTTTGGATCGTTTTCTACTTTTTTATTTTCATTTGATGAACATGCAGACAAGAAAATCAGACAGCATATGAATAAAGAATATTTCATTTTAATAGATTTTTAGTTCTCATCACCCGGATACAGGGAAACTGATTTAAATGATTTTTTTTGCTGGATCCATCCATAGACCAGGGGTACGATCAGGAGTGCAGCCAGGGTGGAAAAGATCAGGCCACCAATTACTGCGCGGCCGAGCGGTGCGGACTGATCACCTGCTTCTCCCAGGCCGCTGGCCATTGGAATCATACCTGCAATCATTGCGAGACTAGTCATGAGGATCGGGCGTAATCTTATTCCTGCGCTCATGATAGCTGCACGAAAAGGATCTTTATATTGTAGGCGTAATGATTCAGCGTTTGTAACGATCAATATCGCATTTGCTACGGAAACACCAATGCTCATAATAATCCCCATATATGATTGCAGATTTAGTGTCGCGCCTGTTATCAATAACATTACAAGTGATCCCAATAAAACGGCGGGTACAGTACTCAATACGCAGATGGATAATGGAAAAGATTGATAGCTGGCGGCTAGTAAAAGAAGGATGACAACAATTGCGGCCAGAAGACCTGATTGAAGAGAACTCAAAGTTTCCGTTAAAAGTGAAGACATACCCCGGACTTCAGGCACCAGTCCTAACGGCGGACTACCCATTTCATCAATTGCTTTTTGAACTGCGCTGGTTGCGGAGCCGAGATCCTTATGGTACATGTTCGCACTGATCGTAATAAAACGACGCGGACCGCTCCTGTCATATTCTCCGGGAAGGGTATCAACAGTCAGGCTTGCAACATCACCCACGACTGGTCTCATTTGTCCCTTGACCAATGGTACTGATCTCAGTTCTTCCAATGAACTCATATTATATTCAGGTACCTGAACCTGTGTCTGATAGGTATAAGATGTTTTATCATCCAGCCAGAGATTTTTATTTGTATATCGACTGGAAGAAGTAACATCCACTATACTTTTCGAAACATCATCCAGCGAAAGTCCCATCAAAGCCAGTTTATTTCTATCCACATTAATATTAATAGTTGGAAAATTCAGCGGCTGTGCAATTTGTAAGTCACGCAGGAAAGGAATGGTTTTCATTTTTACCAATAAGGCTTCACCATAACGAATGATATCTTCCATATTTTTTCCTGCAACACGAACCTCAATAGGCGTAGAAGCTCCCTGCGACATAATTTTTTCCGTAAGTTCGATCGGCTCAAATGATAATCTTAAGTCTGGAAAATCTGAAGCGATAACATTTCTTAGTTTTTCTTTCAGGGATTCTATATTGGTTTTGTAATTTTCTTTCAGATTCACCTGTATGACTGCCTCGTGCGTACCACTTGTAAAAATGTAGAGATTGCTTGTTCCAAAATTACTGGGGACGAGTCCTACATAAGCTGATGTGATCGCAACATTACCATGCACTGTCGAATCTATCAGATTCAAAATATTCCGGGTATCCCGTTCTGTAACTTCGAGTCTTGTTCCATCAGGTTCCCGAATACGCAACTGTAGCTGTCCGTTATTGGTTTTGGGCAAAAGATCTTTCCCGATAAAAATAAAACAGGTCATTGCCAATGTAACAATGACCAGTAAATAAATAGAAACGATCCATTTCCTGACAGGCATCCATTTGGTGAGCCTTGCAGATAATCCTTTCTTAAGCCTTTGAAAATAATTATTTTCTTCCGCGTGTTGTTTTTCCTGCGTATTGTGGATTTCAATTTCCCTGATTTCTTCTTTATCCATAGCAAGACCGGCGTGTGCGTGCGGTTCTGAATGTTTGTATTGAAATCGCTCAGCTTTGAGCAGCCAGACAGAAATGACGGGAACCAGGGTTTGGGCTGCGATAAATGAGACCATCATCGCAAATGCAATGGAAAGTGAGAGGGGAAGAAACATGGCACGTGGAACCCCTGACATTACAAATGCCGGAGCAAATACTGCAAGAATGCAAAGCAGGATCAGTAAAAGAGGAAATGATATTTCTGAACAGGCATCCAATACGGCCTGTTTTTTATCTTTACCCATTTCCAGATGCTGATGAATATTTTCAATCGTAACCGTAGCCTGATCAACGAGTATTCCAATTGCAAGCGCAAGCCCGCTCAGGGTCATGATGTTGATGGTTTGCCCGCTGAGCTTAAGAAAAAATACAGCACTTAAAACAGAAACAGGGATGGTAATAATGACTACCAGACTGCTCCGCAGGTCTCTCAGAAAAAGTAATACCATCAGACCTGTAAGAATCGCACCCAGTATACCTTCTGTCATAAGGCTTTTGGCTGCATTGATTACAAATATCGATTGGTCAAATTCGTAGCTTATATTGACATCGGCAGGCAACAGGCTTTTCATTTCAGGAAGGCGTTGCCGGAGTGTTTGCACCACATCCCAGGTTGAAGCATCAGCGGTTTTGACAACCGGAATATATACAGATCGTTTCCCATCCACCAGCGCATAGTCAACTGTTATATCCGATGCATCAGCCACGCGGGCCACATCCTTTACATAAACTACTCCGATCCCATTACTTTTAATAGGAATATCTCCAAAATGTTCAACTTTAGTTTCGAGGGAATTGATGGATGTAATTAACATCATACTGTCCATGCGCAGGTTCCCCGAAGGTGAAATGGCATTATTCTTTACAATTGCCTCCACAACTTCATCCGCAGAGAGATTATAAGTGCGTAATTTTTCAGGTGTAATATTGATCACAACGGTTCTTGCATTTGAACCGAAGGGTGGTGCGCTGGACATGCCGGGAACCGTTGCGAAAAGTGGTCGTACACGTGTCAGAGCCAGATCAAATATTTCATTCAGTGTTTTTGTTTTACTACTGAATACCAATTCGCCGACAGGCAGTGAAGAAGCATCAAACCGGATCACCTGGGGCGGAAGAGCGCCAGGAGGAAAAAATGCCGAGGTTCGGTTTACCTGCAGAGCAACCTGTGCGGAAGCTTCAGCCATATCTGTGTTTTCGTAAAAAGTCAGTTTTATAAGTGAAAGTCCCTGAATATTTTTGCTCTCTACATTTTTAATTCCATTAATATATAAAAACTGATCCTGCATTCGGGTGGCAAAAAATCCTTCCATCTGG
>Ga0206963_10319_pt1 | contig 12372 bp, 5 predicted proteins | sample Alteio_BWOrgHeat_28_FD_152958 | JGI IMG/M metagenome (GOLD analysis project Ga0206963, IMG submission 152958) | Enriched cells from forest soil in Barre Woods Harvard Forest LTER site, Petersham, Massachusetts, United States -... | ecosystem: Environmental > Terrestrial > Soil > Temperate forest >... | reverse complement strand
GGAAGCATTATCATTATTTTTGTGTCATCGGCCATAGCCATACCGTTCGGTATTATGTGTGGCATTTTTCTCAGCGAGAACAAGAAAAGTAAGCTGGCTTACTGGAGCCGCCTGTGTGTGGATGTTTTGCAGGGTGTTCCTTCTATCGTAATAGGGATCATTGCCTACTTTTGGCTGGTAAAGCCACTTGGTGGCTTCTCCGCTTTATCAGGCAGTGTGGCACTGGCCATAATGATGCTACCTATCATTATCCGTTCTACTGAAGAAACATTATTGCTGCTTCCTGATTCGTTGAGGGAAGCATCCTACGCATTAGGAATGCCGTTCCACAGGGTGATACTTAAAGTGATCATACCTTGCGGCATCAGTGGTATATTATCCGGTATTATGCTTTCTATTGCAAGGATCACAGGAGAGACAGCGCCTTTATTGTTTACCGCATTTGGCAATCCTTACTTGTCAACCAATATTTTTAAGCCCATGCAAAGCTTACCATTACTAATATTCAATTACGCCACTAGTCCTTATAACGACTGGCATGACCTGGCATGGGGGGCTTCCTGCATATTACTTATTTGGGTACTGCTATTGAACATTTTTACAAAGATCATTACTAGAAAATGGAAAGTACAATTGTAAAAGCGGTTAACTATAACTCTTATTTCGGAGATAACCACGTTGTAAAAAATGTGAACATAGAAATACCCCGCAACCACGCTATTGCGGTGATGGGGCCATCAGGTTGCGGTAAGACAACCTTTCTGCGGGGAGTTAACCGTATGCACGAGCTTATAGCGGGCGCCACCAGTAAAGGGCAAATATTACTCAATGGCGAGGATGTTTACGATATGCACCCCATCTTCGTGCGCCTGAAAATAGGCATGGTATTCCAGAGGCCAAACCCATTCCCCAACCTGAGTATTTATGATAATGTAATAGCCGGGTATAAGCTGAATGGTATAAAAATAAGCGGAACAACGCATGCAAAGGCAAGCAGTATAATCACTGTCTTTGCAAAGGTGCTCTTACCAATACGGTATTTTACGGCTACGTTCATAAATCGATCAATTGGTAAATTTGCTCACCAGCCTTTTCCCGATCATATTAATTACCACAGTGACGCAGAACAGTACCAGACCAAGCTCTATAAGCGCAGACAGGTATTGCGGGTGATCGGCCTCGGTGAATTCATTAGCTATTACACTGGCCATTGTATTGCCGGGAGAGAAAATGCTTTTAGGTATCAGGCTTGTATTTCCTATCACCATGGTCACGGCCATTGTTTCTCCAAGGGCACGGCCAAGCGATAACAAAACACCGGCAAATAGCCCGGATTTCGTATATGGCAATATTACGCTCCTGATCACTTCCCAGCGGGTAGCCCCCAGGCCGTATGCTGCCTCTTTTAAAGTAGAAGGTACCATATTGACCATAGAGCGGGTGATAGAGGCCGCATATGGAATGATCATTACCGCGAGGATCAATGAAGAAGTAAATATACCAAGCCCCACTGGTGATATGCCTATACCCGACTCGAAACTCCTGACTATAGGCACCAGCACCGCAAGGCCCCAAAAGCCATAGATAACGGACGGAACTGCTGCAATAAGCTCAACTGTATTTTTCAAAAGGTTTGGCAACCAGCCGTTAGGGTAGTATTCGCCAAGGAAAATACCCACTGCAAAAGAAAACGGAATAGAGATGATAAGTGCCAGGAAAGATGTAAGCAGCGTACCTATCAAAAAAGGATAAGCACCGTATATATCCCTCACAGGGTCCCATGTTTGTCCCCAAAGATAGCTGAGGCCTACTGACTTTATGCTTGGTATAGACTGCCATGCCAGCGTAACCATGATGCCTAAAACTAAAACTATCATCGCCAACGCGACAATAATGAGGGTTCTCCTGAAAACGTTTTCTGTTCGTATCTGCCGGTGAGAACGCCTGATCCTTTTTACCCCTTTCACGGCATCCCATATTTTTTTAGAAGTAATTACCCGCCCCAGGTTAAGGCCGGGACGGGTAATTAAGTCCTGATCAACTGATGTGTCCATTATTAGATCTTTGATGGTTACTGCAATACAGGCTTTCCATCATAGGTAACTGATTTCAACTGTGCATCACCTACTGCTACTGCTGCAGATGAAAGCGGAGCATAATTAAGAGCCGCGCTAAACTGCTGCCCGTCATGTATCATCCACTGTATCAGTTTTACCATTTTGGTAACCTTGTCTGCTGTGCGGTCGCCATACTTTTGCTCTTTGTAGATCAATACCCATGACAAGCCGGATATTGGATAGCCATCGGCTGCTTCAGTATTGGTCAATGAAACTTTTGCGTCTGCAGGAATGGTGATGTTTGCGGCAGCAGTTACGCTGGCAATACTTGGCGTAATATACTTGCCCGCAGAATTCTGCATTTTACCAAACGACATGCCATTCTGCACTGCATATGCCAGTTCTACATAACCGATACCACCGGGTGTTTGTTTGATACCACCGGCTACACCTTCGTTCCCTTTGCCTCCCAGGCCAACAGGCCAGTTAACTGAAGAACCTTTGCCCACTTTGCTATCCCAGTCCTTGCTAACTTTAGTAAGGTAAGTGGTAAAGATGTTGGTAGTGCCACTTCCGTCTGAACGGTGCTGCACCTGGATATCCATATTCGGCAATTTCACTCCTTTATTGATAGCAGCTATCTTCGGGTCATTCCACTTCTTAATGTCGCCGAGGAATATTTTAGCAAGTACATCAGGCGTAAAATTCAGCGTGTCTTTTATATCAGGCAGGTTGTAGCTAACTACTACCGCGCCTGCTGTCACAGGTATATGTATCGCAGGTGATGACAGCGCAGAATCCTGCTTGCCATTGAGTGGGGCATCTGAAGCACCAAAATCAACTGTTTTGCTGGTAAGCTGTTGTATGCCGCCACCTGAGCCGATAGATTGATAATTAACCTTTAAGCCAGTGTTTTTGTTATACTCGGAAAACATTTTTGAGAACAATGGGTTATCAAAAGTGCTGCCTGCGCCCAAAATGGTATTGTCATCGCCACTCTTGTTAGCCGTAGAATCGGCTTTAGGAGTGCTGCCGCTGCCACCGCAACTGGAAATGGTCATAGACCCGGCAATAGCTATCGCTATACCTGCTAACGCTAAACTTTTTAATGCTTTCATACTTTTTTGTTTATGGATGGTTTGGATTGTTTCAATAATATAAGCTCTGAAAAATCACCGTTAGCGTCGTTATTAATACTTGGTAGTCCCTTGTTTTGCGTTAAATATGTAGTAGAAAGTAAGGCGATATACTGCGTCTGTACCTTTTGACCCATTAACTTCACTGCTGTATTTAGTGTATGCCAAGGGTTTAGCAGCATCATTTACACCAGTTGGGCTCAATGAGCTAGTATATGTGTTTAACCAAATATTGGGTATCAGGTGCACATTTTTAAAGGGCATGTAGTCGATACCTGCTGTAAAAAACTCTTCCTTGGTATATGGGTCGTAGTTTGATACACCAGATGCAGTTGTAATAGCAGTAGTAGTAGCCTGACTTGCAATAGTGCTCAGGTTTCCGCTTGGATCATAGTTGTCAAAACGTACAAAGAAATTTAACCTTGGGTCACCATTAGGAGCAGAAAGGATGCGTCCGCGAACGAAAATAGACATATCCGTAGCGGTGAACGTACGATAGTATGTATTTTTATCTGTTTCAGTTACCTTCAGGCCACCCAGGAATACGTTTTCAAATGCTTCAAACCCTACAGTTAATTTGTTTGTGTTCCATGCAACAAACAATTTAGTCATTTCACGTGAAGTATACTGCAGACCTGCATTAGGATTTGCCTGACCAGCGATTGCCCCTGGTACATATGCGCCCCATGCAAGCCTTGTGTAATCACCGTAAAGGTCAACGATCAATCTCTTGTTGAAGAATTTACCATAGATATCTCCGTAGAAACTCCTAAACATAGTTGTAGGGGGTTTTGCACCACCAGTACCATTACCTACCATTGCCATGTATCCGTAATTGCCTTTTTTGTCAAACCAACCCTGCAGGCTGGCGCCCAGGTCGAAAGAAGGTGTACGGCGTATATCAGAAACAGTTCTTTCTACACAACGATATGCCCAAACTTCTTCCGATGTTTGGTCGTTCCTGCCTGTTTTCGCAAAGCCTGGAGTAGATTGCTGCCCGATAACGAGATCAGAGTTTTTGAATATTTCTTTCCAGCGAACGTTGGCAAGTTTCAGATAGGGGGTAAACTTACCACCTGCAGTAACATCACCTACAGAGGTTCCATTAGGGCCTTCTGTTACGCTCCCGGTATTAAAATCATCTTCTGCAGCCAAAAGGAATTCAGCGGTAAATTTCTGGCTGATATTGTAGTTATAACCGAGATAAACACGGCGGAACTGGAAAGCATTGGCGTTAGGCAGCATACCAGTGTATTGGTTAGAACCACCCCTGTTGAGGTTATCGGCATTTCCTTTGTATCCAAAATCACCGAAGGCATATCCCCATAAGTTGCCACTTGGTTTGAACTCTACCGTTGTGTCTGTTTGCGCACTGGCAGATCCTGCAATCAGTATAAATACTGAGAGATAAATACTGAGTTTCGTAATTGTTTTTTTCATGTTTCGTGTGTGTTTTTAATTGACTGCAAAGGAAATACCGGGATGTTATGTTCGTGTTACGTCAATATTAACTTAATGTTAAGTGCTCGATAATTTATGCTTAACAAAAAATGCCATTTATTGAATAGGAATATTGTATATCCTGTATTGCATTGATTAATTGGTTATTAATAAAATATTTATGATATTAATGGTTTGTAATAAAATTTATTCTTTAAAAGAATAGTTTAAGACAGGAAATATTTTATTATGGTACTTATTTCGTGAATTAAACCCGTCACTTTGGCTTTTGTAATACAAAAGGGGAGCCAGCCAACACGCTGGTAGCGGGCGCCAAAACATAACTATAAAAATCGGTAACTTACAACCCCGGTTACAACAATTAGCCAAATAGCAATGACCATAAATGAATCTCTCTTCACCGACCGTTACAATAAGCTCAATGAACGACAAAAAGAAGCGGTGGGCCATATATATGGCCCCGTAATGGTGATAGCCGGGCCTGGCACCGGCAAAACCGAAGTGCTATCCATGCGCATTGCCAACCTGCTACGTAGCGAAGCCCAGGTGCAGCCGCATGAGATCCTTTGCCTTACCTATACCGACGAGGCTACCAACGCCATGCGCCGAAGGCTGGTACAAATAATAGGCCCTGCCGCCCATAAGGTGAACATCCACACATTTCATGCGTTTTGCAATAACATTATCCAGAACAACAGCGAGTATTTCAGCCTGCGGGCGTTGCAGCCTATAACTGACCTGGAGCGGACAGACCTGCTGTATAAACTACTGGAAGACCTGCCGCAGGGGCACCTGCTGCGCAAGCTGAGCGGGAATATATATACAGACACCGGCAGGCTCAGCAGGCTGTTTGAGGTAATGAAGCGGGAATACCTGTCTCCGGCACGCATATCAGAAGCTATTGATGAGTATATCAATGACCTGCCAAACCGGGAGGAATACATTTACCAGAGAAAGTATAAAGAATACTGTAAAGGGGATGTAAAGAAAGACAAGCTGGACGATGAAGTAAGGAAAATGGAGGTGACCCGTGCTGCCTCGTTGCTATATGACCGGTATGAAGCCATGATGAAAGAAGCCGGAAGGTATGACTTCAACGACATGATCATATGGGTGCTGCACGCATTCAAAGAAAACCGGGCCATGCTGCTGCACTACCAGGAAAGGTTCCAGTTCATACTGGTAGATGAATTCCAGGACACAAATGGCGCTCAAAATGAACTGCTGAACAACCTTGCATCCTATTGGGAAGACCCCAATATTTTTGTGGTAGGCGACGATGACCAGGGGGTATATGAGTTCCAGGGTGCCCGTATCCGCAATATTGCCGATTTCTACTACCGTTATAAAGAGAGCATTAAAATAGTAGTGCTGCCCCACAATTACCGCTCATCGCAGCAGATATTGGACAGGGCTATGGCTTCTATACAATATAACCAGCAGCGGCTTATCACACAACTTAGCGAACTGGAACTGGATAAGAACATTATAGCCGCCTCAGAGCGTTTTATAAATAGTGTGGAGCAGGTGCACCCCACAGTGAACGTATATAATAATATACTACAGGAAGAAGCCGGGGTGGTTTTGCAAATTGAAAAGCTACGGCAGGGCGGCACATCGCTGCGAGAGGTGGCCGTAATCTATGCCCAACACAAACAAGCCCAGAGTATGATGGCACTGCTGGAGCGCAAGGGCATTCCTTATAACGCTAAAAAACCAGTAAACATCCTCACAGAGCCACTCACAGAGCAGTTGCTGAATGTGCTCCTGTACCTGGATAAAGAACGCAAAAAGACTTTTGACGGCGAAGACATATTGTTTGAATTGATGCATGCCCCGTATTTTGGTATCCTATCTTCCGATATTGCCCAACTTGCCCTTTATCTGCAGCATAACAGGAAAGAAAGAGGCCCGGTACGCTGGCGGCTATTATTGTCAAATACGCTTTTGCTTGAATCGCTCGGGCTTGCTTCCGCAAAAGCATTGGTGCGCTTAGGCAATTGCCTTGACAACTGGGAAGCCCAGCAGCAATCATTGCCCCTGCCACTGCTGCTGGAAAAGATAATACATGAAGGCGGCGTGGTAGCCCACCTCATCCGCACTAACGACCATGTATGGAGCCTGCAGGTATTGTACACACTCTTTGAGTTTGTAAAAGATACCTCTATCCGCAACCCAAAAATGAAAATTGCCGCCCTGCTGGATATGGTGAACAGGATGAATGATGAGCGGATAGAGCTGCCGCTGCAGCGGGTGGTGCAGCATGAGGATGGCGTTCATTTTTATACGGCGCACAGTGCTAAGGGCAATGAGTTTGAGCATGTTTTTTTAATAGGCTGCACCAAGAACTTCTGGGAAGACAAGAGGGGCGGTGGCAATGAATACCGCATGCCCGACACGATCACTGCCACCGAAGACGACGCGCAAAGCACGAATAAAACAGAAGTAGCCCGCCGCCTTTTTTACGTGGCACTCACAAGGGCTAAAAAATACCTGCACATCTCTTACGCGCAGGCCGATAATAACGGGAAAGCGCTTGCCACATCAGCGTTCGTGGACGAAATATCGATGCCGGAAGAGCGCTTTGTACAATCTGTGGCATCTGAAGATATGGTGCAGATAATGGCACTGGCCATACAGCCGGTGGCGGAGGTGAGGATAAAGATGGCCAACGCCCAATGGATAGAACGGGAATTGCAGCAGTTCACTATGAGCGCTACTTCATTGTCTAAATTCCTGGAATGCCCGTTATCCTTCTATTATGAGAACATCCTGAAAGTGCCATTCCAGAAAAATGACGCGCTGGGGTTTGGCAGCGCGGTACATGCGGCGCTGGAACGGATGTTCCTGGAAATGAAACGGCTGAAAGGCGAGTTCCCGGATAAGGACCATGTGCTCGGCGCGTTTAAATCGGCCATGTTCTCAGAGGCATCCAGTTTTACACAGGTGCAGTTTGAGCGTCGGATGGAGCAGGGACAAACCTTGCTATCGGAATATTACGATGAGCACATCAACACTTTTCATAAAGACGTGGAAATAGAGTTTAAAGTGCCCCGCTACATGCTGGATGGCGTGCCGGTAACCGGGAAGATAGATAAGATAGAGCTGTATGGAGACACATGCAAAGTTATAGATTACAAAACGGGTGACCCTGACAAATCTGCCACACAAACCACAGCCCGACCTAACGAGAAAGACCCCAATGGCGGCCCATACTGGCGCCAGATGGTTTTCTACAAGCTGCTGCTTGAGAACTACGAAGACAGGAACCTGAAAGTGACCATTGGCGCCTTTGACTTTGTGCAAAAAAATAAAAATGGTACTTACACACAGATAGTAGTGCCTGTCTATACCCAAGATGAAGAAATGGTGCGCAAGCAGTTAAAGGACGTTTACGGCAGTATTATGAACCATGAGTTTGACCGCGGATGTGGTAAGGAAACCTGCCATTGGTGCAACTTCGCCAAGCGTTATGAGCTGATAAGGCCTGAGAAAGAGGCGGCGGAGATAGAGGTTTAACGGGTAAGGCGTTTTACTAACTTTGTTATCAGATACCCAAATCAGCTTTCGTTTTCTTCATCTATAACTTCATTTGTATTGGTTTCAGGAAGTATCATTTTGGTTTCTGCGTCACTTAAAGTTTCAACACTCCGCAGTTTTCGCTGAATCGCTTTGGTACGTTTACCCATTACGTCATCCAATTGGTTTAAACCGGTTTGAATGTTGTTTTGAGCTTTATCGAGTAACCCCCCAAATGATTCAAACTCTTTTTTCACAGCTCCCAAAATCTTCCAGACCTCACTACTGCGCTTTTGAATGGCCAATGTTTTAAAGCCCATCTGCAGGCTATTTAGTATTGCAGCTAATGTTGTAGGCCCTGTAACCACGATCTTATAAATACGCTGCAAATCTTCCAATAAACTGGCTTTGCGTACAACTTCAGCATATATTCCTTCAAAAGGAAGAAACATAATTCCAAAATCAGTTGTATTCGGTGGGTCTATGTATTTATCATGAATATCTTTTGCCATTTTCCTTATTGAATTTTCCAGCGATTTTTGAGCTATATCTATTTGAATTAAATCACCAATTTCGTATGCAGTTTGCAATTGCTCGTAAACATCTTTAGGGAATTTAGCATCAACCGGTAACCATACTACTGAATTATTTTCATCTCTGCCAGGTAATTTAATGGCGAATTCTACAAGGTCAGAGCTTCCTGATTTTGTTTTGACATTTGATTCATACTGTTCTGGTGCAAGAACCTGCTCTAAGAGCATCGCTAATTGAACCTCACCAATTCCCCCTCTCATTTTTACGTTGCTTAACACTCTTTTTAAACCTCCAACATCTTGTGCTAAAGTTTGCATTTCACCAAGCCCCTTCTGAACACTTTCAAGCTGCTTCCCAACTAACTCAAATGATTGACCTAGCCGCTCATTTAAAGTCTTTTGCAGCTTTTCATCTACCGTTAATCTCATTTCCTCCAACTTCTTTTCAGTGCTTTCAACTAATTTCATTTGCTTCTCTTCTAACTGACCGAATTTTTCTCTTTGGAGATCATTAAAAGACGCTACATTTTTGTTGAAATTTTCTTCGAACCCCTTAAATGCGGTTGCCAGGGCTTCACGCATAAGATTGTTATCTTGTTTGGCCTGATCTGCGAGGGCTGTTAGCTTTTCCTCTACCTTCTTAGTAATTTTCTCTAACTGCTCTATAGTTTTGTTCGTCAGTTCTTTTTGCCCTTCCTTGAGCTCATCAAATTTATTTCTTTGTTCCAACGTGAAATACCTTAGCCCAGTAGCCAAAGACTCGCGGTTAGTGATGTTATTTTCATCAATTTTCTTCGTTAGCGCATCAACTTTTTCATCAAGGGTCTTATTAATAAGTTCCAATGCCTTTTGATTTTGAAGAGTTATGGAAGATAACGTTTGAGAAAGTTCTGATTTAAAATCCTTTAAGGTATTATTCAATTCCAGGCGATTGTCCTTTGCCGTATTTGCATTTTCTTCTCTATTAATTCGGAAATCGTCCTTTATGTTTGTCTCTAGTCTAATCAATGCGGTCGATAGCTGATCAATTTTTTGAGAGTTATCAATGTTTTGAACTGGCTTTTGTCTGAATAGAAATAAAAATATTATGACAATTACTAACAATATAATAACAACGCATAGTAATATTTCCATGTTATAATTACTGTTTTAGAAATGATGGGGCAATTTACACTCATTTTACATCCTATTCACGCTTACAGATTTGAAACCTTGATCTCCGCCACCTTTGCCGCAAACTCAGGATTAACGAAGAAACTTCCGTCGCTGTTTTTAATGGTGCCTTGTGCTTTCGCCTGACCACAAAGTACGTCATTATTATATACACTGACATCATTGCCCTGTACTTTGATGAATACATGGTTTTCTGTGCCAATGCCCAGTTTCAAAGGTATTTCTGCCGCCCATGATCTCCCGTTACCATACCTAAATGTGAAATGTGAGAGGTCGTCCCCTGTTTGCATCATCAGCACGCCACAGTAAGGAACTTTTTCAGATGCATTTGTGAATAAAAAATTGTCTTTATTCCGTATCACAGAATCGATGGTGGTATACAACTCTATGATAAAATTATCATGGATATTTATGACCGGGTAGTGTTTCTGGTATGCGTTGAAAATTCCTATGTCGCTATAAAAAACCGTATTTGCGTCCTCTTTTAGCCTGTCGGTATTCTTTTTCCCCGGCATGAACAAAAGCAGCGTTCGGTCCGGTATCTGGTCTTTTATGGTAGTGTACCTTGCAAGTGTTTGTACTACTGTATCTTTTAAATACCACTCCGGCAAATCCCTGAGCGCGTCGAATATGATGGGGTACTTCGTATGCTTTATGTAATTTACCACGGAGTCCAGTTCCCACTTAAAAGATGCCTCCGCAAGCCCTGCTATATTCATAGGGTTGATATACCCACCACTAGCATACCAATAGCTCTGGTAATTTCGTGATAATATTAGTACGGTATCTTTTTTCGGGATATGCTGCGTTATAAAATCCATCCTGGTTGACAGGAATTTTTCTTTGCGGGGATCACTGGCTGATGCATTATCCACAGCATATCCGTGAATAGACGGTATATGATACACCATAGACAGTGCCCCATCTGTGAGAAAGAGGAAGGGGATTGAAAAAAGGATCACGCTTTCGTGCAGCCACGTTTTACTTTCCACAATATGCATGGAAAGCTTATCGCAAAAAATGCCGAGGATAATAACAGATGGGTACATCACGCTATTGAGGACGGTATCATACGAGCGCCCCTGGAAATAAACAAACAGTCCTGCGCCGAGGATAAACAAAAACATGACCACAGGCACATCTTCTCCCTGCCTACGCATATTAGCGGCACAATAGGTACATGCGGCCACATATACAAGCGCCGGTATATTCCAGAAATGGAAAGCGCTCATGGGCAGCATAAAAAAACCTGAAACATAGAATGTGCGCTGAAACTCTGTGAGACGAGACAGAACAGGCCACACACCGGAATGCAGTTTAGTGCTGATTAAGAAGATAACTATAACACACAACAGCGCTCCAAACATCCATGCCACATAGATCGCTCCCTGTTTCACTATGCCTTTTATTGCGCCAGTATTGAATGTTGAAAATATGAGGCCAATCAGCGTTGCGCCAAATACCACGATACCGGAATCGAGGTTCCACAACACACCAACAGCGCAGCTCAATGCCATCAGGGGTAACCATATTTTTTTCGTCTTGGGCTGGCTGGCCTGGTATTGTGTAAACAGGTAGAAGCCAATGGCCGGAAACAGTATCCTTATTGGCCAGTACTGATAATAGGCTCTTGGCTCCGGCCCGAACGGCAACCTTGTTTGCCAGTATTGCCAGAAGATAAGGCACAGGAAGGTGGCAAGCGCCAGCAGGTCGTCCTTGATAATTTTTTTTATGCTGAGGAATATAAACAGATAAGACACGACATTCAGACAGCCCATTACCATGCCTATCTTATAGCTGCTCAATCCTATCAGTTTAAACAACGGACATAATACCCACGCATAAAGGCCATACTGGGCGTTGAAATCTACCAGCAGCGATTTGCCTGCATACACCTGCGTGATGGAATAAAACACGGCATCGGCTTCGCCGGTCATATCCGGCTCCAGCAGGGCCAGGTTGAATACATTGTACAGCAACACGTCCAGCAAGACCACGCACACTGTGCCGTAGCATATAACATTGACTATGGTCTTTTGTACTGTTGTCTCCATATGCCTGCTATAAATGATGAATAGATAAGTAAGCAACAGATAAAACAGCAGCACAATTATCAATCCGCCACTAAATATCCCGGTGAGGTTTTGCGAGAAAAAATAAGTTGTTGTTTCTCCATCTATATGCACCAACGGCTGGGAAGCCAACCGGTAACAGAAAACAAAAAAGATCAGCAGCCCCGCAATGTTGGTGATCAATGCTGCCAATGGCTTATTGTCAAAAAAATCTATTTTTTTATTGATCCATGAAAACAGAGAAAACACAAGTAAAGGGACCAACAGTAAGGAGACCTGATATTGCATGCGCTCCACCGGTTCCGGCATGAAAAACTTTTCGGGGTAATAAGAGAGTGCCACAGCCTTGCTGAGTATGCCACTGATATCAGGTTTATAAAATGAAAATATGGCATAGTTGACAAGATAAAGCAACATAGCA
>Ga0206963_10005_pt2 | contig 12464 bp, 11 predicted proteins | sample Alteio_BWOrgHeat_28_FD_152958 | JGI IMG/M metagenome (GOLD analysis project Ga0206963, IMG submission 152958) | Enriched cells from forest soil in Barre Woods Harvard Forest LTER site, Petersham, Massachusetts, United States -... | ecosystem: Environmental > Terrestrial > Soil > Temperate forest >... | reverse complement strand
GAGTACATCCTTTCGAAAAGCTGGTTAGGAAACCAGAGCATTTTGCGATTTCCTCGGCCAAGTCTTCCATGCCTGGGTCGAAATTCACTCCAGACAGGGTAAAAGTCGTCGTCCGGGCTGCCGGTTTTCGATTGATATCAAACGCGATGGAGACTCTGGGGCCATCCTCAGACAACTTTCTAAAAGCAACACAGTGGAAAGTCTGCTCCTCACCAAATTCAGAAATTCTGCCGTGAATTCCACACCGCGCCGTTGTAGATAGCGTTTTCCCAAATTCGAGCTTGGCGGTAAACTTTGAGGCGTTCAACTGCACCACGGAGAGTGTGACCACCACGGCGCTGCCTCCTGGCGAATGAAGCACGTCACCCGCATACACTGGCGCATAGCCAGGTCCGAAGACAAAGGCCGACAAAAGCAGAAACAAACGAAACGAACGAGAATGCATCCTATCCTCCACCGAAAGTGTGGTTGCTTTCATTTTAATGATCGTCATAAAAAGATATCAGCCACCCGCCGGTTTAATGATATTCACCATGTTTCCTACGTTGGGTGGCTTTCCATCCGTAGTCGACCCCAAAACGCGCTCTCCATTGACCAGAGCGAGAAGATCACCCGGTTTCCACAGCGTGGAGTCTTCCGGTTTTAGATTTTTCGCTGCGACTTGCAACTGGGTTAGTTTATCGGCCGCCGGTTTCGCCATCACACTCACCGCCTGCAAGATCACTCGCATCACTTTTGAATTTGGTCGAACACCGATGTGAAACTGAACGCTTCTCTCGAGCCAATCAAAAAGATCGCCAATCGTCTCACCCGAGAAGTCAAAGGGCGCACCTACGAAATTGAGTTTGTCTCTAGCCTCTACGGGAACCACGATAGCTTCGGCGGCTAGCCTGGCGTCAATAGTGATCGCATTCATATAGAGAAAACGGTAGGCGTCCCAAATCTGCCCAGTGTTCAATCCCATCATTAGGGTATTAAACGTATGAATCCGACCGTCCAAACTGGCGGCTTGGGTTTCCAGCGCACGACGGGCCATGTTGGCCTTTTTCAATTCCAGCTGGTACTGCAAGAAAGCCTGATGAAGGAAATTCGCCTTCTCTACCTCTTGCGCAGTTTTCGCATCGATAAAAGCCGACTGCGCATATTTGAGGCGCGCTTCCGCGACGTCGACCATAAACTCCCCTTGCGCCCTAATCACATTGGCCGTGTCGCCGAGGCTTTCTCCTTCCGCCAGGCTGGGTAAAATTTGAGACATAAGAAAGAGACCAAAAAGCAGAAAGGAACTCTTTCGATTCAATGCTAAATACCAGTGAATGAATCCCATGGGCTAATTCCTCAAACCAACGCAACTCATTTCAATGCCCGTCACTTTGACCAATTTCCCCTTATCATCCCGAATATCGGCGTTCAGTTCTGCCGCCTGTTTTCCACTCTTCAAGGAGGCGGTGAAGTTCAGAGAAAATTTCAAGTCCGCGTCAAAGCTCTTATACCCGCCTTGAGGCTGAGCGGGGTTCGGACTACCAGGATCATATTTAACGGTGTAAAGACCCACGATCACCGTCTCATCCTTCTTGAATTGCAGAAGTGCCGCTACGTAGGATTTTTGTTTTTCAAGGGGAATATCGGTCCTCCAACCGGAGGCGGAGACGATATTAAGCTCGTAGGCATCTTGGAAATTGTTTGGGTTAATGAGCCCTTCTAGATTAGCCCGCTGCTCGGGCGGATATTCACTCAGGATCAAATTGAGAAGGGCCGAGGTGCGACAGGTCACTTCCTGATTCACAACCACGCCGTAGGCGGTAAGACCACGGCCCAGAAGAAAAAAAATGATGGCACTGGCAGCAAGAAATTTAGTCCGAGTCATGCGGGGCCCCCTCCTCTAACCAGACTTCCATCTACCTATTGGTATTGCGACGTGTCAACAACTCAACGGCAGGGTCCGTAGGACTCCGAAGCGCCGGTGTATTAGGTGCCCAGAAGATGAAGCTCTTCCCCCACAAAGCTAACGTCCACTTCGCTGTCCGCCCTAAAAGGAGGACGGTGCTGGCTCGCCTCGATTCGGCCGATAACGAGATTAGAAAGTCCGGCAATCGCCACCGTGTACTCATGAAACGCTCCCAGGTAGCGGTAGCCCGCGATGCGTCCAACGAGTGAATTTGGAGAAGCGGTCGTTCGAACCTGTAAACGAACCTGTTCGGGACGAGCCACGATAAGAACCGACTCGCCCGATGATTTGCCAGCTATCTGAAAGGGAATCTTTAGCTCGACGGATCCTAGACTAACCACCGTATTTCCCACTTCGATTTTGGCAATCTTGGCGGGCAAGAAATTGGCCGCCCCCATGAAGTCCGCTACGAATCGGGTTGCTGGCCGCAAATAGACCGTTTGCGGATCGCTCACCTGCTCGATTCTCCCCTTATTCATCACGACGACTCGATCGGAGAGCGCCATCGCTTCCGATTGGTCATGCGTTACGTAAACCGCGGTGATCCCAAATTGCTGTTGGATGCGTCGGATCTCATCACGCATGGATTCCCTTAGCTTCGCATCGAGATTGGATAGCGGCTCATCGAAGAGTAACAGCGACGGTTGAATGATAAGGGCCCGAGCCAAAGCTACCCGTTGCTGTTGTCCGCCGGAGAGTTCATGCGGCTGTCGGGTATCGTAATCACCCAGCCCCACCGCTTCCAAAATCGTCTTCAGTCGACTCTGCGTCTGTTCGCGAGATACCTTGCGAAACTTTAGACCATAGATCACATTCTCTCGAACGGTCATGTGCGGAAATAGGGCATAACTTTGGAAAACCATAGCGGAGTTTCGTCGATTTGCCGGCAAGTCGGTGATGTCTTTGCCACCGATAATAATTCTCCCTGAAGTGGGCGCTTCAAAGCCTGCCAACATACGAAGTACGGTCGTTTTGCCGCAGCCCGAAGGGCCTAGTAGCGTCACCAGTTCCCCTTTTTCGATCTCAAGATTAAACGAATCGACCGCGGTCGTTTCACGTTTTCGTCCAGAGTCGTAAAACACTTTTCTTAGTTGAAGCGCGCTGACTGCGTTCACGTATTAGCTCCCATAGCTCGCGGATTGACGCCGATAATTTTTCGTAGTGCCCAAAACACGGAGAGAACCACAACGATCAATACCAAGCACAGAACGGATGCCGCACTAAACCGTAGAATCTCCGTCTGCGACAAAATTAAAACCGTCATATGATTCCAGCGAGCCGAGACCATAAAAATGACCGCACTCACCGCCGTCATACAGTGCACAAATACGTAGGCCATTCCGGCAAAGCACGCCGGACGAATGAGGGGTAAAGTAATATCTTTAAAGACGGTCGCCGTTCCTGCACCAAGATTCATCGCCGCCTCTTCTAGAGACCTATCGATCTGGGCCAGACTGACTTTGGCCGCTTCAATTCCTACCGGCATATTTCTAAATACGAAACAGAGCACGATGATGGCCGCCGTGCCCGTCAAAACCAAAGGCTCCCGATTAAATGCCAGTACATATCCAATACCGACCGCCGTTCCCGGCAACGCAAATGGCAACATCGCTAGGACATCCAGCCATTTTCTGCCGGGGAACCGTTTTCGCACTACCAAAAAAGCGATGACCAAAGCCAAAAACCCAGCAATGGGAGTCGCGATGGCCGACAATAAGATCGTATCGAAGATGGCCTGTCTTCCGATGTCATAGACATAGGTAAAATTTGCCAGAGTCAAAGAGTAGTCGATCCCCCAAGATCGCGTGAAACAGCCGGCCAAAACCGTCCCGTAAAGTAAAATCACCACGGCAGAAACGCACCAGGTGATACCCACCAAACCTCGCCTCGCCCACGGCGCGATGATATCGCGGGCTCCCCGCTGGGGCTTGCCCGTCACGGTAACGACCACTTTGCGACTGACGTAGTACTTTTGAAACGCGTAGGCGGCAACGGAAGGAACCAGCAAAAGATTTGAGAGTGCGGCACCCAGCGGAAGATTTCCCATTCCGGTAAACTGCAAATAGGCTTGCACGGAGAGAACCTCAAACCGTCCGGCCAGGATCATCGGATTGGCAAAATCGGCCAAAGACGTCACAAACACCAATAGCCACGCCGATAGAATCCCCGGTGCCGAAAGTGGCAAAGTAATATCCACGAAAACCCGCCACCGGCTCGCTCCGAGATCTAAAGCCGCATCTTCCGTAGTGGCGTCAAGCCCCTGCAAAACGCCATCTAAGGTTAGGTAGGCAATGGGAAAAAAGCTTAACGTTTGAACGAGCAGAAGCCCCTTCAATCCGTAAATATCGAATTCCTCCAGGCCCAACCATTGATGGGTGATCACCCCGTTCTTGCCGAGCAGCAAGATTATCGCAAGGGTCAGCATGAATGGAGGCGCGATGACCGGAAGCGTGGCCATCAATCGAAGAAATTTTTTCCCAGGAGCCACACTGCGATTGAGCAAAAAAGCGAACAGATAGCCTAGCAGCACGGAGCTTGTGGCCGACACCGCCCCTAAAAGCAAAGAATTACCAATAGCTTTTCTCAACCATGCCTTCTTGAAGGCATAGACATAGGCATCTAAAGAGAAAACACCATTCTTAAGAAGTGATAATTCAAAGGCCTTTCCCAAAGGATAGAGAATGAACACCACAAGCAGACCAACACAAAGGAACGCGCTGATAGCCACGAGAGGATCTTTATGGAAAGTGCGAAGGAGTTTCTGCAGCATTAGAATCTACCGACTATCCCCACCCGACAAAACCGCTGGTTCATGAGAACTCCTCAAATGACTGTGATGACAAGCGGGGACAAGCTAGTTCAATCTAATGCAGCGTGTCCAGGTCGGATTCTAACACTATATAAGCAAATGATTTTAAATACCTAAGGCCTGTGGCTACTCAACTTTACGAAGAACCTTCTCGATGAATTCTTTATTTGAAGGGAACATCGGTTCGGGCAATTGGTTTAGGCCGAACCAGCCAAGGCCGTGCATCTTATGTGGTTCGCGTATTTCGGGTTCGCCTTCAAACGAGCCCGCACTTAGAAAGAAAACTCGATACCAGCTGCGATTCTCGGGACGATAGTCGAAAGAAGTGTGGAGCCATCGAAGGTTCTGCACCCCTACCCCCACCTCTTCTGAGGTCTCGCGGATCGCCGCGGCTTCAATGCTTTCCCCCGGCTCCACTTTCCCACCAACAAAACCCCAAGTCCCCTGACCCGTGCCACCGGAGCGCAACCCCATCAGAAGTTCACCGTTCCGTCTGAAGACGACCACCACTGCATCCACCACATCGGGAATCGTCGGAATCGTCTGCCCGAGGGAAATACTTCGTTTTAATGACAAATGGGAATAGGAGGCATCGTAGATGAGAGGCCAACAATCAGAGCCCATCCCCATCCCAACGACCGAACCGAACAAAAAGAATAGACTAACAACTCTTCCGAACACTAATTCCTTGATGTTAATTCCCAAAGCTCCGTGAACTCTGGAATTAGTCTACTAAGAAGCGGGACAACGTCGGAATATCGATGGAACAGTGACCACCCCATTGGGGTCTCCACTGCAATCGAAATCCACGAGACTTCAGTGTTTTTACAAAAAGTTCATTGCCCTCGTAAGAGGCATATTTGTCATAAAAACCGTCGGCAATATACAAAGTAGGAGCTTTGTCGGGATCGCTGGTTTGAGCTAGAGCCAGCGGATCTGCCACCTTCCATTCATCGGGCGACGGATAGAAAAGCTTACTGACTAAAATCATTTCCGACACCGCCGACTTAACCGAGTCGGGATCCGATCCCTTATAATACTGCCAAGCATCCGAACTCTCGATGAACTTTTCAATCACGTCCGGCGCAGCAAATGGGCTTAGACTCGCCATCTGAGCACAGATAAGGCCCGCCTTATCAAAGAGAGTCGTCTTAAGAGCCAATTGAATGGAATTGAAGCCTCCCATCGATTCGCCCACCAAAATACGGCGCCCTTTGAGTCCCCCCAGGCCGGCTTCAATTTTTGGAATGACCGAATCGGTGACCACGTTAAAAAGTCCACTACCGGCGCTAGAGTTCTTCTCCGCTAAGATCCAAACCGGGCCAAAGGAAATAGAGACCACGGTGGGGAAAGGAAGATGATGAGCGGTCCAGAAATCTCGGATCTGTTGTCCGTAAAAATATTCGTCTTGCCACGTTAGCTCCGAATTCCCCTTACCATGCAGGTAGTAGACGATATCGCGGTTAAAGGTCCTGACTGGTTTGTGAATGCAATAACCGCCGGTTAGTGGGGCATCAAATTTCGCACATTGAATAGTGACTGTGGGATCCGGCGACGCAAGAAGGTTGGCGCCGATGACCAAAAAACCTAGCGTAACTAACGACAAGAATTTCATGTTACCCCCAAAGTAATTCTTCAAAACCAACGTATAGCAACTCCCCGGGAGAGACAAATTGAAAACTGAGGAAAGCGTCAGATTTTGCTATCCTCCGTTCGTTTGGATGTGCAAAGCATGAATGCCATTGGACTTTCCCCAAATGGAGGATCACGAACTTTTTTAGGCTATGGCTGGTTGAAATCGCTCGATGTATTGGCAACGCTGACAAAGATCTTCGACCAATTGGTGATTTTGAAATCCCACAACGATCGCTCGGGAACGCGAGTCCGCAAGAATTCCTTGAATGGATCTCTCTTTAATATTTCCCAGAGGAATGGCCGCCTCCTTATCTAGGCAACAGGGAACGACCGTTCCATCCACGAGGATACCGAAGTGTGATGACAGGCCATAGCAAGTCCCTTGAGTTCCTAGAATGGGGAGGTCAAGCGCGGGCCAGTTGAACTCCGTCTCTAGATGAAGATAGAGTTTGTGCTTCAATAGATAATTTCTTTTGATCCGAACATTCCAATCCGTGGGAATATTCACCCCAAACCGCTCTTCAATTCTTCGCAGAATATCTAAATTGTTATCGCCGCCGCCGCGAGGGTTATCCAAATTCCATAAACGATAGTTGATAAACAAATTAGGGCGACTCTCGAAGGCTCGTTCAGTAAAACTAAAGATACGTTCCAAATAGTCGGTGGGATCCTTACTTCCAAAGTTATCGGCAAAGCTATGGAGGGAGAAATTGATCTGACGAAAGGCCGGATGAAGCAAGATCTCCTCCTCCTTTTCACGCAGCAATACCCCATTCGTCACCAAGAAAATCTTCACCTGATGTTCGTGACAGATCTCCACCAATTTCAATAACTCGGGGTGAACTAAAGGGTCCCCCATTAAGTGAAGACACACCAATTTGGTCAACGGCGCCACCTGCTCGATGATTCGTCGAAATAAAATGGGGTCCATTAACTTTTTGGTGCGTACGACTTCCGGGCAGAAACTGCATTGGAGGTTGCAGATATTGGTGATTTCTATGTTTACCTTACGGAACTTTGGCACCTGAAACACTCCGGCAGATGAAGCAGCTAAGCGCTTATAGCACTTAAGGTCCAAATATTGCCAGTTTCCCGTAATCGCCAGAAGAACCGAAGGTTCGATGGACAAAGGCTGAGGCCCCCTCCGCCCACAACGACGGAGGGGGACTTCGGAAATTTACTGCAACTCCGCTTTGACCTTGTCGCTAATCCCACTCCACGTTCTAGGATCCACGTCGATCTGAGTGTGTTGTCCGCGATACTGCAGATGTACATTATCGGCTTCGGCAATCTCAGACGAATGCAGCCATCCGTCTTGATCCTGGTAAAAATTCGTCCACTGCTTGGTCTGCTTGCGAATCGTTGCGTTATCGAGATCAGTCGGAGCTTCATGACACTCTGCCGCCCCCAAAATATACCCTAAGGGGCCGCACTCGGGACTGATGGGATCAATAGTGAAAAGGCCATCGATGGGGCGCGACAATTTTAAATTCTGCCCCAGGTACATCGCAAGCCAACCTCCATAAGAATGGCCGATGACAAAAGTGGTCATTCCCTCTTTTGACGCCGCAAATGTCTCGATCTGACTTCTCATCGCCTCGGCGTTTCCCGTCTGTGTCACCGTGGGCTGTTCAGAGGTGATAAAAAGCGCTTCCCCGTCCGGCGGGGCATCCGAGTTAAAACAGCTGACCAAGAAGTGAAAATTCCGCTCAGGAAGACGGCTTTTCAAGTCCTTAAGCATGCCGGTGAAGTTCGCATACATCGCAAGTCCGGTGGGTTCGGGATCACTCGAACCACAGGAAGTACGACCGCCCATGACGATAAAAAGCACGTCAGAGGAGGGTGTTGCTAGGGCGGAAATGCCCGAAAAAACGACTCCTAACGCGAAAACCAAGATTATTTTTTTCATATCTGGCATTTTTCTGCGTCGATAGGAAGATGCCAAGGGGCGGAGTATCAAATCGCTCGTCGTTACCAGCTAGTGGGGAAATAATCTTTGAGAAACTTTCCCCAGACATGCTCGCCAGTGAGAATTCCGGCAAAGAAGGGATCGCAAACGCGCGCAGCGCCATCGACGATATCTAAAGGCGGCTGAAAATCGTGTTCGGCTTGCTTACGTAAAGAATCATCGATCGGATCTTCATCGGTCACCCACCCCGTATCCACCGCGTTCATATAGATGCCATCCTCGGCGTAGTCACGCGCCGAGGTCAATGTCATCATGTTGAGGGCCGCTTTCGCCATATTGGTGTGCGGATGCTTGTCCGTTTTCGTGTTTCTGGCAAACTTTCCTTCCATCGCCGAGACATTTACGATGTGCTTTTCATCCGTCCGATCCTTGAGCATCAACGGCTTAAGTTTGCTGCATAGGATGAAAGGCGCAATGCTGTTGACCAACTGCACTTCGATGAGTTCGGGGGTCGCAACATCGGCCAGGCGCATCCGCCAGCTGTTCATTTTACGCAAATCCACCTGCTGACGGTCGGCGTCGGTCTTCCCTTCGGGGAAAAGCTCGGTCCCAAAATGTTTGTCCTCCGGGAGGGTCACAAGTTGAGTCAGCTCCGCGGGAATTCTAAGTCCTATCGCCGATCCCGTCGTGGACAATTGTGCGACCCACTCTTGGGACTGTTGTGATCTAAAGTAGGCCGACTGGCTAGCGATGCGGGAACGAAGGTCTTCCTTTTGCTGCAGAAGGGAATGTACCTCCCCAGGCAATTCCTGAACCGGACGATTTTCGCTCTCCATTAAGTGGGCGTAAAAGCCAGGAGGACGGCGTACCGTCTGAGCAGCGTTATTAATGAGGATGTCGAGCCGATCACAGGTGTCGCTTAGGTATTGGGTAAAGTGCTCAACGCTCGGCGAATGGCGTAAGTCCAATCCGTGAATTTGCAAGCGGGACTTCCAGGTTTCAAAATCGCTCTCCCGTGAGAACCGTAGTGCCGCGTCGTGGGGAAAACGCGTCGTTGCGATGACTCCCGCCCCCGCCCTTAACAGCATCAGCGCGGACTGGAATCCTATTTTAAGTCTTGCGCCAGTAACCAGAGCGACTCGACCGTGCAGGGGAGCGGTCTGAAAACGCTTGGCATAGTTAAAATCGGCGCAGGCCTCGCACATGGAGTCGTAGAAAAAGTGGAGTTTGCGGTACTCTTTCTTGCACACATAGCAGTTCTGAGGAACGTCTAGGTAGCGTTCCTCGGAAGCCTTCGGCAAAGGCACCTGAGTAGGAGCGACAAAAACCGGAGACTTCCGGGCGGTCCGAATCACGGTAGCCGCCCGTGCGGCACGATCGGCCGCGATTCGCTTTTGATTCCTGTCACGACGACGTGCTTTGGACAGCCGCGTAATCTCGAGTTTATCGGGCCTGGAAACAAGACCGGCCGCCTTCAATAGTTCTCGGCGCTCGTCTTCAGAGAAGCTCCCCAAGAGCCTTCTGTCTTTCACCAAGCGCTGGAGCACTTCAATGCATTTAGTTGCGTCGTCTTTAGTAATCAAATCACTCACATTATTCAGCCCGGATAAGAGGAGCCACCGTCAAAAAATTTAGATCTTTATAATTATCTTGCGCCCAACTCACGTTCCAATCGGTCGCAAACAAGACAACCGGCAATCCATCTCGATCTACCAAGTACCTATTGTCGGCGTGACCTCCCACTGTCCTGAGTCTTTTGGGAAGATCCACCGTTGGCTCCTTGGAAGTAATCCAGCGGGCCCTGGTATAAGGAAGTCTGTCGAGACGCATATCAACGGTATACTCGGCTTTGAGGCGATGTTGCAGCACTTCAAATTGAAGGCCTCCGATCGCCCCCACTATGGGCTGAGCCTCGCTGCGATCGGGAGGAAAAAATATCTGCACCACGCCCTCTTCGGTTAGTTGATCTAGCCCTTTTTTCAGCTGTTTGCGTTTCAAAGGATCCGTAAGCACCACGCCCGCGAAAAATTCTGGTGAGAATCTGGGAACTCCCTCGTATTCCAGAAAGTCCTTTTCGCACAACGTATCCCCAATACGAAAATCGCCTGTCGTATCCACCAACCCGACGATATCGCCCGGCCAAGCCTCTTCGATAATTTCACGCTCTTGGGCGAAGAAGTGAAGGGGGCGTGAGAGTTTAAACTCTTTTTTTAGACGCCCATGATTGGCCGAGATCCCCCGTACGAACTTACCCGAGCAGACTCTCAGGAAAGCGACTCGATCTCGGTGTTTAGGATCCATGTTCGCTTGTATCTTGAAAAAAAGTCCTGAAAATCTGGGATCGGTTGGTTCTACCGGGCCCTGATCACTATTGCGAGGGCCTGGCGGAGGCGCCATGGTGAGAAACGTTTCCAAAAAATGTTGAACGCCAAAATTATTCATGGCGCTACCAAAAAAAACAGGGGTCAATTGCCCTGCCAATACGCGCGCTTCATCATAGGCATCGCCCGCCAGTTCAATCAGGTCCAATTGGTCCTTTAACTCTTTCTGAAGCTCTTTCCCGTTTTCGGGAGACAGATGATTCGCTAGAGCAGGATCGTCCACGTCTGAAAACTCAATCGGCTTTAAGTGACCACGGGTGTTAGATTTTTGTGTGGCTTGAAAAAGTAATAACGAGTTCTTTCGCCGGTCAAAAACACCTTTGAAATCCGGTCCCATGCCGATAGGCCAACTGATAGGGCAGGAGCGAATTCCTAATACCTTCTCCAACTCGTCAATCAACTCAAACGGATCACGCCCCGGCCTATCTAGCTTATTGATAAAGGTGAAAATGGGAAGGCCGCGCAAACGACACACTTCGAATAATTTACGAGTCTGCGGCTCGACACCTTTTGCGGCGTCGATGAGCATGACGGCGCTGTCGGCCGCGACCAAGGTGCGATAGGTATCTTCCGAAAAGTCTTTGTGGCCGGGCGTATCCAATAGATTTAACTGGATCCCGTCATATTCAAATCGAAGCACACTGGTACTAATAGAGATCCCACGCTGACGCTCTATCTCCATCCAGTCGGAAGTGGTATCACGCTGCTGTCCCTTTGCCTTTACCGCGCCAGCCAGATGGATGGCGCCGCCGTACAGCAATAGCTTTTCGGTCAGCGTGGTCTTTCCAGCGTCGGGATGTGAAATGATGGCGAACGTACGACGTCGTTTCACCTCTTTGGCTAATATGGGGGCGAATTCACTATTTAAGGTACTCGACATGACTTTCTTACCGTCTTTCGCGAACGAATATTTATAGCTCAATCCTACTCAAATGCCCATATTTACCAATTACCAGCACCGGAATGGCGGATAAGAGATCCGCTCAAAATCGTGCCGACTCTGTGGGGGCCGACCTGGCTCTAGCTGGCGGACCAGTTCCCCACCACGCAAGACCCAAGATAGGAACGCTAGCCAGCGGCGAAAGCGTTGGCCTAATTTGGGCCAAGACTTTCGGTTTCGGGGCGGGGAAACGGCTTGGATCTTAGGTAAGATCCCCGCTTCACGGATCGCGCGCGTACGTGTCAGAAACAATTTTGGAAAACTAAAAGCACTCATGGCTTTATCCTTAAAATGACAAAATATTTCTTCAAAACGCGCAAAAGCGCGCCAGAAAAAAAGACTTTCGAAAATAATAGGCTGTTACGAAATTAGGAACGCTAGGAAGCTAGCGCAACGAGGGAAGTTCCGGAGACAGCCACTAGGAACACCGGGGTGCCCACATTCACAATTGGATTCTTGATGGTAGTTTGTTTCAAACTGTCTCCTTTCTTCGGCGAAAATACCGATTTCTTTATAAATACCCGAACGAAAAAAAATTCACAAGTAGATTTATGATTTTGTCGACGAAAGCAGGGCTGAAGGGGAAATAAAAAAGGCCCGCAGCGCGAGCCCTTTTGGTAAATCGATTTTAGTAGAACGGTTAGTATTTAGAAACCGTACTGATAAGGATAGCCAGAGTAGCTGTATCCGTAGGGGGAGTACGACGATCCGCCGTATCCACCACCGCCATAACCAGCGACGGAACCATATCCACCGTATCCGCCATAACCACCGACGGAACCATATCCACCGTATCCGCCATAACCACCGACGGAACCATATCCACCGTATCCGCCATAACCACC
>Ga0206963_10310_pt2 | contig 12492 bp, 9 predicted proteins | sample Alteio_BWOrgHeat_28_FD_152958 | JGI IMG/M metagenome (GOLD analysis project Ga0206963, IMG submission 152958) | Enriched cells from forest soil in Barre Woods Harvard Forest LTER site, Petersham, Massachusetts, United States -... | ecosystem: Environmental > Terrestrial > Soil > Temperate forest >... | reverse complement strand
AAGACAGCATCATCAAATCATTTCATAATTAGAATTCATATCAATTATATCGCTAATAAATTATTGCCACTGAATCAGAATCTGCGCCTTTATTTCAGATTTCCTGTTTCCGGGAATTTCATCCAGACCAGTTCCAATGGAAACAGATCCGGGATAGTAAGTCTGACTCCATTTCAACCAGGCTGACAATTTAAATCGTTTGCTTCTATGTGGAATTAAACGACTGAAATCTTTATGCAGATTTAAATAATAATGCAATCCCCTGCCATAATAAGCCGGTAAAGAAAAATTATATAATAAATCAGATTCATAAATATATATACGTGTATCATAGTCCTGCGTATCAAAAACCGTAACAGAAATATTTCCTGATAATCCGGACTTACTGAATGAAAATCCTGCAGTTCCAAGAAAGCCCTGTGTTGATTTAGTCCCTGAAAGACTCATCCAAACAAATTCCATTCTGCTATTGAAACTTAAAGATTTCGAAATCATATAATCTGTTTCTATCCGCCATCTTCTTTTCAGCGGTGCTACCAATGGATGCGTTATTTCATTTATCAATTCCGAGTTTGCAGCCTTCTTTTCATTTTTATATAATGTAGACAGTCTCCAGGATTTATCAGGTTGATATGTAAACTGAAAAAGAAAATCTCTTCCGCCTGACGGGCCATCCACCCTGTATTTCAGCCAGGGGAAAACAAATACATCATAATACATGGATGTCTGAATTCCAGGAGCAGGCCTAAAAGATAGCCCGGCATAAAATCCTTTTTCATTATTTGGGATACTGTTTTCAGTAAAAGCATCGCTATATAGTGATTGAAAGGAGGGAGAAATATTCCGGTATAGAAAACTCATATCAATATTTTCTCCCATGCTTATCAGTGCGCCCTGGACAAAAGCTAAGGAAAATCCATGGTCCGCAGCGAGCTCTCCAAACAAGTGAAGGTTACGTATAGTATAATTATAATCGAGACTAAAATCTGAAAGGTTTTTTCCTTTAAGGCTATATAAATTATAGGGTTCATCTCTTTTTTGAAAAGGACGACTGAAATGAAATTGAATACAATTGAAACCTAATAAAAACCGGGTTGTTGAGTAACGGATATTAGCGCCCGCAGAAAACTGATTGCCATTATTTCTGTCAGCAATTTCGGCCGGGGTCCGGTGATAACCACTATTTTGAAAAGAACTAAAAAGGTCTTCTCTTCCTGCGGTATCCAACTCCAGGTTGGTACTTATCTTTTGTGAAGAAATGAATAGCGTTGATTCCCAGTTTCCCTTTTGCAGTGTGATCCCTATTCCGCGGTGAAAATTAAATTCACCTGCAGAATGATAAGGTCTTAAACAATCTGCCTCGCGTTTAATGGAAAGCACCAGGCTGCTTTTGGTAAAGGCAGTCGTTTGCCATTGAATAAGTCCCTGACCCATATTCACAGTAAAATCTCCAATTGCCAGAGCACGTATCAGGCCTGTATGCCTGAGAAAAAAATGAAATGAATAAAAGTCAAATCCATATTGCTGGGCCCCCCTGAAAAATGGTTCTCCTGCATCTTTATCTCCCGTAAAACCAAAAGCGAGCAGTTGCTTATAATTATAAGTGTAACGGAGAAAAATTTTCTGTGCACTACCCTCATAATAAGAATTCCCTGGTTCATTTGGTTTCATGAATCCTTTTGCTTTTTCAATTACCTGCGCAGCCCTCATTAAAACAGCTTCATCACCCCCTTTCCATCTTTCTTTCAACGATGAATATAGTGACTCATCACGGCCAATCTTTATATATGGTAATAGCTGACGAATCGTCCCGATATCCCAGCCTGGTATGGCCTGTAGTTCGTAAATACTAACCAGGAGTCCCAATAATTTTCTGTATGATATAAAATTTTTTACTTGCAATACTTCCAGTATATGCAGTTGAATAAGATCTTCTTCGTCTGCAGTATTCAGATTCAAAGGGTGCCTGCTGAAATAATCGAGATCCAATTCATATGAATCATCCGCCGGTTCTGAATCATTTTTTTCTGACAACGCTTCCAGCTGCGTGGTCCTGTTATTGAGTGTTTCATTGTTCTGGCTTTTAACACCTTCACAAAAAATAATGAACAGGGAAATGAAAAGAAGAATTTTCATGATCATCACTCCTTCTTTTTTTTGTTCTCCCAAATCAACATGAGTCCGGGACTGAATCCCAATACTGTTTCATAAACTGTATATATATGAATACTTAACTTGTTTTTCTTCCAGCCCGATTTGAAAAATGGTGATCCCGAATTGCTGTTTATTCCAAAAGAAAAAAAGAAGTGTTCATCGTAATGATATTCTATGGAAGGAATAACATTTAACGGAAGCCCGGTTACTTTAACAATCTGAATTGCCAGCAATAAATTCTCCGTGTATTCATATCCAAATCCTGTTTTAAACAATTGCGGATCTTTTTCAGGATTCATTTCACCCGCTTTTCCAAAAACAGGGATTCCGATTTCCCATCCTGTTATTAATTTTTTGGAAACATGAAATCTCATACTGATTCCGGTAGAACCAAATCCAATACCCGGATATCCCAGTGCTTTATCCCGCAGATAATTAAACCGGATACCTATTTCCACTTTCCCTATATTTTTTCCATAAGCCAGTTCCAGCGACTGTTCATCATAATTAGCATCCCCGCTCTGTTGAAATAATACGCCTAAACCTCCTCTTCCCAAACTGCCGGAAAATGCCACTGCATAATTATCCAGTTCTTTCAGCATCCATTTTCTTTCAACCAGTATGCCACATGAAAATCCTTCTGTATTTCCGAGCGAAGCAGGATTGCATATAAATGAAAAGACATCATTCAAATGAGTGCTGTACGCACCTGCTGATATATAAGCAGTTTCTGATTGTAGATGGTAAGGTTGTGCCATTCCTTTCATACAGGTCACAAGGCAGAATAAAAATTTCATTATATATTTCATTTGCTTACGGCTGAATGCAAATTATTCCTGAACCAAAAAATTCGAACAGTAAAAAGACTTATGAGAAGGAGTATTAAAACGGGTTGAAGTATATTTGCACCATGCAGATTTTAGATGGACAGTTCGTTTCGCGTTTAATAAAAGAAAGATTGAAAATGGATGCCGCCGCGCTGGTGGCGGAGGGAAAAAAAATCCCGCACCTGGCTGCCGTGCTCGTTGGTCAAAATGGGGCCAGCGAAACTTATGTGGCAGCAAAAGTAAAAGACTGTGCAGAGATAGGTTTCAAATCCACCCTGCTCCGGCTGGAAGATTCCATCAGTGAATCCAAACTTCTTTCCATTATCGAAGGTTTGAATGAGGATATGGATGTGGATGGGATACTGGTGCAGCTTCCACTGCCCAAACATATTTCTGATGAAAAGATTATCCTTGCTATCGACCCCTCAAAAGATGTCGACGGATTTCATCCCGTCAATGTGGGGAAAATGGTTTTGGGTTCTCCCAGTTTTATTTCTGCAACACCCCATGGTATTATTTTATTGATGGAACATTATAAAATAAAAACTGCTGGAAAAAAAGCTGCGGTAATTGGCAGGAGTAATATCGTTGGGCGACCGATGAGCATCCTGCTCAGCACAAATACCAACCCGGGTAACTGTACGGTTACCCTTTGTCATTCACATACCCATGACCTCAAAGAAATATGCGCAGAGAGTGATATTATTATAGCCGCACTCGGCAAGCCCGAGTTTGTAAGGGCAGATATGGTTAAAGAAGGAGCGGTAATAATAGACGTGGGTATCACACGCATACCGGATCCCTCTAAGAAATCGGGATTTGCATTAAAGGGAGATGTGGCTTTTGAAGAAGTTTCTTCTAAATGCAGTTTTATTACACCTGTTCCCGGGGGTGTCGGACCAATGACCAGGGCAGCTCTGATGAAAAATACTTTTACCGCATTAAAGCGAAAGTATTAATCATGAATTCAGAATCCATTATATCGGATATTCAGTCCCTGCCCCTGGTAGAAGCCTTTTATACTATACAGGGCGAGGGTTTTCATCAGGGCAAAGCAGCTTATTTTATCCGTCTCGGGGGTTGTGACGTGGGCTGTGTCTGGTGTGATGTAAAAGAAAGCTGGGATGCGTCGGCGCATCCAATGAAAACGGTTTCAGAGATGGTGGCTCTTGCAAAAAAATATCCTGCAAGAATTGCTGTTATTACCGGTGGTGAACCCCTGATGCATGATTGTCTTTCGCTGACTAATGAACTTCACAGAGCCGGTTTTCAAACACATATCGAAACTTCCGGGGCTTATCCCCTCAGCGGAGAATGGGACTGGATCTGTCTTTCACCAAAAAAATTCAAACATCCGCTGCAGGGCCCCATTGAAAATGCCCATGAATTGAAAGTCGTGATATACCACCCTTCTGATTTTAAATGGGCTGAATCCTATGCTGAAAAAGTAAGTCCGGACTGCAAGCTTTATTTACAACCGGAATGGAGTAAAAGGGAAACTATCACACCCCTGATTTCCTCATATATAATGGACAATCCCCGGTGGGAATTTTCGATTCAGTTGCATAAATACATTCAGATGCCATGAAAACGGATGACGGATGACGGTTGACGGTTGGCGGACCCGCACTACCACACTACCACACTACCACACTACCACACTTCCACACTTCCACACTTCCACACTTCCCTAGTGATTATCTTTGCAATCAATGATTACTTCGAAGCATTTCGTCACTGTATTCTTTCTTCTCGCTTCCATCCGGGCAAATGCCCAATATGATGCGTCAAAAATTAACCCTGAGGCAGTAAAATTATTCGATGCCTCCAATGAACTCGCCTATAACGATCATATGAAGGAAGGACTTGAAACACTTAAAAAAGCCGTCGCAATCGATAACCGGTATGAAGACGCCTATCTTTCAATGGCAGGCATATATGTTGAACTGAAAGATTACCAGGAAGCATACGAAAATTTCAAAAAGGCAAGATCGATCGACAGTATTTATTTTAAAGATTTCAGCCTGGGATATTCAATTTCGCTGGCAGGCATGGGAAGATTCCGGGAAGCATATGATGCCGCCAATTATTTCTACAGTATTCCCAACCTGAAAGAATCTTCACGCCTTCTCGCAGAGGGTCGTTTAAGAACTTATCAGTTTGCAATCGATTATGCAGCGAAAAAAAATCTTCAGGATTATATTTTCACACCCAGGAATATGGGCGACAGCATCAATACACCCGTTTCGGAATATTTCCCCAGCATTAGCCTCGACGGCAAACATTTGATTTTTACCAGAAGGGTAAATGATAATAATGAAGATTTTTATGAGTCGTTCCGACTGGACAGCGGATGGACAAAAGCCAAACCACTCGCTGGTAATATTAATAGCAGCTTTAATGAAGGAGCACTTAATATTTCACAGGATGGTCAATGGCTGATATTTACAGGGTGTAATTTCCCTGACGGATTCGGAAGCTGTGATTTATTTATTTCTTACCAGACAGCAGACGGCTGGAGCACTCCGGAAAATCTCGGGCGTAATTTTAATACCGAATTTTTTGAATCAGCACCTTCACTTTCTCCGGATAAAAGAGATTTGTATTTTACAAGTAACCGGCCGGGCGGATTCGGAGGAAATGATATTTATGTCTGTCACCGAAATGAAAACGGTCATTGGCTGCCTGCTGAAAATATGGGCCCGAATATCAACACTTCGGGTGATGAAAGCTGGCCGTTTATTCACGCAGATAACAATACACTTTATTTTACTTCAAATGGTTTACCGGGTTACGGAGGCACGGATCTCTTTGTAGTAAAGAGGGACGCGAGTGGTAAATGGGGCATACCTGAAAATCTCGGATATCCCATAAATACGATTGAAAACGAAGGCAGCCTGGTCGTTGCGGCCGACGGCAAGACTGCATATTTTGCAAGCGACCGTGCCGATACGAAGGGGCAACTCGATATTTATACATTTGAATTGAGGAATGATATTCGTCCTGCAAAAACTTTCTGGGTGAAAGGAAAAGTGTATGATAAGAAAACAGGCAAAGGACTTCCTTCCTCTGTTGAACTGGGTGATTTAAGAAATAAACGCATCGTCAGCAAATTACAGACAGATGAAACCGGAAATTATCTCACCACCCTGCCTGTAGGAAATGATTATGCATTTAATGTAAACCGCAAAGGCTATTTGTTTTATTCTTCAAATTTCATGCTTTCCAATCCTTCTTCAGATTCCGTATATCAAATGGATATTCCGCTTCAGCCCATCGAAGCCAATGCCAGTATCATTTTAAAAAATATTTTCTTTGATGTAAATCAGTATGATCTAAAACCAGCTTCGCAGATCGAACTCGATGATGTGGTCAGGTTGTTGAATGAGAACCCGCTTCTCACCATTCAGATCAATGGATACACAGATAATGCCGGCAAAGCTGCTGATAATCTTTTGCTTTCAGAAAACAGGGCTAAATCCGTCGTCAATTATTTAAAATCCAAAGGCATCGATCCACGGCGATTATCATTTAAAGGATTTGGAGAAACTGAACCTGTAAGTCCAAATACAAATGAAGCCGGAAGAGCGCTGAACAGGCGGACGGAACTCAAGGTGCTGAAAACAAACTAAAGCAAGTGTGAGAGTGTGAGAGTGTGAGGGTGTGAGAGTGTGAGACGGTCAACGGTCATCGGTCATCGGTCATCCATATCCCATCCCGCACGTGCGGGATCCCATAACCCATAACCAATTACCAATTACCAATTACATTTACGAAGAAAAAAACGGTATGCATGCACGTGATTCAACCATAATTATTTTCCCGCCTGTAATTAGATTTGGAAAAATAATATGCATCCCGACCTTCTTTATCTCATAAGTCTCACGCGGGTTCCGCAGGTGGGGTGTATTCACGCAAGAACCCTTCTCCAGCATTTCGGGTCTGCGGAAGCGATTTTCAAATCCACCATCGGGTCACTGGAAAATATAGAAGGCATTGGAAAAATTCGTGCGCGATCCATAAAAACTTTCAGGGATTTTAATGGATCAGAAAAAGAAATTTCTTTTTTACAACGTTATGGTATCCGGGCTCTCACACTTACAGATCCTGATTATCCGCAAAGATTATTAACTGCATACGATGCTCCCATCCTGCTATATTATAAGGGAAATGCAGGACTCAACCCTTTACGCAGTATTGCGATAGTAGGTACCCGTCGAAATTCTGATTATGGAAAACAGATATCCGAAAAACTCATCCAGGACCTTACACCCTATGATCCGTTAATCGTCAGCGGTCTCGCATTTGGCATTGATGCCATCGCACATAAAAGCGCATTGAAACAGGGAATTTCTACCGTGGCGGTTCTTGCTCACGGACTGGCTTCACTCTATCCTCCCGAGCACGGGCAGCTTTCTAAACAAATGTTGAAACAGGGAGGACTACTCACTGAGTATATCAGTCATGTTAAGGCAGAAAAACACCATTTCCCGATCAGGAATCGCATTGTGGCAGGAATCAGCGATTGCGTTATTGTAACAGAGACAGCGGTGAAAGGCGGTAGCATGATTACTGCCGATCTCGCCAATGGTTATCATAAGGAGGTTTTTGCCTTTCCCGGAAGAACAACCGATTTCAAGAGTGCGGGTTGCAACTGGCTGATTCGAAACAACCAGGCTTCACTATTGGAAAATGCGGAGGGTCTGGTTAAAATGATGGGATGGGAAGAAAAAATAATACCCAAACAAACCTTGCAGGGTGATTTATTTATCACACTTACTGAACCGGAACAACGCATCATTAACCTGTTAAAGGAGAGAGAAAATATGCATATCGATGTTATTAATTCCATGACAGGCTTTCCAAACAGCCGTAACGCCGGCGCCTTACTCGAACTCGAAATGAAGGACCTGATTTGTAGTATGCCCGGGAGAATTTACAGACTGAAAGCCTAAAGCTTATTCGTGTATCGTGCATGGTTTATCGATTATCGATCCACGATATACGATCTACGATTTACGATCCACGATATACAATTCACGGTCATCCGTCATCCGTCATCCGTCATCGGTTATGGGTCAACGAATGACCGTAAATAGAATTTGGACCCAATTTATCCCTTGCACTATCTTTGCACATGGCAAGAATAAATTCCGCAAAGACCACCCTCCCCCCCCAAGTTTTTTGGTGAAGGCCTCACGTTCGACGACGTACTATTGTTACCCGCTTATTCTGAAGTACTTCCGCGGGAAACTGATATCAGGACCAACTTAACAAAAAAAATAACTTTAAATATACCCATGCTTTCGGCAGCCATGGATACGGTTACCGAAGCAACCCTCGCCATCGCGCTCGCCCGCGAAGGAGGTATAGGCATCCTGCATAAAAACATGCCCATAGAAAAACAGGTTGAACAGGTTCGTAAAGTAAAACGCAGCGAAAGCGGCCTCATCATCGATCCGATCACATTGAATCCTGACGCAACGATCGGAGATGCGCTCATACTGATGAAAGAAAATAAAATTGGCGGTATCCCCATCATCGATGATAAACAAAAACTCGTAGGCATCCTCACCAACCGCGATCTCCGTTTTGAAGAAGACAGGAAGAGAAAGATCCGGGAAGTAATGACGAAAGACAATCTCATCGTTGCACCCGAAGGGACCGACCTCAAAATGGCTGAAACCATTCTGCGTAAATATAAAGTTGAAAAACTCCCGGTGGTAAATAAATCCGGCAAGCTCATCGGACTTATCACTTATCGCGATATACTGCAACTTTCTAGTTATCCCAATGCCGTAAAAGATAATTTCGGCCGGTTGCGCGTAGGCGCCGCACTGGGTATCACCATTGATCTGCTTGACCGCGCATCAGCTCTTCTGAACATTGGTGTCGACGTGGCCTGCCTCGACAGTGCTCACGGACATAATACCGGTGTAATGAATGCACTGAAAAAGATAAAAAAGAATTTTCCCAAATTACAGGTCATCGCAGGAAATGTCGGTACAGCCGCCGGCGCAAAGGCCCTGGCTGAAGCAGGCGCAGATGCTGTGAAAATAGGCGTTGGTCCCGGATCAATTTGTACCACACGTATTGTAACCGGTGCCGGCGTTCCGCAAATCACGGCAATCATGGAAGCCTCTTCCGTACTCAAACCGCTGGGTATTCCACTGATTGCGGATGGTGGTATCCGTTATACCGGTGATCTTGTAAAAGCTATTGCTTCAGGAGCCAATGTAGTTATGATGGGCAGCGTTTTTGCCGGTACGGAAGAAAGTCCTGGCGACACGATCATCTTCGAAGGAAGAAAATTCAAACAATACAGGGGCATGGGTTCCCTGGGAGCTATGACACAGGGCAGCAGTGACCGGTATTTCCAGGACGTGGAAGACGGCATAAAAAAACTGGTACCCGAAGGCATTGAAGGCAGGGTGGCATTCACCGGTAACCTGAGCGAAGTGGTACAGCAATACGTAGGAGGACTGAGAGCAGGCATGGGTTACTGCGGGGCAAAAAATATTTCATCGCTTCAAAAAGCACAATTCATTAAAATCACCAATGCAGGTATGCAGGAAAGTCACGCGCATGATGTTGAAATCACCCGCGAATCGCCCAATTACAGCCGCTGAATAAAACCAACATTTTTCTTTCAATAATAAAATGCGGATTGTAATCTTTTTGATATGTATTATTTTCTGTTTGCCTTCCTGGTCGCAAACAAATAAGGATTCATGCTCCATGGAGATCAGTCTGCTCACATGTGCACCGGGCACCGATCTTTATTCTTTATTCGGACATACGGCCATCCGGGTGAAAGATACCAGGAGAGGTATGGATATAGTTTACAATTACGGAACCTTTGACGACACGGACCCGCTGTTCTATGTTCATTTTATGCGGGGTATTATGCTCTATTCACTTTCAGCGGAAACCCTGGATACTTTCATGATGGAATATGAATATGAACACCGCAGCGTAGTAGCACAAATCCTGAATTTAACCTGTGAAGAAAAAAACCGGCTCTATGAGTCGCTCCGAAAAAATACATTGGATGAAAACCGTTTGTACCAATATTATTTTCTTACGGATAATTGTACCACAAGAGCTGCACGAATCATTGAATCCAATACGAGCGACTCACTGATTTATCAGGACATTTTCCCGGTAAATAGTTCCGTAGTTCCCCATTCAGCAGAAAATACCGTAAGCGGACCCGGCATGAGCTACAGGGACATGATTCACAAATACCTGGATCGTGAATACCAGGCCTGGCCTGAATTTGGCATCGATATACTGCTCGGAAAAAATGTTGATATTAAACCAACGAATACGGAATCCATTCATTTTCTCCCGGATTATTTATATGCCGGAATGGACAGCGCACGTGAAGGAAGCAAACAATTGGTGGGTGAAAGGCGAACCCTGCTTCAATTTCCACCACAGAAAATGAGTGCCGGCTGGTTTACGCCGATGCTTTTTTTCATCCTGCTCCTGTTATTAAGCGCAGCGCTTTATTTTTTGAGAAATAAAAGCGGAGCCACCACCGGATTATTGATTTTTGATATTTCTTTTTTTACCCTGCTGGGATTGATCGGCTTACTCATGACATACATGTGGCTGGGAAGAATTGATGATGTATGCAGAAATAATATTAATATTCTGTGGGCATTACCAACCCATATCATAGCAGTATTCTTCATTCGAAAAAATGCAGTCTGGGTGAAATATTATTTTCTGATAACAGCAATACTCGCAGCCCTTTTATTTATTGGATTTCCTTTCGGACTGCAAAGAATGAACAAAGCCGTCTTACCCATCCTGGTTATCATAATATTCCGTAGTTATAATCTCTATAAAATCCGGAATCATGCAAAAAAGCTTACTGTTCAGGGGTGAATCATTGGAATATGAAATAAGAGGATCCGGTAAGCCTGTGATGCTGGTGCACGGATTCACGGAAGACCATAGAATTTGGGATCCCCTTTTAACAGGAATGGAAGACAAATACAAATGGATCCTTCCCGATCTGCCCGGAAGCGGCCGTTCTGCTTTTAATAAATCCCTCCCGCAAATAAAAGATTTTGCAGAAGCCCTGCATGCCATTGTAGAAAATGAAAATATTTCAAAGATGGTATTGATCGGCCATAGTATGGGCGGATATATTTCTTTGGCCTTTACTGAAAAATATCAGGATAAAATCGCTGCTCTTGGCCTTTTTCATTCCAGTTCATATGCCGATAGCGCCGAAAAAAAAGAAGCCAGGGATAAAAATATCCGGTTCATTCAAAAAAATGGAGCCTGTCTTTTCGTGGAACAGGCCATACCCGGATTATTTTCTGAAGGTTTTAAATCCGACCATCCGGAAGAAATTCGCAGGTTGGTTGCCCGATATACCAACTTTGAACCGGATTCTCTCGTACAGTACCTGAATGCCATGAAACAACGACCGGCTACCACCGGGATATTGAAAACCATCACCAAACCAGTACTATTTATTATGGGAGAAGAAGACAAAGCCGTACCGCTGAAAGACGCATTGGAACAATGCCACTTTCCTCAAATTTCGTATATTCATATCCTGACCCATACCGCCCACATGGGCATGATCGAAAATACAAGCCTGTGTAATTCTTTTATTGATCAGTTCCTGGAACAGATTCACATTTAATCTAAAGCAGTTACCCTATCGTGCACAGAATTTTACAAATACTGATCCTGTCTGTTTTTCTTATCACGCTTACCCTGACGGGTTATGGTAAACATATTAAAGGGGGAGAAATTCATTACACCTATCTCGGGCCCTCAACTACCCAGGCCAATTACGACCGCTACCAGCTTCGGCTAAGATTATTCATCAGCTGTCAGTCAACACTAGGCCAGCTCGAGACTTCCGTAATAATGGGCATCTACAAGACCTCAAATGGTTCCTTATACAGCGACGTCCCTGCAAACCTGAGCAGCAGTTACCAGATTAACCTGGGTTCACCAAGCCCCTGTATTATTAATCCATCCCCTGTTTGTTACTGGATCCGTGAGTATACGACGATCATTGAAATACCAAAAGATCCTGTTGGATATATGGTCATCTTCCAGCGCTGTTGCAGGATCGACGGCATCAGGAATTTATCCCCCAATGTCAATGTGGGCGCTTCTTATTTCTGCCAGATCCAGGGAACGAATTCTGTTGGTACAACGGGTATCAATTCGAACCCTGATTTCGGGATCAAGGATACCGTACTCATCTGTCAGAATAAAAGATTTAAACTCGATTACAGTGCAACGGATGCCGACGGAGACTCGCTGTCTTACGAATTTGCTACCGGTTATTATGGTGGCGGAATGAATAATGCGATTGTAAACAATCCCGGTCCGCCTTCCTCATGGATTCCGCTCGGATACCAGGCAGGTTTTTCCGGAACCCGGCCGCTTGGACCAAATGTTACCATCGACCGGATCACCGGACTCATTTCGGGTGTTGCACCCTCGGGCGGGGATTATGTTGTTTGCGTTC
>Ga0206963_10318_pt1 | contig 12540 bp, 12 predicted proteins | sample Alteio_BWOrgHeat_28_FD_152958 | JGI IMG/M metagenome (GOLD analysis project Ga0206963, IMG submission 152958) | Enriched cells from forest soil in Barre Woods Harvard Forest LTER site, Petersham, Massachusetts, United States -... | ecosystem: Environmental > Terrestrial > Soil > Temperate forest >... | reverse complement strand
AGCTCCGGGAATGGGCGAGTCCGCCTCTCTGATTTGGGCAAGGCCGTTAGCTAACGCATCTCGAAGCGGATGGTCCGCCGAAGCGACCGTGATGGGATCAAGCGCGATTCGATATAGGCTGTCCTTTGTCAGCACGTACAGATGAAACGGGGTAGTTCGGGCGATCAGGTCGGTTTTCTGCCAAGCCTCTTTTACTGAGCTCTGCTTTAGTTGTTCCAGGTGATTGGTAATCGGCAGAAGTCGATGTTGCAGGGCGCGCAGGGGCGTTCGGTACAAAACGGCGGCTTTCACGAGGGCATCCCCAGGCATCCGTATTGGAATCACGCGCCTGTCGGAGGTGATCAGTCTTAGAATCCCTCGGTCATCGACGGTGACATGAAATCCTTCGCCGATGCTACCCTCTCCTCGGGACGAGAGTTGTTGGATGCGCCCCATGGGTCCGAGATGTAGTTGGTGCTCTACCGTTGTGAAGCGAGGAAGTAGACCACTCTCACTGCTTTCGAAGCCGTCTTCCAACAGGGAGAGCGAACCGCTGCCTTGGAGCATGGCGGTTATTGCCCCTCGGTATCCAAAAGAGGTCGCAATGACCACGCTACAGTCTGCTCCTGCTTGGATGGGAAAGACTGACGCCCAACCCAGTATGAAAAAGAAAATTCCCCAGTTCATGACCAACCGCTTCCACCGTAGAACAAAGGATGAGGTTATTTCAAGTGTTAAGGCTTAGGTGCCCTAAAACGCTTCAGTGGCCATAGGTTGGTCGCTCTTTTCGGGGGCCCGTTTGAAAAAGTGTAGTCTCTTAGAATGCTTAGTTTTGGCAGACATCTTGTAATACCGCGGCTTGGAGGTTTGCTGGATGCCGCTGAATCGGCTCATAGTTGTTTGGTTGCTTTGTCTGCTGGGTAGCATTGCGACCTTCTCGTCGGGGGCACCCCTTTCGCCTGGAGTCGCAAAGAGGTCTCGCCCTCCGCTTCCACAATCGGTTAGAGAGCGGTTACGGGAATTGCAGGTTAAAGATCCCGAAGTGCGTATGGACGCGGTTGAGCACCTTGGCCGATGGATGCGGGAGAATCTGGAAACGGATCCTGGGCAGGTTACCAGGGTTCAAAACGTAGTGATCCACCTTCTTAATTCACCAAATCCCTATCAACGAGCTTCCTCTGCGTTCGTCCTGGGGTTGGTTTTCCCGATAGAGGCCCCTGCTAGGCAGCATGAAATCGTCCATGCGCTGAGGGAACGTGTCCGCAAAGAGGTAGATAAGAAGACGGGTCCGAATGACTTGCTAGTAAATATGGCTTTGGAACGTTCCCTCCGCGAGATGCAAACTCAAGGGATCGCTTATCAAACCAAGCCACCCCAGCGGGGAAAAGACTGTAGCAATGCCCTAGACGACTTCTACCACTATCATCAAACCCGACTCTAACTGGGTTGGTCCGAAGTCCGGATATCGCTTTTTAGTTACCCATGATGTAGGCTCTGCGATGGACGCTGGGGCTTATATGGTCGATGGAAATATTACTCAGATCTTAAAGCGTTATAGCCAAGGCGAGCAGGATGCTTTGGAGACGCTCTTACCGGCAATCTATTCAGAATTGCGTCGTCTTGCTCAGAGCTACATGCGAAAGGAAGCCGCCGGGCACACATTGCAGCCGACGGCCTTGGTGCATGAAGCGTATTTTCGTCTTATCGATCAAAAAGAGGTTCAATGGCAAAACCGGGCCCACTTTTTTGGGATAGCCGCTCAGTTAATGCGCCGGATTCTCATCGACCATGCCAGGGCGAGAAAGGCTGAAAAACGAGGTGGTTCGCACACCGAGGTCAGCTTCGACGAAAATTTTCACGGTGCAGACTCCCCAGAGGCGCCGGCCGATCTGCTGGCGATCGATGCGGCGCTAGAAAAGCTTACTGTGCTCAACCAACGTCAAGCCAAAGTGGTGGAGCTAAGATATTTCGGTGGCCTTAGCGTAGAAGAGATTGCGGTTGCCCTAGACACTTCACCCGCTACCGTGAAGCGAGACTGGGTTGTCGCTAAGGCTTGGCTGTATAGAGAACTTTCAGAATCGAAAGAAGAAACTTAAGTCCATGTCAGCAATCTCCGCCGAGGAATGGGAAAAGATATCTGAGATTGCGGCCAGTGTTTTAGAACTAAATGTCGAAGCTCGCTCGCTTTTTTTAAAAGATCTCGAAATTTCAAATCCTACCTGGAAAAAGGAGATTGAGTCTTTGCTCCTTCATGAGTCACCAGACTCCGACTTCCTAGAGAAACCGGCCATGACGCTCCTCTCTTTTGGAGATCTGGCGGCGTCGGGATTTGGTGGAGACGTTCCTTCGTTAAAAAACGGAGAACAGATTGACGACTTTGAGATCTGCCAGCGTTTGGGGGAGGGAGCCTTTGCATCGGTATATCTGGCAAAGCAAGTCTCCTTAGGACGCAATGTCGCCCTCAAAGTGTCCCGTAACATGGGTTTGGAAGCGCGCACGATGGCGAGTCTGGAACACTCCAATATTGTCCAGATGTTCTCTGAGAGCGTCGATGCCCAAAGAAATGTCCGCTACCTGTGCATGCAATTCGTTCCGGGCCTTACGCTAGAAACCATTATTTCCATGCACCAAAAGCAAGAGAGAACGCTCACGGGAGCCTCTATTTTGAGCATGATTGATGAGGCCATGCCGACCGAGCTACAGTCATTTGATCGAAGTGCTATCAAAGAGAGGGATCTGCTGGCGAGTTTAGACTCCTTTGAAACTGTCCTCTGGCTGGGCAATCAGATCTCGGGTGCGTTGGGATTCGCCCATAGCCGCCGAGTGCTTCATCTCGATGTGAAACCCAGTAACATCCTAATTAGTGGCTACGGTCGGGCGCTGCTTTCTGATTTTAATGTTTCCGTTACTAGGCAGATAGATAGCGAGACCGCCCCGGTAGTGCTGGGGGGGACGCTCAATTATATGTCCGCCGAGCATAAGAGTGCTTTCTTAAATTCCGCCAAATCGATAGAGGCGTTGGATCATCGCGCGGATATCTATTCGCTGGGTGTCGTTCTTAAGGAGGTATTGAAAGTATCTTCGCTGAAGGGGGAACCAAAACTTGCCATTGCCTCCCTTGAGTTACTTTTGAAAGAGTGCACGGCCGAATCTGTGGATGCCCGAATCCAGAAAGCCTCTGATCTATCGCGCGGGCTTGGTGCCTGTTCAGAGTATCGAAGTGTCTTGTGCCAACTTCCCGAAGGGCAGGTGTATCTGCGCTTTGCCGGACGACACCCTGCTCTCGTCTATACTCTGGGAGTTCTTATTCCCCAGGTGGTTGCCAGTATTTTTAATGTTTTTTACAATGAGTCTCGAGTGGTGAATCAGCTGAGTTCGGTGCAGCAGCGTTTTTTTGAAAGGGTAGTTCTGGCTTGGAACCCCATTATTTTCCTCATCTGCGGCATCACGCTAATATGGGTTAGGCTCCCGATTCAACGTTTTATCCGGCAACCGGCAAAGCTCTATGCCGAAGGGACGTTGAGTTTAGCGAGCGTACGTCACCGCATTATGCAATTTCCCTTTTGGGTGGCGGTAATCACGTCTTTAGGTTGGGCGACCGCTTCTTTGATGTTTCCCACGGTGATTCATTTCTTCTGTGCTCCAATCACCGCATCTGTGTTTTGGCATTTTCAGATCTCTTTCTTTTTGTCCTGGCTTATCGCTACCACCTATTCATTTACGAATGCCCATTTTTTCGGCCTTCGGGTGCTCTATCCCCAGTTGTGGGTGGGATGCCGGGACATCAGAAAAACGGCGAAAGAAGAGCTCACCTCGATTGGCCGGCGAGTTCGGCCCCTCCATTTTATGGCCGGTCTGATTCCACTCATTGGCGCGGCCTTGATGGTGGTCGTGGGGCCGGAGAGTCTTGAGGGGCGTAATTACCAAGTATTCCAAATTCTACTCTTGGGTTTTGTCGGACTCGCCGTCTTCGGTCTCTATCATGCGGTTGTCGCCACCCGGCAGCTGTCGGAGACCCTATTTGCTCTGACGGGGCATGAGTTTCGTGAGGAAGCATAGCTCCGCGAACTAGTCACTATCACCAGGCAGCAGATGTTGCGGAATATTTTGGAACTGGGTCACAGCATTGCCAGTAAAATTCAAAACCCAAGCACGATCAAAAACGCTACCGTCCCAGTCTGGAGCATTGTCCCAGCCAAACTGCCTGACTATCTTGGGAATCATCTTATGCTCCCAGCAGATGAGCACCATGTGGTTGTCATAAGATGCATTTGAAAGAATCTCGTCTACCAGAGGCTTAATCTCTTTCTTGGAATACTTGGATTGAATCTCCAGCCCAAGACTCTTTGCTAACGGTGTCACCGTCTGAATCGCGCGAACCGATCCGTCATCGTCACTAGGCTCCATAGCGTAGATAGCGACGGGCAATCCAAAAGCTTTGACGACGGCATTATTGTTAAAAAATTGGGGGAGAGCATTGGCCCGCTGCCACCCTTTGGCATTGAGCTCATTCCCTTCATCAGGCTTCTCGCCATGGCGAATCAATACGACCTGCGCGGGCGCGGCCGTGGCCGTAAGTTCGGAAACCAGAGTGAGCGGGACCGTAAGTGCACCAATCAGAAGCCAATGAGTAAAAGCTTTCATCCCTCACCGACTCTCAAACCAAGGTATAGCTGTCAAGGAATCTCAATTCATTATTCCCTTCCAAATTCCGGGGCTGGCTTGCTTTATTTTCTTGGCAATCGAACCCCGATTTCCTTAACGGATAGTTTCCGCAAATGGGCATTCTTTTCGAGTCGCGGCGCATTGTATTCTGCCTTTTTTCTAGTTTCACATTGCGTTATTCAGCCAATTCGTCCGATAGCGCTTGGAGCGATTTGAGGTGTTTAATCAACGTGGAAAACAACCGACCGTACGGGGACTTAGATGTAGCTCGATTTGTCGTATCTGCTAGCAAAGAACTTTCCTAAAAGCACCGATAAGTTGAGCGGGAGTGTAATCACACAAAAGTGGGTAATCTAAGACGAAAAAACAATCTGTTCCTGGCTGGTGTTGAGCGCATAAAGCTTCTCGAGATTTATGCCGCATGGCAGGAGATGAACCGATTAGTGATGGCGCGTTATATAACGACCTGTGGAATTGTCGTTGCCGCATTGTTGCTGGTTTTTGATAAAATCTGGGTGCCTGACAGCTCCCCTTATTACAACCACAGATTAATTAGCATCCTCCTCTTCTGTGGAAATCTCTATTTTATAGGTCTAGTCAGCCGAATAAAAAGTGCTTCTTTGCGAAGATTTGCCGGAGGTATCGCTCTTCTACTTCATCCGATGGCCTTCTGGTTTGTCTATTTAGACATTGTCTTTGTAATGAAACCGTACAACGATTTTGTCTATTATATAGGCTTTCTTCTTGTTCTATTTGTATGTACTGTCGCTCTTCATAGGTTTTGGAAAGAGCAGTACGTATTTAATCTGGTTGGATTGTTATCCCTTGTGTTGGTTCTTGCGACCCATTCGGGTTCTTCGGATCGGTCTTACTCAGACAAAGCATATATTCTCATTATCGCGACGATACTATCGAGCCAAATCGCAATTTATTATCGCCGTACATTCGTCGGTGGCATTTTTGAGCGTTATAACATGATGCGAACTATGCTTCCACAGCAGGTGGCCTTTCACCTAGTAACATCCGATGGACTTTCAAGCAGCGGCGACCTTTTTTCCCCTAAACATAGGTTCGCAGTTTGTCTTTCCTCGGATTGGCGCAATTTTCAGAAGCTGTGTGCGGAGCGAACTCCAAGCGAGATCGCGAAGCTCATCGAAACGTACTACGATGTTGTAAGTGAGAGTCTCGAGATAATTTGTCCAGACGGGCACTATTTTTCAACCTGGGTCGCCGATGAACTGTTCATTACTTTCTATAGTCAAACTGACAACCGTTCTGAAGTCGTTAGTCTGGCTCTGCGTTTTGCTCACAATTTAGCAACGAGCGTTTATGATAAGATCCATGATCGGTGTGGAGAGAAAACCCTTAATTATGATATTGGAGTCTCATCAGGTCTGGGGCTACTAGGATTATTAGGACCTCGACAAATGAAAAAAGCAACGATTCTGGGACAGGTCCCTGGAATTTGTAAGAGGCTCCAAGAAGAAGCGAAAAAACAGAGGGCGCTTTTGGGTGTGGCATCACCCTCGCTGGTTGTCGATGAAGGCACTCTTGCTTCGGCGGATCACCAGGCAATGAGTTTTTTGAGTGATTTTCGCGTCGTAGAAACTTCCACAAAAGACATCGAACATGTTAGGTGTTTGCTCTGGAATTCGGAATTGAAAACCTTAAAGGCCACTAAAAATAAAAGGGGGCTTAGGAGGGTTTCCTAAGATGGTCCTCAATAAGCTCCATGACGGCTTCCGCAATTTCTTTTTTTCCACTAACTACTTTCTCATCGTCTACTTCACTGAAGAGATAAGCGATGTGTTTGTCCCCTTGTGTATGAGAAAATTCGTTCGCGACGACTGCGAGATGACCTCGTGAAATTCTATCTTTCGATATCCTTCTTAATTCATCGATCGATGCTCCAACTTCTAGCTTGAACGAGATAATATTGCATTGGGGAAACCGAACCTGTACTTCATCGATGATTTTTGTTGTGGGTACTAGATCTATCGTCAAACGTTCTTTTTTACTTGGTATTTTTCCCTCGAATGACTGGATCGGTCGGTAGTCGGCTACGGCGGCACAGAACACACCATAGGTGAATGGGGAGGAGGAAAGAATATCCAAAACAGCTTTGCGGTATTCGTCGAATGTCCGTATTCGAATGGTCGGCAAAGACATGTTTGTCTGCACAAGGCCGCGACCTAGAATTAGTTGCACCTGCGCACCCTTTAACCAAAGCTGTTCCGCGATCTTAATTCCCAAAGTTCCTTTAAATACATTGCTTATGATTCTAACTTTATCCAGTTCTACCGGTGTGGGACCAGCGGTAACAAGAATCGGTATCCCTTTTAATGGAGAATCAGAGAGCTCACGGCATAGGAAATGGGCTATATCTGAAGAAGACGGGATATTATGTTTGCCGTATGCATCTCTAGGCTGCATGAAGCGCACGCCTTTTTTTTGAAGTTTTTCGATGTTTTCAGTAAGAATGCTGTTGTGCATGTCCCCATGCATAGTAGGGATACAGATGATTTTCGCTCGCCGCTTTTCAGTAAGTCCTAGAGCCGCTGCGAGTGTTGCAGTTAGAACACCATCAGCAATTCCACCGGCGAACTTATTGATGGTGTTATAAGTGGCAGGCGCAATTAGGTAGGCGTCAAATGGTTGATTCTTATGAAGATGCTCTGACTCTGAAGTTAGTTTAGTTACCACACGGTTGGTAGTCGCCCATTCGAGAGACCTAACTGTAGTGTAATTTAGAGCTTCCTCAGAAACGAACGCGGTTACATTTGCTCCAAATCGACGAATCGATCTAACAATCGAGGGGGCTTTGATAGCGGCGATACCGCCGCTAATCAGGATGGCGATATTTTTTTTAGATAAATTATTGCCAACAAAAGGAACGTCGTGGTCTCCCATCGAATTTTCTGTGGGTGGCAATACGATACTCATTAATTTCTCTCTTCGATTTTGGAGATCTAGATGCTTCGTTCTATCTGGTCAGCAGCTGTTTTCTTTTTCAGTGCGGAATTTGCCTCCAATGCACGTTCGGCCGCGCAGAAGAATGCATATTCATTAGGATGTTGTTTTGCTAAGGAAACAAAAAAGTCCCCAGTAAGCTTTTCAGGATCTTGGTAATCGCGGCCATTCATGCGTCCAAAATTCATGCACATATTGAATACCTGGAGTAAGGTTGGCGGGATTCTTGGCTGCTTTTCAAGGATTTCGTCAATATGAGGTAGGTTCGCTTCATTTACCTGGAGGATAGTTGTAGGATCTAAGTTGAGGAGCGCATTCTTAGTTCCATCAAACTCGACTGGCTTTGATTGCGGATTAAAATGGTGGGAGTTGATAGACAATTCATAGTCATCGCTCGGATCTACCCCCAGCCAAACTCCTTCAATATTGACCGCTGCGAAAACATGGAAGGACTCATGACTCAAGAACTTTCGAAACCGGGCGGTAATGGCAGGACCAAAATATTCCTTGGTCTTAACGCGCATTGTGCGAAAGGCCGCAGGAATTCCGTTGGCACGCAATAGAGCGACCAATAAGTTTGCCTTATTCGAGCACGTCCCTCTTTTCTGTCGAAGTGTTTCGGAGCTAGACTCACTTATTTGTCCCACATTATAAATGATTTGATCTCGAACCCAGTAAAATGTTTTCACAGCCAATTCTCGATCATTCGAGGAACTCATGGAGAGCTCGTTGCTTAGCCCCTGTATCAAGTCATGGTCATAATCACAGTATTTGGATCGTAACAAGAACGGAACGTGAGAACTATCAGCCGTCCTTAATTTTATCGGTTTTTGAGAATCACTAGTTTCATGTGAATGAATAGATGAAAGCGACATTTCTTATCCCCGCGCAAACGTCCGTTTAATAAAACTACGGGACCCATTTCGAAAAAATATCAACGTCTCAGACGCCCGAGAGTTGCTCTCATCCGCTAAGTAACTAGAGAGCATTTTCTTCTTGGCGCCTTCACGAATTTCGCGGCACTATACGAGTTATAACGCGTCATGTCAATACAACTAGGTAACTCACTCGATGATAAATCGTACGATATGCGAAGGTTCTAAGTCGCAACTGTTTAAACGTTCCAGATCAATCGTTTAAACTCTCAGTGACAATTATTGGCAAGGTAGCGGTCATGGCAGGTGAGTCCGTCACCTGTCAAGCCAACCCAAGTCTTAAAAGGTGTCAGTCTCCTACCAAGCTTGGAAGGTAGCGGTCATGGCGACGAGTCTCAGAACTGGGACAGAAGTCGCAACAGCCCCTCAGAATTGCGTCCAATGGGGAAGATAGGTAGACGGGTTTGCCTCACCTTTGATGGCATATGATTTGCTTTCCCCATGAGGCAGGTGCGAACTATGGCGACTCTCGAAAAGAGTAAGGAAGATCTAGACAATTTCAGGGCCAATCTTGATGAGAAGACGGCTTCGACCGTCATTGAGTCCCTGATCAAGATAATGGTGACGGGACTCATCGACGACGAGGCGCTCGCTGCAGGGTGGAAGAACGCGTATACGACTTTTTATGCTCCCCAGATTCTAATTTTATCTAAGCTTCTATCAACCACATTAAAATATAGTAATGTTCAAAACTGGTGCAAAAATTTGGAATACGGGGTCCGAAAGTACGACGAAGGGATGGAGAAGGTCTATAAGGAAATGTGGAAGGTGAAGGCCCCTAGTAGTTCCATTAATCGATCAGCCGAGTCGAAAAAAATGATGTCAATTCTTGACGGTTATCTCCAGGGCAGTTTTCAGGTCTGTGATGCCTGCGCCAAAGAGGTAATGAAAATCGAACAGTTTCTTAGTAAGGATAAACCGCGGGATGTCTTTGATCTCGATTTCGGCGTCGGCGCAACAACCATGCGAAGAAATGATCTCTGTAGTGCGCTTCAGAAATTGGTGGGACAGACAGATAGGGTGAGAGAGCTAAGAAATTTTTGGGCCGGAAAGTTTGGGATGGTCCCTGTTTTTCCGGATTATAAGAAAAAGATAAGTAAGCAATGCGCAGAATTTCCTATGTAATGCTTGGGGTCTGTTTAATCGCTGCGAAACGTTCAGCTGTTTTGCCAAGCCCCTTTATGGAATTGAAAAAGCTTTTTCGGAATTGTGATTTGGTTCACAAAGAGGAGCCCTCGAACTCGTCCCCAGGGCCATTTGGTAAGGACCTAGTCGATTCCACGATTTCCTATCGTTGCGGCGATATTGGCCTGCAGCACTACATAAAAACATACAAGAATGAAGAAACTTCGAATATCACAACGATCTATTTTCTTATTCGAGACAAGGATCTGAAAGAGGTTAGACAGACTTTGGATAACTTCTTGAAGGTCCACGACTGCAAGAAAACGGGAGACGGCTTGGTAAGGCCGAAAGGGACATCTCCTATCTATACATGCAATACGTTTGAGCTTAGTGAGACAACATCAAGTAGTACCAAGACGGACTCAGATCGTAAAAACATCGAAATAATGATCCATCCTCTCTCTGTAACAGGGGATGGGAAGTAGAGCGTTGGGAACATAAATACTGCGCCCGTGAGCTCCAGGTTTTGCCGACACAGATGTCTTCAGCTAACTACTTGCGTTTGGGGTGCGTCGGCCCCGTTATTCAGGCCATGTCTAGGGTCCGCCAGCCAAGTGTTGAGCGCTGCGACAGAAGCGCTAAGTGACCGCTACCTTTCAAGCTTGGAAGGAGACGGACACCTTTTAAGAGTCGGGAGTTGGTGAGGGACTGGGGGTTTTGATACTATAGTGTTCTCGCTAAGAAATCAAGATCGGTTGTTTCACGCCCCAAGGTCAAATATTGAGAAAGAAGAAGCCCGCCTTTGAAAATAAACTGGTCCTTGTAGCGCGAGCGAGACAGACGTACCAGGAACCTTTCCAACACCAGCATTTGCCACACTTCATTGAAAAGTTTTCCCCGTTGGTCTGCTATTTGTCGGATTTTGGCTTTTATCGATTGTTCAAGATCTCTATTTTTCATGTGGTCGCCGAGAGAATGTAGGGATCCAACTGAACCCTGAGTTTTTCGGCGTAGGAACGAAGCTTCTCGATGTTGGGTTTGTATTCATTGGAGGCTTTCAGGTAGGATTTAAGTGCCTTGATAGCGGTTTCCCGGCTCAGATACCGAAACGAATCCACGACCGTTCTTTCCCGATCGAAAATTTTCACCTTGTACGCGCCAAATTTCATTTCCGTCTGGCCTAGATTTATATTTCTCATTCGAACGATTTTTACTTTGGGCCTTCTAGGTGCCGTCATCCTATTCGGAGTTGCTATCCAATGTTGGCGCATCATCTCCTCAGTGAGATTATAAATTTTAAGCGCCGACAGAAGGCAAATGACGCCACGAGGTATGGTTACAGCAATGACGATCAGGTCCTCCCACTGAATATCAATCCCAGTCTCGATTTCGGGGTTGCGGTACACTCCTCGAGCAATTCGGTCTAGGAGCCCTTTTTGGACATAATAGGCTAGAGAAGCTGGCGCGACCCCCAATTTTCGTGCTTGGCTAGCTGTAAAAAAGGGAAGCTTTTGTAGTTTGGATAGTTTCCCCTGTTTGTTATTGGGTGTCTTCATCGGTTTTATTTATTTTATCATTTACACTCAAATATTGAAAGTGAGTGTAAGTATTAAAATAGCCAGCTTTATACGAAAGTGCCTAACACCAGCAAGGTTTGTGATTTTATCAGTAAAATAAACCGACGAACGAAAAGGTGAGCTTCCGCAAATTATTTGAAGAAATCGGCAATATCAACTTTAAGGGCCCTGGAAACACGATCCAATGTAGGTAGGCTCACACTATAGGTCCCGCTTTCGATCCGTTGAAACCATCGCCGTTCAAGCCCTAAACTCATCATATCTTCTTGAGTCAGACCTTTACCCTCGCGCACCTTCCGAATGTTTCGGGCTATGGCAAGACTTGGCTACACCCAGGACGAACCGGCAGCACTGAAGGATTATCAGGCGTACCTGACAGCAATCAGCAACTTACTCAGCTTTGCCGACGCACCTGACCTCCGTGCCAAGATTGTCCAACGGTTGGTACAAAAAGTAGAAGTACTGCCCGAGTCCTTCCGGATTCACTTCTACGTGGGAAAGAGCGGGTTCGTGCAGATGGACCCAAACCCCGGAGGCCCTAGCGGGTCGCCAGGGGGGTCCAAATCGAATAAAAAAGAAAAAAGGGGCAGCCCGCTTCCGGTTGCGCCGGAGCAGACTGCCCCTAATTTTATTTTGGATTCTGGTTCGAATAGTTTGACAAGATTTCGGGGCGGCGGGATTTGAAAACGAAAGACCCAAAAACCGAAACATTAACAATAACAAGCTAACTGACTGAAATCGCCTAGGAACCAGAGTGATTTCCCCTAATCGTTTACGAGCTGCGTTAAGCACGGTTGAGCGAGTTTCCCACGCTCTTTCCACGCTCCAAATTTTATTGATGCGATCTTTTATGCGAGGGCTGGGGGACAGATTCTCGCCGCCAATACGATTGGAGCGTGGAAACCCACGCTCTTATCAGGGGCTATAGTCAGCTCCCTTGCCCAAGTTACATTTGTGACAAAGTGTGCGGAGATTTTCTGAAGTCGACTTCCCGCCCTTCGAGTAGGGAATGATATGGTCAATATGAAGAATGATACCGATGTCCGTTGCCGGGCTTTTTCCGCAGAGAACACATCGATATCCATCTCTGTTCAAAATTTGAAATCGCAGTTTAAGTGGAACATCCCTTGAGTCAGGCCGCACTACATGCCTCTGCCGGATAATAGGGTCCGTCGCACTCTTTTCAGTTGTAGGTGCAGGCAACCATTGGCCAGATTTGAATTCAACGAAACTTCTACAGGCTCCTACCCAACCGCCAAATCTTCGCTGGTAAGCCTGGTAGGAGTATT
>Ga0206963_10317_pt1 | contig 12574 bp, 10 predicted proteins | sample Alteio_BWOrgHeat_28_FD_152958 | JGI IMG/M metagenome (GOLD analysis project Ga0206963, IMG submission 152958) | Enriched cells from forest soil in Barre Woods Harvard Forest LTER site, Petersham, Massachusetts, United States -... | ecosystem: Environmental > Terrestrial > Soil > Temperate forest >... | reverse complement strand
TCATATTTCCCAATCCACCGTCAATCACTATATCCACCTGATTTTTGAAATGCTCGTAAATAATTTCAGGATCAGTATATTCTTCTACAAAATCACCCGGCAGGGAAGTACTTAAAACCGGATGACCCAGGTTGTGCACTATAGTTCTCGCAATGAGGTTATCCGGAACACGAAGGCCGATACTATTTTTTCTGCTCTTCAAAATTTTAGGAACCTCTTTACTTGCCGGAAGAATAAATGTATAGGGCCCGGGCAAATGATTTTTTAATACGCGATATAATGGCGTGGAAATGCTTTTTGTATACATACTTAAATCACTAAGATCATAGCATATAAATGACAGCCGTGCTTTAGCCGGATCAATCTGTTTGATCCGGCATATACGTTCAATTGCTTTGTGTTGAAATATATCACAACCCAGTCCGTAGATTGTATCTGTGGGATATATAATAATTCCTCCTGATAAAAGACATTCTTTTATTATTTGAATATAGCGGTCCTGTGGATTTTCAGGATAAACTTTTAGGAACATTCCACAATGTAACGAAAGCAAATCCGCAACAAAAACCCCTTTAATATGTTTGAAGTAATTTTACAAAAACTCCGGCTATGCAGTTAAGGATGGTTGATCGTGTGGAAGATATTTCTCAGGAGAATTTTAAAAAGAATTATTACCATCCGCTCAAACCACTTGTCATCAGTGGCCTGGCGAAAAAATGGCCGGCTTATTCAAAATGGAATTGGGACTTCTTCAAAACGGCACTGGGTAACCAGGAAGTGGGTATTTATAATAATGTAAAAAGTGATGCTTATACTCCCATTAATACGGCTGATGATTATATGAAATTTGGTGATTATATCGAAATGATTCGAAATGGCCCTTCCCAATGGCGGATATTTCTTTTCAATTTATTTGAACACGCACCATCAATTATTCAGGATATCCGCTGGCCGGATAAATTCAGCCGGGGATTTGTAAAAAAATTCCCGATGTTATTTACAGGGGGCCAGGGTTCAGTAACACATCTCCATTTCGATATAGACCTTTCGCATATTTTTCATACCCAGTTTATGGGCAAAAAACGAATCCTGCTTTTTCCGCACGAAGAACAACATAAGCTATACAGAAAACCCTGGGAGGTTTTAAGCCTGGTGAACTTTGAAAAATATTATGATCGCGAAAATAACAAACTGGATTATGAAAGTTTTCCCGCACTCAGGCTGGCAAAGGGGTATGAACTTATACTCGATCACGGAGAAACTCTTTTTATGCCGGCAGGTTACTGGCATCATATGGAATATATTGATAGCGGATTCGCCGTCAGCTTAAGGGCACTTCAACCAGGGATCAGCGGAAAAATAAAAGGAGCCTGGAATCTTTTTGGAATGCGCCATCTGGATACACTTATGAAAAAAACTGCGCCAGGATGGTGGTATAATTATAAAAAAGGGAAATCATTTACCAAAGGTACCAGAGAGTTGGAATCGCTGAATGTTCACCGTTAGTCCCTGTTTGTCACACTACCACACTACCACACTTCGACACTTTATGCATTAATGGTCCACGTTTCCCTTCCACTAAGTAACTTATTCAGATTGCCCTTACCTTTTGTCTTTATTACTTCTTCAACCTGCATATTGAGCATATCTTCATAACAAGTGCGCTGGTTCGCGTAGAATACTCCAAAAGGACGAGGGAAATGCGATTCAAGTCCGGGATCATCAAACATACGTACTAGTGCCTGAGCTTTATACATGTCTGCTTCATCATGAATCCATAAATCTTCTGCAGAAAATCCATTACCGAGTTCAACGACAACAGGTTTCAGGCCATCGAGACGAATACCCTTATTTTGCTGTGCACCGAAAATCAGGGGTTTTCCCTGTTCTACGAAAATAGTTTCTGCTTGTCTGGAACCTTTTTCCGTAAAAATTTCAAATGCGCCATCATTAAAAATGTTGCAGTTCTGATAGATCTCAAGGAAAGAAGAACCACGGTGCTGATGGCTTCTCATCAGCATCTGTTGAAGGTGTTTGGGATCCCTGTCCATACTTCTCGCAATAAAACTTGCATCTGCGCCCAAGGCAAGAGCCAGGGGATTGAATGGATGGTCAATACTTCCCAGGGGAGTTGATTTCGTTATTTTATCCTGTTCGGAAGTAGGGGAATATTGTCCTTTGGTCAATCCATATATCTGGTTATTGAATAAAAGTATATTCACATCGAAATTCCGGCGAAGTAAATGAATGGTATGGTTACCTCCGATGCTCAGAGAATCGCCGTCTCCAGTTACTATCCATACACTTAGCTCAGGCCTTGTAGCTTTTAACCCTGAAGCTATGGCTGTAGCCCTTCCGTGAATGGAATGCATGCCATAGGTATTCATATAATATGGGAACCGGCTGCTGCAACCGATTCCTGAAATGATAACAATATTTTCACGGGGAATTCCTATCTGGGGCATTACCTTTTGAACCTGGGCCAGAATGGAATAATCGCCACATCCGGGGCACCAGCGGACTTCCTGGTCTGTTACAAAATCTTTTGCTGTCAGGGGTGCGGCTATAGGGGTTTCACTTATCATTTAGAATCAAATTACTGCAAATTACAACATATGGCCCGTTCAGTGGAACAGCTTTTGCCTTCTTTTAATATAAACAGTTAAAAAATGAAAAATTATCTATTATCATTCGGTATTCTTAGCTGTATTATTCTAATGGGTTGTACGGCTGGATATGTGGCAACTCGTCCTGCAGATGTTGTTTATGCAAGGCCTGCTGCTCCGGGACCTGATTATGTATGGATTGGCGGCGAATGGGAATGGGGCGGAGGAAATTATCGCTGGCGTGAAGGGTCATGGCAGCATGCCAAAGCGGGTCGTTCCTGGAATCCCGGATACTGGGAAAACGGAAGCAAAGGTTATAGATGGCATAAAGGTAATTGGAAGTAGCAGGTTTATTAAAGTCCTGTTAAAAAGAATAGTCCCGGCTGAGCCGGGACTATTTCAATTAAAAGCGATTAATATCTGCTGTTACTGTAGTTATTTCTTTTCTGGAAATTACCACCACCGCCGCTTCTGTTTCCGCCACCAGCTCCGCCGGTACGTTCTTCACGGGGTTTAGCTACTGATACGTTAATGGTCCTGCCATCAACTGAAGCGCCATCCAATTCGGAGATTGCTTTCTTAGCAGCTTCATCGTCTGCCATTTCAACAAATGCAAATCCACGTGATTTTTGAGTGAATTTGTCAAGAATTACTTTAGCAGATGAAACTTCACCGTACTCTGCAAAATACTCGTTTAAGTCTTCGTCTGTTACGTTGAAGCTTAAATTTGAAACATAAATGTTCATACTTAAATAAAAAATTAAATGATAAAAATACAAGCTGACTGAAAGCAGGTGTAAAGGCGACTAACTAACCGTACTGAAGATTGCGTAGCAGAATGTTTGTTCACTTACTAAATGCTGATCAACTTAAGACTTTGCAAATATACATCATAATAATCAAATATCAACTTTGCTTTAAAGATTTATATGCCACAATGCTGCTTGAAAGCATCAGAATCCCTCCTAAAATAAAGGGCGCACCGGGAATTAAAACTGGTGACTGAATCGAAGTGAAATAAGCAAAGAGATTGGTCATAACCAGGGGACCAATAATGGATGTTAAACTCAGTAAACTGGTAAGCGAGCCCTGTAATTCTCCCTGCGAATTGGGCGGAACATTACCTGAAATAGTTGCCTGAAGAGCCGGCGCGGCTATACCTCCAAGACAGTATGGAACCAGAAAAACAAACATCATCCAGCTCTGACTGGCCATCGCAAATAAAAACATACCTATTGCACATAAAAGCAAACCGATATAAATACTCCTGTCATTACCTATTTTAGGAGTGATCACCCGTATCAGCACTGCCTGCACAAAAGAAACCAGTACCCCAACTACAGCAAGGGAAATACCAATTGTTCTGGGAGTCCATTGAAATCTGTACGCAGTAAAATAACTCCAGTTGCTTTGCACAGCGTGTGAAGCCAGATAGTCGAGGAATAATGACATTATCAGTCCTGCAACCAATGGATATTTTTTCAGATTCTGCAACGATCCCAGCGGATTGGCTCTATTCCATTCAAATTTTCGACGATTTTCTATGGATAATGACTCGGGTAAAATGAAATATCCATAAAGCCAGTTGAGTAATGTCAGAATAGCCGCCGCATAAAAAGGAGCGCGTATACCCAAGCCTGAAAGTAAACCACCAATGGCCGGACCGATAATAAACCCAAGACCAAATGCTGCACCTACCAAACCAAAATTTTTTGTACGGGTTTCTGCATTACTGATATCAGCTATGTAAGCGGAAGCTGTAGTAAAACTGGCACCAGTAATTCCTGAGATCGTCCGGCCAAGAAACAACCATCCAAAAGTTGGTGCGAATCCCATAAAAATATAATCTATACCAAATCCAAACAAAGAAAAAAGGAGCACGGGTCTCCTTCCGTACTTATCACTCAGATTTCCCAGGATGGGTGCACAAACAAATTGCATCAATGCATATACAAATAATAACCATCCACCATCCCTGCTTGCCTCATTAACCGGAATATGTTTCAAGCCGGCGATAAGTTGTGGCATCACGGGAATAATAAGACCCCATCCGATGACATCAATAAGTAACGTGATAAAAATAAATCCTATGGCTGGTTGTTTTTTCATTATGGAGCATCGAAAATAGATGAAAATGGCAGCTGTTTCGGGGATTTTTATTAGCTTGGTATCAAAATCAGGTATATGATCTTTAAGAAGAAATCAATCGTTTTATTATTGGTTGGTATTTTTATCATATTTGGTATTGCTGCAACCAAGCCAGCCGAAGATCACAAATTCAAAAATTTAAAAGTTCTGCCTAAAGATATCAGTCCCGAAGAATTGGATAAGGTCATGGATAATTTTAAAGAAGCTTTGGGCGTCCATTGCACTTTTTGCCATGCTCCTTCCAAGGATACATCCAACCATCACCCGGATTTTGCCAGTGATGATAAGCCGGAAAAGAATATCGCGAGAAAAATGATGAAGATGACTAAAAAAATCAACAGTAAATTTTTCAGCTATAATAAAAATGAACAGGGTCAGTTTGTTCCTACAGTCGAATGCATGACCTGTCATCACGGCAAAGAACATCCTGCTGGTTAAGCCAGATTAATTTCAAACAAACATGTTTCTTCCCAATAAAAAAATCATAGTCCTTTTAGGACTTACCGGATTTGTTTTGTTCGGCATATTGGCAGGAAAACCTCCCCAGGAAGAAAAACCCATTTATAAAAACCTGCATGTTCTTTCAAAAAATATCAGTGATGACGACATGGATTATGTAATGGAAACATTCAGTGTTAACCTTGGCACAAATTGTCTGTTCTGTCATCCGGGGAAAAAAAACGGAACTGAATATACGTTTGACTATGCAACTGATGAATTACGAAATAAACGCATAGCGCGGGACATGCTCAGAATGACGATGAAACTGAATAAAAAGTATTTCAATATTAAACTTACTGGCCTGATGAACACAAGGGGAAGGGTATGGTGCAAAACCTGCCACCAGGGAAATCCTGTTCCCTTATTTCCACCACATAAGTAGCCCTTATTCTCTGACTATTTTATACTGGTATATCTGGGAATCTGTTTTGACTTTAAGAAAGTATACTCCTTTTGGCAGAAGGGAAATATTCACTTTCATCTCTTCTTCTGTAGAATTACCAATGGCAAACTGAACAGCCCTGCCTTCTGCACTGTAAATCACAATTTCTCTGATCAGTTCAGAGCCGGGTACAGCTGTAAAAACAGAGCTCACGGGATTCGGATAGATAAGAGGTGCAATACCTGTTCCGAATTTTACAGTTACCACCTGCGAATAAGTGAAGCGGCCATCTGAATCAACCTGTTTCAAACGGTAAAAATTAATTCCTCTTACCGGTTTGTTATCGGTAGCCGAATAGGATTCTGTGATACTACTATTACCCACCGCCTTCACACTCAGAATTGTTTCGAAATTAGAAGCATCAGCACTTCGTTGTACTTCAAAATGATCATTATTTTCTTCCATTCCTGTTTGCCAGGCCAGCGCTACATACAAATTTCGTTCATTGGTTGCAGTAAAATTTAATAACTGAATCGGCAGTGTCGAAGAATTCTCTGTAACATTTGTAAATACGGCTGAAGAGGTGGCTGTGGGGTTTGTACTTGATACTCCCATGCCCAGATAAACCGGTAAAATGCCAAATCCCAAATCGACGGAACTGCCTATTTGTGTCCAGGGTCCTGCAACACCGTTACCGAAAAAAGTAGAATAAATAGTACCTGTTTTAACTATTCTGAAAAAATTTGCATTGGTTGTATTCGGCGCAAAAAAACTTACTGCCAGTCCTCCGGGAGCAGACCGGTATATTAAAGCAAGTTGATTATTTCCTGTTTTACCTACGAAAACAAACCGTGAGATATCCGTTAAGCTGTCGCGAATCATTATACCTGCCTGATTGGTAGCCGGTAAAGCATCCTGACTCGCTATGCTCGCGATATATTCTTCATCCACATATAAATTGGTATAATTAAATTGAAACTGATCACCGTTTCCTGAAAGGCCATTACCAGCACCTGTCATAGTAAAAGTTCCCTGGCCAGGAACGGGTTCAGAATAGCAGGACGTTCCCGCTACCTGTACATCTCCCAGATCCGCGTTATACCATCTTGTCAGATTTAAGCAGGGCGAACTGCAGGTTGAAGTAGTAAATAATTTTACATTCGGTGTACTTAGTATACCATTACCACAATCTGATTGTATATCATACTCGTAACCAAAACCGCAGGATAGTCCGATAATATTTACGCTTAGCGGATTACCCGAACCCGAAAGATCCTGTACGTTTCTTGTAACATAGCTGGAAATGGTATTCGGTTTATACTTTACTATATAATTGGTTACTCCTGAAACCGGCGTCCATCCAAGTGTTGCCGAGTTTTCTGTAATATTCGTTACAGTCATATTAGTAAGCGCAGGAGAAATACAATTATTGGCAGGAGATCCGAATACCTGAAATTCGGAAATAGATACACCAAAAGTTCCAGGTGTCGTTACACTCATTCGTACATACCTGGCAGTAATATGTTCGTTGAAAGTATTAATCGTCGGATTACCATTTGCAAAAACACTTCCGGTAACTGTATTGATTGTAGTCCATCCTGCCAGTGTATCATCTGTAATGTCAATCGTAAATCCCTGGGCGTTGTCTCCGGTATTATTCCATTGTATTGAAATCTTACAGATATCAAAAAGGGAATCCAGGTCAACATACAGATAAGTTCCTGTACCTCCCTGGATAGCCCAGCGTGTAGCTGTATTTCCGTCAAAAGCATTACTACCAACGAATCCGTCGAAAACATCCGTATTTGGAGAAGCGTGGGCAGTTTTATTTAATGCCACATTGTTAATACAGCGGCTGTTGCTAGCCAGTAAACCATATACATTAAGTGTATTCGAAAAAGTAGGTACATAAACCTTACCATTTGCAATGGTAGGAGGAGACATTTTTGCATAATTTCCCAACACATCATTTGGGTTACCATCAGAATTCCATAACTCCTGGGTTATATCATCCGCTTTTAATGCATGAATGGTTCCACCGCCTGTTCCTGTTAATTGTGTTACCCAGAGAATACCCGTGGCTGGATCCGTTCCGTTCGAACTCACGGAAGAATATCCGCCTTCCATAATTGTGTTCACAGGAACAGAAGTATTTTGTATGGGCGTACCCAGGGTTTGTGAAACCGTGTTCACCGGATACGCCATCACATGCGTATTTTCTGAAAACTGATAAATATATTGTGTTGTAGCGCCCCCGAAATAAGTAAGGGACGAATGACTCTGTGCACCACTTACTGCTCCCAGATTATATGTGCCCAGGAAATTTGGAGACGACTCATTATATTCTCCACCCGGCGCAGGAATATTTTGTGAGAGCAGCATGATTACTCCGCTTTTATGAGCTGTCACCAGCATATTAGTTCCCGGAATCAATACTACCCCGGTTCCAAAATCCAGGTCACTTGTATTCCACGCATTGTAAGTGGAAGGAACCGGTTTATACCAGGAAATATTTGTAAGTGTGTGATTGACTAAATCAGGTGTTGTCTTCACCACACTAAGAGCTTCGTTTTGCGGATCGCCGGGAAGGCTGGCATTATTTCCGTTACCAGCTGCAAAATAAATATTGCCACTTGCATCAACTGCCGGTGCTGCACCACTCATCCATATGCCTCCACGTTCGTCATTGGGAGTTGTTACATATCTGATAAGCTGCTGGGTTAGATCACTTGCCTTATATCCCAATATCCAGCCGTGGTAGTTATCCATATCACAATGACCGGAGTAGGGTATATATACAATACCATTCGAAAGTACGAGACCACCCCGCTGATTTTCCCTGCGGGGGTCAAAATATATAATGTTGCCCACGTTGCCCGGACCTGTTCCGTTAACAAAAGTTGTAGTTGGATCTATTAATACCGGGCTTCCGAATTTATCGGCACCGGTGCTGAGATCCAGGGCATGCACCTGTTGAAAAAATCCGGCAGAAGACCAGTCAGGATCGTTTACATGGTCTGTATTATTTTTAGGCGTATTGTCCACTGTCTGATCTCTGTAACGACTGACAAAATAAATGGTATTGGTTGACTTATCTATTACTGGTGTGCCCACAGTTCCGAAGGATCCTATCTGGCCTAGATTGTTTCCGGAAGCTTTAAAGTCAGTGTAAGTAAAATTGCAAAGATGCGCATGTATGTCACCTGCATTCGGAGCTATTTCGCCTGCAGGAGTAAAATTAATCTGCCAGTACGGGTCCAGGGTTCCATCGTCTGCATCGAAGGCGTACATCGTATTTTTTACTGTTACTACGATCAGCAGGTTTCTGGATACCTGGGTATGGGTAAGAGGATCTGTGACTGTTATCCCCGTGGCAATAAGTGGTTGTGCAAAAATCTGATCATCTACTGAATGCTTGTACAGGATACCAAAATTGGTAGGCGTTACATTGGAAGTATTCAGAATGGATTCATTCGGATTCCATCCGGTGCGATTTAAATCGTTATGCTGTGTGAGTACATCGGTCTGAGCCTTGCTGGCAATCACAACACACAATAACCAGGCGATCAAATAAAGTTTCAGGGCCATCTTCTTCATATTCAAATACTATTGCCTTTAAATTATGCCGTTGCCACATTTATATGGAAAAGCAATCATTAATGGCATCAATCGATCATTTGTACGCAGGAATGAATTGAGATTTTATGAAGGATAATAGGGAATTCCGGAGCTCTTGATAGGTTTGGACCCGTTAGATGAGAATGCTTAAAAGTAAAATGATTTTCCCGGATAACCAAGTGTTTTAGCGAGGAGAATCAGCCACTATATTTCAAAATGCCTAATTTTACGCTCATTTTTACTACATGGAAAACAATCTGTTTGATTTCGGTATGATCGGGCTGGGCACAATGGGCAGGAATCTTCTGCTCAATATGGCTGATCACGGCTTTAAAGCTATTGGATTTGATATGGATCCTGGGAAAGCCAGGTTGCTGGAGGCTTCAGCGACCGGGGGGACCACAGTAAAGGGGGCGAACACGCTTGCTGAAATGATCCAGCAATTGCAACAACCTCGTAAAATCATGATGCTTGTGCCGGCTGGAAAACCCGTAGATGATGTGATAAATTCTCTTCTCCCCCTCGTTTCTCCCGGAGATATTATAATTGATGGAGGAAATTCCCATTATACAGATACACTTCGCCGGGTAAACTTCGTGCGTGATAAAGGATTTCATTTTATGGGGATTGGCATTTCCGGAGGTGAACATGGAGCCCGTTTTGGTCCCAGTATCATGCCTGGAGGGGACACCAATGCATATGAAAAAGTAAAATCCATTCTGGAAGCTGTTTCAGCTAAAGTAAATGGAAGTGCCTGCGTAGCTTATCTGGGTAGTGGCGCCGCAGGTCATTATGTAAAAATGGTTCATAACGGTATTGAGTATGCCATTATGCAGCTGATCAGTGAAACCTATCAGCTTCTGCATGTTGGAAAAAAACTAACCAATGATGAATTGCATAAGGTTTATAAAAACTGGAATGAAGGCGATTTACAATCCTTTCTCGTTGAAATTACACGTGATATTTTTCTTCAGCCAGATGATAAAACTTCCAATCGACTGGTGGATATGATCCTGGATAAAGCAGGCGCCAAAGGAACAGGAAAATGGACATCTCAGGATTCCATGGATCTCGGCATTCCCGTTCCGGTGATAGACATCGCCGTATCAATGCGCGATCTTTCGGCTGCCAAAGAAGAACGCAAACAGGCTTCAGCTCTGTATAAATCTGGCGCACAGGAGATAGCTGTTCCTGATGAAGTTTTTATCAGCCAGCTTTCCGATGCTCTTTATTTTTCAATGATCATTTGTTATGCCCAGGGAATGGCTCTGTTATATAAAGCCTCCTCCGAACTTAAAATGGATATCCCTCTTCCTGAAGTCGTACGTATCTGGCGTGGCGGCTGCATTATTCGTTCGGCAATGCTGGAAATATTTTATAAGGCATTTACAGAAAATCCAAATCTTCCAAATCTCTTATTAAATCAGGATGTAGCAGTATTGTTACAGGCCAAAAAGCATAATCTGATTTCAGTGATCATGCACGCTACACAAACCGGTTATCCAGTATCCGGACTGATGACTTCCCTATGTTATTTTGAAGCTTATCGGAGTGAATTCCTTCCAACCAATCTTATTCAGGCACAAAGAGACTATTTTGGCGCACACACTTATCAAAGAGTGGATATGCCCGGAATATTTCATACCGAATGGGGAACATTTGACAATTAAATAATATATGGAAAATCATAAAAGACCCTCCGCAACTGTTCTTTTTATTTTTGGAGGAAGTGGTGACCTTAATTTCAGAAAACTATCCCCTGCTCTTTACAATCTTTTTATTGATAACTGGATGCCTGAAAAATTCAGCATCATTGGTATTGGCAGAACCGACTATTCTGATTCGGATTATAGGGGACGCCTCCTGGAGGGGATTAAACAATTCAGCAGAAGAAAAGATGTTGCCGACTCTCAGTGGCAGGCATTCTCACAGCATGTTTCATACCTGAAAATGGATGCTGAAAAAGATGAGAAATACAATGCGATATCCGAACTGGTTCAAAAAAAAGAAGCAGAATTCGGAGAACATCCCAATATCATTTTCTATATGGCAGTTGCTCCCCAACTGGTACCTGACATCGCAAAAAAACTAGGCAAAGAAAATATTAGCAGCGACAAGGCCTTTACAAGGATCGTAATTGAAAAACCTTTCGGTCATGACCTGGAAAGTGCGCAGGAGCTGAATAAACTTCTCATGAGTTTATTCGATGAAAAACAGATTTACCGTATCGACCATTATCTTGGAAAAGAAACTGTACAGAATATCCTGGCCCTGCGGTTTGCCAATGCTCTTTTCGAACCATTATGGAATCGCAACTACATTGATTATGTACAAATTACTGCGGCAGAAACGGTAGGATCGGAAGGAAGGGGTGCTTATTTTGAAGGGTCCGGCACACTGCGGGATATGGTACAGAATCATATTCTTCAGCTTGTATGCATGATTGCCATGGAAGCGCCTGTATCTTTCGACGCCGACGAAATAAGAAATAAAAAAGTAGACGTACTTAATGCTATCCGCAGGATTCCAAAAGATGAGGTTGGGAAATATGCTGTACGCGGACAATTTAGCGCCGGATGGATGGAAGGGGAAAAAGTACCAGCTTACCGGGAAGAAAAAAATGTGGATCCAAAATCTACAGTAGATACATTCGCAGCAGTTAAATTTTATATCGACAACTGGCGGTGGCAGGATGTTCCTTTTTATATCCGCACAGGCAAGAGATTGCACGAAAAAACAACGGTTATCAATATTCAGTTTCGCCCCGCGCCCAGTTATGCATTTCCTCCGGAAGCTGCAGAAACTTGGCGGGCCAACCGGCTCACTATAAGTATACAGCCTGAGATGGATATTCGTCTTCGCTTTCAATCCAAAAGGCCGGGACAATCCATGACACTGAATCCTGTGGATATGATTTTTCGTTATGCGGATGTTTATGACGGTAATGAACCAGAAGCCTATGAAACACTTTTGCTCGATGTAATGGAAGGAAACGCTACCAATTTTATGAGGAAAGACCAGGTGGAGGCTGCCTGGAAAATTATTATGCCTATACAGGAAGCATGGCAAAACAGACCACCTGCCAATTTTCCAAACTATTCGCCCGGGTCCTGGGGACCGGAAGATGCTGAAGCTCTTATTGCAAGAGATGGGCATCAATGGATTGTAATGTAGAACGCTTAACGCTGAACGCTGAACGCTTAACGCTCAACGCTCAACGCTTAACGCAAACCGTCAACCGTCAACCGCCAACTGCCAACCGTCAACCGTCAAGCGTCAAGCGTCAACCGCCAACCGCCAACCGCCAACCGTCAACTGT
>Ga0206963_10315_pt1 | contig 12675 bp, 19 predicted proteins | sample Alteio_BWOrgHeat_28_FD_152958 | JGI IMG/M metagenome (GOLD analysis project Ga0206963, IMG submission 152958) | Enriched cells from forest soil in Barre Woods Harvard Forest LTER site, Petersham, Massachusetts, United States -... | ecosystem: Environmental > Terrestrial > Soil > Temperate forest >... | reverse complement strand
GGCAGACGGAGCAGGGAGGGGGCACGGTGTTGCGGTACGGTATCATAATACCGCACCCGCTAAAACCCGCTATCCCTGGCATGACCCAGTTCGCGCGCGCCGGAGGCGTCCACGCTAACCTCTATCCAGGAATATCACGCCGGTGCCGACGGCTGCGTCTAAACGCATGCCGCCGGTGGCGCCCCGGGGTGTCCAATACCCCCAAATACCCCCAGCCGAGGTGGGGTGGGCTCGCAAGCTCACACGCTCAAAGGCACGTTGGGTTAGGCTTTACCGGCGGCCCACCGCCCGGCAGGCAGGAATGCTCCTCCCTTGCTTAGCGCTTGGTTACCCCCGCTGATACAGTTGGTCCCAAACCATTGCTAACAGATTGAAATGATTGGCGCGCCCGACAGGATTCGAACCTGTGACCTCTGCCTTCGGAGGGACACGAAAATTCCACAGAAACATGCATAAAATCAAATGCTTACGCAATTCTTTTGATGTGTCTAGTTAGCTGATAGGTGCGGTGCGCCGCGCCCCACCCCACGAGTGGCGAATATGCGCAACGCCCTTGACGCGCCTCCGACTGCAGTGGTATTTTGATCCTGCCATTTGGCGATCCTCTAACCTAGAATAGACATGACAGGCCAGTGAATGAGGCGCATATAGCGACGCCTCAAGGTTTGTCGTGTTCAACTCTAGGAGGATGCCAAGAATTCCCAGCAGACCCTAATCCCAAAACCTGACGCTCTAGCTGCGCGTAGCTCAATGCTGCGCGCGCGGCTCATATTCAAACTCGTGGGAGAATGAACCATGCCTAAGTACGATGTCCTGGCGCGAAAAGCTTTCTTCACGACTATCACCATCGAGGCAGATACTGAAGAGGAAGCGAAAGCAATAGTCTGGTAGTGAACTACGAATATCATGCTGGAATGTAGATGAAGAGCAGCTTAATAAACTCCTACGATTATCCCATGAACTAGACCTAGTTCAAAATATCGGAATCTGCACCGACGCCGCCGTATTCTTATCAAAGGAAGAAATTCAAGCTAAAATACGTGCTGCAATTGAAACTTCTGAGGTCCAACGCTGAATAATCTAGTTGGAGGCGAGTGATGAAGGACACGTACTCAGTCGTTATCACCATCGAGCACACTGGACTTGTTCCATTGCTCAAGTTTCTCGTAGCTCACTATCCGAAAACCACGGTTGCGACTTTTCGTGGTGATCCAGCACTGCCTGCACAGAGTAGGATAATATCAGCACTTCGACATCGGGCGCGTCAAATACACTAGGATGATGGCGCGACCAAGGTCAATGGACCTGAGCAGCGCCATCATCTTTGCTGTTTGACAATCGAATACGAATTGAACACGGGCGCAGCTAGTGTCTCAAGATGCTAGTGGTCAGAATCAAACGTTTGAGACCGTCGACTTTCGGCCAAGCCATTGAAATGATTCACGCCGTCAAGGACTCTTCCGTTTGATTTTATCCACTAGCCGCGCCCCTTTCTCACGCCGCTTTGACGATCCGGTTCTTCAATTCCATAGACGCGATCTTCTTCTCCAGATCCTCCATGGACAAAGCATCAATGCTGTTGTCTGTCGCGTCCTTGGTGACCAGCGTTGACACGTCACCCCACTTCTGCGGCCTGTAAGCCTTCAAATGCCGGAAGCGCACATCAACACGCAGTTTTGATCTGGTGATTTGCTCGGGATCGGCCACGCGCACTGGCTTTCCGCGTTTTACAACGGTTTTGAAGTCCTTGGAGGCGTCATCCGGGATCGTGACAACTTCGTCCTCAAAAATATCTAACCTACTTTCAATGGATTGCCCGTATAGCATCTTGAACTCAGAGTGCTCTCGTAGCCATTGGGTCGCGTTGCGGATCGTGGGCATATGCTCATCAAGGCAGATGTTGATAAGGAACTCACCCGCACTGATGCGCTCGCAGATCTCAGCCGCCAGCTTCTCGCTATAGGACATAGCGTTCTTGATCGCAATGAGCTTATTGATGCGCTCTTGCTCGATGCGCTCCAATCGTTCCCTTTCAAGACGTATGTGTTCCTTGACTCGTCGGACCTCTTCGGCGTTCCTTGCTTCGTTTGCTTGGGAAAGAAACAGCGTGGAGTGCTTTCCACTGCGCTTCATATTCCTCAAGTTCCCTCATTGAAGAAAAGCGCTGCATGGGTTGCGTTTGCGCGAACATATCGGACATTGTCATTCACTCCATAGTTTATTGATCCGAGCGTCCCTGTTCTTGCTCAGCGTTTCTGGCCTCTAAGATTTTGAGCTTTGCTATGAGCAATCTTTTCAGTTGCCTTTCTCTTTGAGCTTTCAATGAAATTAAATAATAATACAAGTTGCGTTCGGCATGACCCTCTAGCATCGTTCTGATATCCTTGGCGAATTTCGTCTGAGCTCTTATGACTGGGCTACCGTGATCCGGCTTATCGTTGCTAATGGTTTCTGCAATATCTGGTTCACTTGGTTCCTTTATCTGAGGCGCAGCTTTCTGAGCCTACTCTTTAATTGTTTTCTCAATATGATAGTTGCGCCAGCGCCTTTCAGCTTTGGCCTTCGCCGGTTCGATGGGTTTATCATCCGGGTCTTTGAGCATTGTTTGGGCTCTTTCGTCTGATCCAGCATAGTGTACTCCAGTGAAAGCAATAAAGCAAGGGGGTGTGCGCCTTTATTTGTATCGTTCCCTTTTTGTACTCTCGACTCGTCCGCCGTTTCATGCTTACATACATAGACCGGATCGCCGCACTACTTGCGGAGAACAAAATGAGCAAGATGACTCGAACCGAATACATGTATTCACGAAGAAAGCCATACAGCGCAATTACCAAGGCTATCAGAGAAGGAAAAATCTCGGTTTATCTAATTTACAATAAAGTCATGATCGAAACAGAAGAAGCGGATGAATATTTCAGAAAGAAAGCGACCGCCAAGGTACCAGTCCTTCGAGATCTTTTTGCGTGAGGAGGTAAAGCTATGCCAGTCAATTTTATCGACACGGAACATGGAATAATACTTTCCACTTCCTATATAATGCGCATCCGTAAAATCGGAGTGAGTAAGGAACGCAACCAATTAATGAAAAATTGGGGCAAGGCGCTCATTGAAACCACTGATGGACTGAGATATATCTCATCTCAAGATTTCGAAGTCGTTGCTAAATTGTTGGAGCCAGATGCAGTGTTGGGAGGGTGAACCATGTCACTTCAACCCGATATCGAACAGGTTTGTAAATTTCTGGACCAGTTAGACAAGGACGGACGCCACACCATCGCTTCGGAAGCGCCCTTCGGATCCAAACAAGGTGGTCCCTTATGGGAGAGAGGTCAAACGTGGGAAGGTCACGAGCGCGATTGGCTCATTAAGGACGTAGTTGACAGGCAGCGTCGTGGTTCAAATGTCTATTACTCCGTTAATCGGCCTGTCTCAAAAGAATGTCGGCAGGGGCAAAATGGAAAACACAACATAGATGACATTATTGCCGTCAGAGCCCTAGCATTCGATATCGACATCATTAAGCGTCCTTTTGACAATCAATTGCTTATTGACTTCATAGAGCAACAGCTTGTGGGAGCGCTTCGGCCATCCTTGCTAATCAGCACTGGAGGTGGATTTCATTTGATCTATATTGTTGATAACGTTCTAAATATGGAACTTTTCCGCCCAGCATTAAATGATGAACAAAAGCAGCAGAATATGGCGCTCACCGACATGCGCCAGAGGGTAACGAATTTAGGTCACGATTTCGAATTTAATTTGAGGATAATGGTTCCCGATGCGCTCAACGAATATATCAAAATCGATAACATGAGCAACGTTGACCGGGTGATGCGCCTTCCCGGCACCGTAAACTATCCCAAACTCGAAAAGAAAGCCAAAGGGCAGGTTGAAGCGCTGGCTTACGTTTACAAAGATTATGAATGTCGCACAAACATTAAAGCGCTCAGGGTTGAGGTCCCTGGCGCAGATAATGTTAAAGCGCCGCCGCCACGTGGGCCATTTAAACCAAATCCAAATTGGCCACCATACAAGATGGCCTCATATCTCTGTGAACAAATTCGAGACAAGGAAATAGCAGACAGCAATGAGATTTACACGCTGAATGTGATGTTGCCCCTGATCGGGATGATTCATGACGACAATGCGCTCACCATTGACGAAGCTACTGAGTGCTTTATGGAAGCTATTAGTGGAGGCGCACGATACGACTCACCTGGGCGCGGCGCGGCATACTTCATGCGCCAATGGCGATCCCACCACCCAGAGCTAAAGCGCCAGGGTACTAGGTCGCTCGGAAGCCTCATCTATTTCTGCAAAGAGAATGGGAAAGATATTCCGTGGCTTCCCAAAACCCGATTGGCCACTGCTGAAGATATGGATAGAGAATATGGTTTCGTAGACAAAAATGGGAAAAAGGCTGAGGTTCGATGGGCTACTCCCGAGGATATTGTGCAAAGCTATTTTCGAAAACGTAGGAAAGTGCGCTCCAAGGTGAATGTGTAAATGTCAGCTTACAAATAAGGAACAGTGATATGGGAAAAGATTTATTCGGATCAGGAACCCCCAGGAAGCAGATTGACGAAGATAATATTGTCAGATTGTCATTCAATAAAGCAATCTTCCGGTGAGGCGAGAGATAGTGATATTCCACAATTATCATCGCCTAAACAAGGAATTGAATGGGTTGATCAATATTACATTTCTTCCACTCTTAACGGAAAATACCGAATTCTCAATTGCAGAGTACCAGGCGAAATCTATCCAATGACAAAGCGCGAATTTCTAGATTCATTGGAGTATATAAACTTACTATCACTTATGATGATGGTAAAGCTACTAAAACCAAACTTGTTCCGATTGCGCAATTATGGCTTGATTATCCAGATAGGCGCGAATGCATTCGCATGGTTTTCGATCCCAAGCTACAGCCTGCATATCACCGGGCTACTAAAACGTATAATTTATGGAAAGGCTTTGCCACTAAACCAATTAAAGGTAATTGCGTGTTGTTTTTGGATCATGTGAAGAACGTGATGTGCAATAGAGACCAATTGCTTTATGAACATGTTATGGCTTTCTTTGCTCAAGTCATTCAAGATCCCGGAAACATAATGGGTACTGCTCTGGTCTTTAGGAGTACAGAGGAAGGAACTGGGAAATCTTGGATGGTAAAAAGAATTGGCGAGTTATTGGATGGGCCACCCAGAGCCGATAGGTTTGCTGCGCTCTATTTTTCATCGTCAAACCCCAAGCGCATCTATGGCAATTTCAACGATCCCCTTGCCACTGCGCTCTTGGTTCACTCTGAGGAAGCTGTACCCGCCAGCCATCATGGCTACGAAAATGACCAAAATGAGCTTATCACTGGCAGCTTTTTACGAATCAATGCTAAATATCTCAATCTCAGATCGATAGTCAATTATGTCCGGTTAGTTATCACCGGTAATTCAGATTGGATCGTTCCCACCAGCATTTACGCTAGGCGTTATACCGTTAGTGATGTCAATGAAGAGTACAGAAATGATAACGCTTATTTTGGTGCTTTGGATTACGAATGGAATCACGGCGGAAAGGAAGCGCTCATGTATGAGTTGGCACACTACCCGTGGCCGAATTATAATTTACGTCTTCGTCATAATACCGGAGCTTTAATGACTCAGAAGATTGCCTCTCTTAGTGAGAAAGGGGAATATGTTCTTGATTGGTGGTTCCATTTCTGCGCCAAAGGTGAAGCGCCATACAGCAAGCGTGAGTCCGATGGTAGCATCAGAGTTTCCAACAATGACTTGTATGTCAATTACAGTATATACGCGAGAAAGATGAAACATGCAAAAGTGTTATCTGAAGATAGTTTTGGTACTAAATTACGCGATCTGGTACCCAAGCTAGATAAAAATGGAAAAACGATTAAAAATACCAATGGCAAGGGTGTGGTCAGTTTGATTGAGGCTTGTAAAGTTCCTAACCCAAATAAGGACTTTGATGAAGGCTTCAGATCAATGGAAAGATTATACCGAGTTTAAAAATTATTCGTCAATTGCTCGATATCAAATTGGAAGGGAGCCACGACTGGGAGAACATAGAAGCGCCATGGGAATTAAGCGCCAAGAGCCTCATGGATATTATGTCGAGTTGATGTTAGAGTTTCAGTTAGTTGATGTGTGAAAAATCGCGATATCATCGATGTTTTTTGCACTAAAACCATGGGGCTTTTGCGAAACCAGCGATGTTTTTGCCTTTAATTTCGTGGTGATTCCGTGTAGTCAGCGATGTTTTTGCCTTTAATTTTCTTGAAATTCAAATCGAATTCAAATCGAATTTCAACGATTTTTGCTGGGAGAAAAATCGTTTATTTCGATTATCCTGCTTCTTAGGCGACTTATATCCGTCTTGTGGTAGAGCTAAATACGTAACGATTACAAGTGGTTACGTCGGTTTTTGGGCCAGCAAATGGTGGTTCCGGGTTCCCCATCAAAACTATTATATTTTTTTTAGTCGATACTGTGAAAATAAAGACGGATAGAGGGATTGCAGGATAATCCCTTCCTAACCTATTGTTATTATTGCATCTTTTCTTTCTTTACAAGAGAGATATAATAAGGATAATAGAGAGATACTGTCGGTTTATGGACTTTGACTTAATCAGTCCCTGGCGCGCAACAAGAGGCCAAAACCCGTCTCATCCCCGCTCCCCTGCCCTATCACCACCGCGTACAGGTGCGCAGCTAAGGCTGATGGGCCAAAGGCCACAATCTCCGACCCTGGGGCGATAGCCGAGAAGTCCGCAGGCGCGCAGCTAAGGGCTCTGGTGGCTGGGCCACAACCCACAATCTTGCGATCTCACTGGTGGTCTGAGAATTGAATGGTGGTTGACCAATGAGCTCTGGGCCAGAAACCCCCGTCGGCGCGCCTAGATTCCACCACTCTTGCTTGCTATACGTTATCAAATACGCCTCGTCATATGTTAACTGATTGAAATCACTGCAACTTAGAGCCAAAGAATTGCTCCCTAAAAGCAATTCTTGAGATCCAAAGGCTATATACCTGTCATCAAGGCAATGGGCTGATAGTCTAACACTTTTCAACCAAAGATGCAAGCCTGGCACCATGGGGCTGGTCCTTTTGCCTGCGGGCTCGAATAATGGAAATCACCTGTTTGTGGCTCAATCATCACGGTTGGTCCCCCTAGAAATGCGTGAAGTTTGAAAATTTTGAATGCTTTTACATAGATACGTAGTATAATCATATCTTACATCTACCTAAACAAATCTTTACCAACCACCTCTCTTCCTTTATTATATACGGTACCTCTCTTTCTGGTCCCAGCTTCAATTAAGTTATCGCGCTGCGTCTTCCAACTAAGATGTTTCCAATTTATACATCCCTTAGAACCATTATTGCAGGAATGCGCGGCTTGGTAAATGACTGCGTCATCTGGCCTTATAACAGGAAGCCGGATGGATATGCCAGGATTTCGTATTATGATAATGAATATGGGACTCCTTTGGTATGTCGTATAGTGTGTACTAAGGTATATGGGCCGGCGCCAAGTGACGATTCTTCATTAAATTGCTTTGGCGTTTTCTTAATTTCGACTTCTACCACTACCGGCCGCGTCCATTCCATTTTACCAAATAGGTTCTTTCCTTTATTCACATCAATTTTATCACCATGCAAATATAGATATACCAAATAGTTAGATCTATAATTTCGGCCATTAATTTTGATCTCGTGATGGCCATACCTATAACTACCTGCCAAAGCACCTTTCTGAATTGAACAAAATTTGGATGGATTCAAATATCTCCACTCACCAGTTTCAGGATCATAGCTGAACCTTTCTTTTAGTTCATCTACTGTTACAGCTAACGTGTGTTCTTTCATTTCACTACCATCCCTCATCTACTCTTCACTTTATTATACTGCACTGCGCAAGCGAATGCAACCTTTATCTAAGATCACATCACCGGTGGCGCAACAAAAAGAATGACTGCTAATTTGCCGTGTTCCATTGCTTATATATGGTCATTCGTCGCCGAACGAATTATATGGCCCACCACGAAAATAGCAAAAATTGACAAAGCGCTTCTTTTTGAAGGCATCAGTGTAGGAAATCTTTCCAAACAAATATAGCGCTGCTTTACCGGCTCGTATGGCTTTGATTTCATCACTTGTAACGGGAGGATCTGGGATAGTATGACAATGAATGCTTAAACCTGGTCCAAGATGTCCATTGGATTCGGTTGGCGGTGTTGCTGGCCCTTTAGGCTCTTCCAGCATGGGGTACACAGCGGCTGCCATAGTAGTGTAGAGCGTAACATCATAAGCTGGCGTTTGACCGCAATTCTTAAAGGTAATGGTATATCGTAGGACGCCGTGGGTGGCGTCAACGATTACATTCTCAGGAAAGATGTACGCTCTTAGTTGGCGCTCTGCGGTTTCTTCACTCTCTTTCACGAGACGCCTTGTCGCCAGCCAAAGGAACAAGGTGCCGGCAGCCAAGGTCAATGTGAGGAAAGCGAGGGCAGCCGTCCCAGCAGCCGTAACGGCCTCGGCAGTCCAATTGATAGAGCAGATCCAGGACCAAATCACATTCTCCACGTACCACGGCGCGTGATCGCTCGTCAAAATTACAATTCTTGATGGCGCTAATTGGCGAAGAACCGCAAACGAGGCACATCTGAGCGCAACTAACTAAGTCAATGGCACACCTCGGAAGTGGCCTTCCCCTCTTGACCGCAATCTCAGCGACGTGATCCTTCGACTTGCGCGATTGGAAGAGACTGTGGCCCCACGGCTACGCCCCGCGCAGAGCCCGACCAGCCCAAAATTTGAACATTAAAGGCTTGACGTGCGGGTCGGTCTGCCCAAATCAAGCGGAACGCAAATTGGAGGAGCATAAAGGAGCGGCAGAGATGCCAATGAATGCGTACCTTCCGACATCAGGCCCCGTCTTTGACCCCGAAACTGTGGGGAACATGGGAAAAGCCTTCGAAAGCGCAGTGACCATCCTCGGGATTGACCCGCGCGACGAAGCCAAACGTACAGCCGTCGCGAGGTTCATTATTCGCCTTGCCGAAATTGGGGATGGCTTGGATGAGGCAACCTTGCGCGATAAGGTCATCCTGGCGCTAGGCGGTTCGACCTATGTCGCTTTAGCCTCAAATGACGAGCAACTGATGCCATAGGACCCAGGCCCTGACCCCTAAACGGTGACGGCGGTCGAATGAAGATGTTTTGTTCTTTGAGCGACCGCCGTTCGACTGTGGACCTTGATTCTATCTGTTTCAACTCAATGGGCTGGGCGCAACTGTCCGCTGACTTGCGCCAAATTTCAAAAATCGGATCAGACGCCCTGCCGCGCAAGGGCCATGGCAAGGGCCGAGAACTTTGGTCACTCCTTGCCCATCACCGCCAGCACTTGTTCGAGCGGCGCGGATGAAGCGCGAAAAATGCCGGAATACGGGCTGCTCAATTCAAGGATCAGAAAAGCGGCGCTTGCGACCCCAAGAGCGTCGACGATCACGGCGACGAACGACGTGGCGTTGCCCCCCGACATCAACCCGTAGCCGAAAAAGAGAAGCGTCGCCCAAGCGACGACGATCACGATGAGCGGAATGGAAATGGGAGCGGCGAGCGCGAAAGACATCTGCAATCGCGATTGTTCGATTGATTCGACCGCCGCCTTTGCCGTGGCGAGCGCCTGCGTCTGAGCATCCGTCGACGGATGGAGCGCCGCAAGGGACGCGTCCCGGCTGCGCCCGTTGTGAATCGCTGCGGCGAAGTTGTTGGCGACGAAATTGGCATCGCTTTCATTTGAGCCCCAGACCTCGTCGATGGTCTTGCCCAGACCTTGTCGCAGTTGGTTCCGCGCGTCCTTTGCCTCAGGACCGTAGTCGGACAGGGCGAGATCGAGTTGCAAGACCTTGGCGGCAAGGGTCTGGATGGCGACATTCTGGCCCGCATACACGCCGTAGGCAGTCCAGATGAGGAGGCCGAGGACGAGAGCGGACAGCAAGGTGAAGAGACCCACGACCGCGCCGACCATGTCCTTCCCGCCGCCGGTCACGTGTTTCTCGGGCAGAAGGCGGTGTAAGATGAGACCGAGCGACCCTCCGGCCAACACGACGACGCCCACTGCGAACGCGAGCTTCTCAGGATTCATGACATGTTCCCCAGCAAGGCGACCCGGCAGGATCGCACAACGCCTTAATAGATGTTCCGCCTAAGGTGAACCATCTTCTCCTTCTCCTGCGGCTCGCTCGGCTCAAGGGGTCGAGTTCTTCTTTTGGGGAATGCCAGCTATTTGCGCATTGCCATAGCGTCGTTTTCGCGTGCTGGAATCCCCGCCTCTTTTGGATCGCACGCAACAATGTCGCCGCCATCCTCGGACCGCTTGAACGCGAGTGCAACGTGATAGGTCATCGTAGGTCATCGTACCCATCAGAAGCCGCCTGTCACCCGCTACCCACCTGCGCATTCGTCGGCGGTTCAAAAACCACCGTCACCCGCCGACTTCCACAAGACGGACACATGAGGCGCGACTCAAGCCGTGATAGTGGAAAGTTCGGCCCGCGCGTCGCAACCAGCGTCTCGAGATCAAGCTGTCGGCGATAGACACAGCGGCGCATGGATCTCGTGCCCTCCCAATAGCCATGTGCGCACCGCATGTGCACCTTCCAGCCGAGGCTCCGCGCCATGCCTAACGTCTCGACTTCCATGAGAACAAAAGTGGAACATCAAATGAGTTTGTCAAGCCTTCCCGATGGGCACAACGAGTTGGAGAATCATATATCATTGCGTAGCTCGACTTCTCCACATCATTTATGGAGTTTAAGGTGGCTTCAAAGGGTAAAAAGCTGTCATTATACTCACTGAGTCGTGAGAACGTAACGTCAGACCCAGACGAATTTAATGCGTATAAAAGGGTGATATTTGGCGAAGGTCAAAGTCACCGTTCAGTGGCATTAATGGCGGCTGCGTTTGTCGAGCACGCGCTGTTGGAGCTAATAAAGACGAAACTGATTATCTTGAATGAGGAGGAAGGTAACGCCTTATTTTTCGATAAGGGCGCTACATTGGGAACGTTCGCTGATCGGATAGATATTGCATGCGCCATGGGCCTAATATCTAAAGATCAACAATTTCATCTGAATATAATTAGACGTATCAGAAATGTTTTCGCGCACGCCATTAAGGATATACATTTTGATCATCAATTGATTTTGCAAGAATGCAGAAAATTCAACCTACTTCGAATCGGCTCAATTGACACTCGGATCGAAAGCGATGACGCGCCGAAAGAGCATTATACAAACGTGTGCCATCTATTAGCAATTGATTTTAAACAGCGGACTGATATTGCTCGAAAAATTGGGCCGAATAGGCGAGCTACTAGTGATGATGATTCCGCACAAAGTCCCTAAATACAGTCGATGGTACCAGCACGAAATGTGCACAACCGGATGGTGGTCCTGGGCTGGGCTTCGTGCGTCTTGGCTCGCCGCTGTCAATCTACCAAGCAGACCGGCGGCCACCATCGACAAATGACCAAGTGCTGACAAATAACCAATTTTTAATGAAATTTCTCTTGCATTCTTTTTCCATCTTGCTTATGGTACTTCTACCGAGGCAAACCTAACCAGAGAGAAATCGACAATGGAAAAGCAAACATACTACAAGGTGGTAATACACGCCAAAAACGAACGAATACAATACGTTATTGGAGGTTTTGACACGAAGGAAAAAGCAACGGAGTTTGCTGTAAATAATGATGATCTATTTGCTTTTGTCGTAAGCGAAGAGGAAGTTCTTGAACTAATGCATAATGTTTTTGATCTTCGTAAAAAGCAATCGCGTTTTTCTGGTATTCCATTTTATTCTCCCGAGAATTTTCCCGCTGTAAGATGGTGACGGGTTAGCGTCACCATCGACAAATGACGTAAAACCAGATTCAAATTCAATCAGCCATCCGCGCCTATGCGCCGAATAGGCGCGTGAACAGGCTCTTGAGCGCCGAGTCGGGCTTGGGCCCATTCCTGGGCCGGGGCGGGTACCGGTGGCTCACCCACTCCGCGTCGAGTCTTGGCGGGTATTTCTTGCCAGTGACAGGATCGAGGCTGCGCGCCTCAGCGAATTGACGCCACTCCTTGTGGGTTATCTGCGTCATCAGCGTAGCCTTTGGATTACTTTCCAGCCCATATGAACGATCGCAGCGACGGCAATGGCGTCAACCAGCTGTAGGATGGTTGCGATTTCAATTAGGTCGGTCAATTATGGTGCCATGCGCGATAGTAGCGAATAGCGGCGCGTACTCGATTGCGCGAGCCTTGGTTGTGGTGGTCCGCCCAGTATTCGATGGCGGCTCTTAGCTCGAGGGTCGAGCAGTCCCTGTCGTTCCAGTTGTTGTGCATCGTGGTCTCCTGCCCGTAGTGTGATCCACCATACAACATCAGTGATATGCGTGTCAACCTATCTTTCGGCTTATCCGAGACGAAAACGGCCAGCATTCACCCAGCCGCGTCTGTTCGTTCTCGGTCACACCAGCTCCAAAAAAACCATATAGCTGGCGTACTATGATGACGGCGCAACCAAGGAGGCGCAATCGTGGTAAACTACCTGTTGACTATGGAAGTTAATATCAATGCATATGCGATAGTGGAAGCAGGCACG
>Ga0206963_10247_pt2 | contig 12691 bp, 8 predicted proteins | sample Alteio_BWOrgHeat_28_FD_152958 | JGI IMG/M metagenome (GOLD analysis project Ga0206963, IMG submission 152958) | Enriched cells from forest soil in Barre Woods Harvard Forest LTER site, Petersham, Massachusetts, United States -... | ecosystem: Environmental > Terrestrial > Soil > Temperate forest >... | reverse complement strand
CGATCAGGGAGGACGATACCCGGAAGGACCTGTTGTATAGCGGGACCGAGACCGGGTTTTATATTTCGTATGACGGCGGCAACCAATGGCAGGCCTTACAACTGAACCTCCCGGTGACGCCGGTCACCGACCTGATGGTCCATCAAGGGAATTTGCTGGCGTCCACCATGGGTCGGGGATTTTGGATTCTGGACGACCTGACCTTGTTGCGTCAATACAAGGGAGTCTTGCCGGCGAATGATTTTTTTGCGTATACTCCCGGGGACGCTTATCGCGTATCCGGAGGGAGTTCCCTGGATAGAGTACCGAAAGACGATGAGGAAGAAACGCCGCGGGCCGCGCTGGCAGGAACAAACCCTTCTACCGGAGTGGTGCTGTTTTATCATCTGCCGTCAAGACCAGACTCTGCGTCAAAACCAGACTCCGCCTCTGCGGTGAAACTGACGCTGGATATTTTGGATGAGGGCGGCAAACTGGTCCGGCATTATTCCAATAAAGAAGATGCCGCTATTGTTCATTTTCCGGGCGGTCCTTCCCCTGATCCTGTTCTGCCCTTTAAGAGCGGGCTGAATCGCTTCGTCTGGAATATGCGTTATCCAACCCTGCCCGGCGTGCCGACGGTATTCATCGAGGGTGAATATGATGGAAGAAAAGTGGCGCCGGGAAATTACACGGCCCGCTGGAAGTATGAAAGCCTGGAAAAAAGCGTATCCTTTAAGATACTACCCGATCCAAGTATCGACGCGGCGGCCGATTATGCCGGACAACAGGAATGGATGGCTAAAACGGAGAATGGCATCCGGGAGATCCATGAGTCGGTATTGCGGATGCGGAAAATAAGGAAGCAGATAAACGAAGTCGCAGAGCTGCTGGCTGACAGGGCCGACATGCGGGAAGTGGCGGACAGCGGGAAGAAAATCGCCGCAAAATTATTGAGATGGGAAGATGAGCTGGTGCAGAACAAGGCCCAGAGCAATGACGATGTCATCAATTTTATCAATAAGCTAAGCGCCGACTATATCTTCCTGAAAGGGGAGATGGATGCCAATATTCCTTATATCACCCAGGGACAAAAGGATCGGTATGCGGAGCTGAATGTCCTTTGGCAAATGCTGAAAGGCCAGATGAACGCGCTGCTGGATAAGGAAGTGGCCGGGTTCAATGCGTTGTGCGGGCAAAAAAAGCTGGAAAAGGTGATCGTTCCGGACAGGTAGGGCAAGTTTCGGCCAAGAATAATGAAATCCCCATCCAGCGAAAACCAATTCCATAAGGTGCAAATTTACATTCCATTGAAAAACCTCCGGGTAGCCTTGGGGGTTTTTTCATAAATGCCGTAATTTTGATTCCAATTTAAATGTCAATACGAAGTTACCTGCGTTTAGCTCTTGTTTTCGCCGTTTGCATTAAAGTGCATTCATCAAAAAGCAGTACGCCCCTACTTGATATAAAAACATGGGACCCGGGTAAGACTTCCTGGACTCAATCTTCCACGATCAAACAGCCGAATGTATTGTCTTACGTGTTAAATGATATAAAGCCCAATGCCGACTATACTGTCTCAATAAATAATAAACCTCTTAAACAAGTAAAGAGCAATACAGACGGCACACTATAATTTGAGTATGAAGCAAATGAAAGGCCTGATGAAATTGTTATTGTGTGTAATAATTTATAGTTGAAAAACCGCGATAAATAAGTAGATTCATGGTCACCTATTGCCAATCGCTATGGCTACCCAAAACATCAATTTCTTCTATCTGACCGGTATCAGGCAGAATCTATTCACCCAGGCACGCATCGCAGGCAGCTGGGATGCCAACGGCCGGTATAGCAATCAGTGGTCGACTACGCCGATGGTGGCTATCACCGGTGAAGATGGCTGCCCTGCTTTCACCGCCATGATCGCGCTGGACATGGGCGAGGCGGGGAAAACGTTTCAGTGGGGCGTGATGATCGACGGACCGGGCGGCGAGAACCTGTGGGGGATCAATACCGAGGTCAATGACCCCAACCTGGTCGACCATTATTCGGTGTTCACATTTACCGGGGCAGCCGGGCAGACGGAGCAGTTTTATTTCACGTACAAAAGACGCCTTGGCGCCAATAAATTCTTTGGCACGCCGGATGGCCAGCCGGGTCTGAAATTCAGTGTCTGGGCACCCCATGCGCAGCAGGTGGACGTCGTATTTGGAACGGCCGCGGGCTATATCGATGTGAATGGCAACGGGATCGACCCGTCGATGCCCATCCTGGCCCTGCAGCAGGGGCCGGATGGGATATGGGAAAGCGCCGTGCTCCCGGACTTTGCCGCCTATCAAGGCAAATATTATATGTACCGGCTCGTGAATGCACAGGGAGGTAAGCCCCTTTTCCGGACCGACATCTTCGCGCGCGAACTGGTGGGCAGGGGCAATGTGGATCCGGAAAGTGGAAATTGGAATGGCGATCCCCTGACACTGGATGGTACGGTCAGCTGCGCCGTCATTACCGATCCGGATACGACGGCCGCGGTATTTCCCCTACCTGCCGGCGGCAACCCGCCGATGGAAAGCACGGACGAGTTCTGGGCGAATGAATACAATCAAAACCGGCCTGTGCCTGAGACGATCGGCGAGCTCGTCATCTATGAACTGCACGTCGGTGCGCTGGGCAGTACTCCCGGTATTCCGGGCAACCTGCAGGATGCAGTGGCGTTGCTGCCCTACCTGGTCGACCTTGGCATCACCTGCATCGAACTGCTGCCGATGGCGGAGATGAATGGCAGCGTGGGGTGGGGGTATGGGGATACGCACCATATGGTCATTCAGTCCAGTGCCGGCGGGAAGGATGAGTACCGGTACTTTATCCGGGAATGTCATCGGAATGGCATCGCGGTGATCCAGGACGTGGTGTACAATCACTATGACGTCTCAGCGAACCGCGCCGAATATCAGTATGATTCTACCTTACCGGAGCAGGATAGCTATTATTATTACGTCGGGAAGTCGACTGACTATTCCACCCCGGATGGGGGATACGTCGACAATGGCAGCACTGGCCGGACGCCGAATTTCCGGGAGACGGTCGTTCGCCAACAATTCCTCTCCAGCGTCGTCTTCCTGATCGATGAGATGCATGTCGACGGGTTCCGGGTCGACCTGACACAAGCCATATATCAAAGCAACCAGCTCCACGCGAACGGCAATTCGGTCGGAGAGGCGGATCTGTATGGCTGCAAGCTTTTGCGGGAGTGGGGCCGGACCGTTCGGATGGTACACCCCACCAGCATCCTGATGGCGGAGGATTATAGCGGCTGGGATATGGTGACCAAGCCGGTCACCGTTGGGGGCTTCGGGTTCGATGCGATCTGGCTGGCCGACTTTTTCCACGCGCTGATCGGCTACCAGAATAATGCGATGCTGCTGCTGAATGCCGGCTATGGCGACCAGCGGGCGCTCGACATGGCGACCTTTAGCAGCTGGCTGTACAATTCGCAATACAACAGCGTTGTCTTCCATAACAACCACGATAATTCCGGGAACTGCCTGAATATGTCCAATGGCATCTGTACGCTTTGGTCTCACCGCACCATGCTGACAGCGGTCAATTTGGCGCCGATCTTTGGGGCGACGCGCACGTATGCGGAGAGCCGGTCCCGGGTGGCCTTCGGGCTTTCGCTCCTTTCCGCCGGGACACCGCTTTTTTTCATGGGCGAGGAGATCGCGGCTATGAAACCGTATACATATGACAATTTTATCAACAACCGGGAAGATCTGCAGGGAGACCGGACGGGCATCGGCGCGAACATGTACCGCTATTACCAGGATCTGCTGACGGTCAACCAGCGGTATGGCTCAATCCGGAGCAAGAATATCGATATCCTGACGGCCGATAATCCGGGGAGGGTTATCATCTTCAAGCGGTGGTCGGGAACCGAACAGGTGTTGATCGCGGCCAGTTATAATAATCAGGCGTTTCCCGTCTATATTCTTCAAACGGATGCGTACCGCCTGCCGGACGGTGGCTGGAAGGAGGTCTTTAACAGTGACGCCGCGGTATATGGCGGCAGCAATACCGGCAATTGGGGTGCCACGATTCCTTCTTCCAATGGCAGCCTGACAATGGTCATTCCCGCCAATGGGCTTATTATTCTCGTTAAGGCGTAGGTTTGGCCGCGGGTGTCGGACAAGTTTCGCAGGCGGATGGATGAGGTGTGGGCGAGATGCGGGTAAGATACAAAGGTGGGCAAAAAAAAAGGCCCGGATAGAAATCCAGCCCGTTTTTAAATCCAATATCCTATGAAAAACCGAAGATATCAATTCAATTGACGTGCCAATCCGGCGGATGTTATGAGCGTATATGGTAACCAGTGAGTTATGAAGAGGTTCGAGAGAAACTGGATTAAAAGACACTGTCATCATTCCCAGGACCGGAAGAATCGTCTCTGCCTGAGAGTAGCGCCGGGTCGGAATTTGACATTCATCAAACTATCCGGCAGTATGGGATGAGATTAGCGAGCTGCATAAAAAAAACTTACAATGAAAAAAGCCATTCTTTTTGGGGCAAGCGGATTTATAGGAGGATATCTTCTTGACGACTTACTAAACGCCGCCGACTATGAAAAAGTGATGATTGTTGTTCGGAGAAATCTGAATATTAATCATCCCAAATTGGAGACGGTGATAGGAGATTACCGTTCCTTACCCGATTTGAGGGGAAATTTAGTTGCGGATGAGATTTTCATTACTCTCGGAACCACCAAAAAAAATACCCCGGATAAGGCAGAATACTACCAAACGGATCATGACTACCCTGTTTTGGCGGCAAAAATAGCCAAAGAAATGGGAGCGAAATCTGTTTTTGTGGTGACCGCGGTCGGCGCGGATGCAAATTCCAGCATCTTTTATGTAAAGACCAAAGGGGAGATCGAACGGGACATTATGGCGCTGGATTTTGAGCATACGCATATTTTCCGGCCATCGATGCTGATGGGAAACCGGAAGGAACATCGGCCGTCGGAAAAAGCCTTAATAAGGGTATGGTCGGCCATTAACCGGATCTTTATCGGGAAGTTAAGCCGATACAGAGGAATAGATGGGAAGGATGTTGCCAAGGCCATGATCAATGCCGCGAAAAAACAATCGGTGAAAGTAAAGATCTATCAGTGGAAAGAAATGAATGACCTGTTATAAAAGAAGGGATAGGGGCCTATTCTGTCTTCAGACTTTTTATCGGGTTAACCATGGCCGCTTTGATGGCCCGAAAGCAAACGGTCAGTAGGGTAATCAACGCCGCCAACACTGCTGACAGCAGGAATACCCACCAGCCGATCGTTGTCCTATAGGCGAAATCCTGCAACCATTTGTGCATACTCCACCAGGCGATCGGGCACGCGATTGCCGATGCCAGGATCACCAGTTTTAAGAAATCTGCTGACAGCAACCCCACAATTTGTCTTACTGAAGCGCCCAGCACCTTTCGGATCCCGATCTCTTTGGTCCTTATCTCTGCGGCATAGGTTACTAATCCAAAAAGGCCCAGACAGGCGATAAAAATGGCAAAAAGGGAAAAGGATACGAAAATCCCGGCTGTACGCCGATCGGACTCATATTGCTTATTAAAATCGTCGTCCATAAAAGAATATACAAAAGGCAGTCCGGTCGCCCTGCCCAGTGACCGGAAGCGTTGTCTTACTGCCGCTATCAAAGCCGGTATATTGTCGGATTTGATCCGGAAGGACACGGCATGCCTGTCGACAGCAAGGTGAAAAATAATGGGTTGGATCTTTTCGTGAAGGGTTCCGCTGTTGAAATCCTTTACCACGCCCAGGATATGAAAGGCATCATCCGGGTAAGATCCCCTGTAAAGCGGCTTATTGATCGGATCGGCATAGCCCAACAGGCGGGCAGCTGTTTCATTGATCAATACACCCGAGGAATCGGTTTGGAGGTCGGGTGAAAAATTCCGGCCGCTGATCATCTTCATGTCCAGTAAGGGAATGTACTGAGCGTCGATCGGCCATCGCTGCAGCAGGAACGCCTCATTCGCTTTTGCAGAAGGGTCTTTATAGTAGGTGATAGCTCCGTCATGCACCCGGTTGGGCAAATAGCCTGTCATGCTGCTGCCGACGATTCCCGGCAACTTCGCCGCTTCCGCTTGAAATATGCCGGCCTGGCCGGCGAGGCTATTGGTATTGAAAATGGTCAGAACCTGGTCCCGGTTATAGCCGAGATCACGATGATGAATATAATTCAGTTGGCTATAAATCACCAGCGTGCCGATGATGAGACCTATGGCGATGGCGAACTGAAAAACCACGAGACCGTTCCGCAACCAGCCGCTCTTCAGGCTAAGCACGAGCTGCCCCTTTAAGGCGTGGATGGGTTTAAACGCCGATAAATACAGGGCAGGATAACTGCCGGCCAGTAAACCAACGAAGAAAGGAGTTATTGCGCAAGCTATCAAAACCCAGGGCCTGGTAAGCGCATTCCTATGAAAATCTTTCCCTGACAATTGGTTGAAGAAAGGTAACAACAGGATGGCAATGAGAACAGCCAGCAGCATGGCTATCCAGGCCGTCAGGGTAGCTTCGGCAAGAAAGCCGGCAATCAGCTGTTGTCGCGATGCGCCCAGCACTTTTCTGACCCCTGCTTCACGGGAGCGGTGAGCGCTCCGTGCGGTAGAAAGGTTCATAAAATTCACGCAGGCGATCACCAATATGAAAATGGCGATGATCATGAATGCACGGACGGTGCTGATGCGGCCGTTTGACTCGAATTCCGCGAGAATATTCGAGTACAAATGAATATGCGACAACGGAATGGAGTATTCCCGGAAATAATCGCCGTGCTTCGTCATTTCTTTCAGGCTCCCTTTTGTGTACTGTTCCTGTCGCGGGTTTACATTTTTCGCAACGGCTTCATTAAGGATCCGATCGATTTCGTTTTTTGTCACTCCGGGCTTTGCTAAAAGGTAGGTAGCGCAATACGGATTTACCCATTGAGTCACAAGATTTGCGTGGACTTCCGGCATTGACCTGATGATATCGAAATGGAAATGTGAAGCAGCGGGGATGTCCTTCATCACTCCTGTGATCTTGCAGGTCGTTGTGTCATTATTGGCTTCCGTGACCAGCGCTTTGCCCAGAATTTGAGTAGTCTTGAAATACTTTTTTGCGATACTTTCTGAAACCACTACCGAGTTTGGTTCCGAGAGGGCGGTGCGGGGATTTCCGGCGAGCATGGGCAAGGTGAAAACGTCGAACAGCGTGGAATCGGCAGATACAGCGTTGGATTCAATTTCTTTTTCATTCCCGTTTCTAACTATGATATCTCCGCGGTAACGAATTCGGACAGCATTTTCAATCTGCGGATATTCCCTCACCAGGGTGGGGCCCATGGGGTAAGGGGCATAATTGGCAATAAAGGCGCTGCCATTGAGATGCGCATCATAAACGACCCGGAAGATGCGATCGGCCTTTTCGTTGTACCGATCATAGCTGAATTCATCGGTCACGAACAATCCTATCAGGAGACAGGCCGAGAGGCCCATGGCCAGCCCGAAAATATTGATGATCGAAAAGATTTTACCATTCCTGATATTGCGGACTGCGGTCTTGAAGAAATTCATGGTATCCGTTTTGGTTAATAGTAAATCGATCTTTGGGGATGCGGGGCGGGAATAATTCCACACTGGTATAGTCGTTTTTTTTGACCGGTTGTAATTCTGCAGAATGGGCTTGGGGTGGAGCCGATGACGTTGCAGGATATTAAAAACAGGCGGGAAACTGAAATTGGAACATTGAATTTTGAAATTGTCAAAATCGCAAAAGGAATGAATAAGGAAAATTTGGTGATGGAGACCGGATTACTTGGGGAATTGACAAAGTTAAAATCTGATATTAGCCGTTGATTTACAGCTTCCACCTATCGGGGCGTTTCGCCTTGTAGCTGTGGGGGTAGCCTGACCCCTGCAAGAATCATGTGTTTTACGTTGCGATAAGCGATGCCCCGGCCGGTAGGGTCAATTGCAGGTGAAGGTCAATAAGGATGCCCTTGACATCTGGATATTGATCTTTTTGTCGAGCATAAACTTCTTGACGAGCGAATCACTGTTCAACACGCTGTAAAGGTCTTTGCCCATCTGCGGGACGATCAGGCTGTTTTCAACTTTACCATTCGAGATCTCTAAATCAAAGGAGAAATTGACATTCTTTCTGTTATCGATGGATTGCAATTCCATTTTGCTCAGGGTGATCTGCTGCTTTTCAACCACGGCTTTTTTTAGCAGTATCCTGATAGCGGGTAAATATTTTGTCCACAGCGCCAAAAACTTTCCTTCGTTCATATATAACATGATTTACTAATTATATTAGTGTGCATCGGGTTCCCGCGATGCATTATTCAAGCAATGTTACGCTAAATTTGGTTGTAACTGGTGATTACGGGGGAAATAGGCGGTTTTCGGTGACTTGTGGCCCTTGAGCAGGCAGCAAATCCGCTAATTTCAGGGTATCGGGCTTTTGAACCTAATAAAATTATGGTATGAAAAAAGGATGGCTTCTTTTGTTGCTGGGGGTACCCGGCTTTTGCCGTGGGCAGAAGGACTCACTGACGGTCGACTGGGATAAAACCCAGGGGATTTCTAAATCGGTCGCGACGCTGCAGGTGGTGGTCAACCCGCCCCTGCGCCGGGGAAGCTCTATACATGACGCTGCTTTTACGGCCCTTGAGGCCCTGGGCTGCGACTATGTGCGTTATGTCCCCTGGCTGCCCTATCCCAGGCTGGCGGTAGCCGAGCTGCAGCCGCCGGCGGGTCAGAAGACCTCCTGGGACTTTAGCCTGATCGATTCGATGACGCTGGATTTTCTTCATGCCACCAAGGGCCATCCGGTCATCCTGAATTTCAGCACCATCCCTACGTGGATGTATAAGACAGCCAAGCCCATTGTCCTTCCGGAAAGCCCGGATTCCGTGATTTGGGATTATACGCAGGGGACGGAACCACGCGATAGCACGTTGGGAGAGATTGGCGATTATTACGCCAGGCTGTATAGCTGGTATACCAAGGGCGGATTTACGGATGAGCTGGGTAAACGTCACGAGTCGGGGTATCATTTCGACATTCCCTATTGGGAAGTGCTGAATGAGGTCGATTTCGAGCACTCCAATACTCCCGAGACTTATACGAAGATATATGACGCCGTCGTCACGGCCATCCGAAAGGTGGCACCCCGGACAAAATTCGTGGGGCTGGCCCTGGCAGATCCGAATCATCCCGAGTGGTTCGAATATTTCCTGGACCCCAAACATCATAAGGCGGGAGTTCCGCTGGATATGATCTCTTATCATTTCTATGCGCTGGGCGCGGTGCAGCAGGGCCTGGATGTCATGCAGTATACTTTTTTCGACAGGGCGGACGGATTTCTGAATGTCGTGCGTTATATCGAGAGCATCCGTAAAAGGCTTTCGCCGATGACAAAGACAACCGTCGATGAGATCGGCAGCATCCTGAACAGCGACTTTTCGACCCCTTCGGCGCCCATCCCTGACGGCTATTGGAACCTATCGGGGGCTGTGTATGCTTATGTTTATCTGGCGCTGACCCGGATGGGCATCGATGTCATCGGGGAATCGCAGCTGGTCGGGTACCCTACACAATTTCCCAGTGTCAGTATGATCAACTGGAAGACCGGCAAGCCCAATGCGCGTTATTGGGTGTTGAAGCTTATCAAGGATAATTTCGGACCGGGCGATGTGCTGGTCAATACGGGCATTTCCGGTGACGGTCTTGTCGCCCAGGCCGTCAATACGAGCCGCGGGAAAAGGGTCCTGCTGATCAACAGGACCAACCAGCCTATCCTCCTGGCCCTTCCGCTGTCTTTTAACGGGGCAAAGCTGACGGTGGTAGATCCTTCTACGGGGGATAATGAGGCGGCGTCCTTCTCTATCGGGGCGCAGGGTATTGTGTTAAAGCCGCTGGCGGTGGGGGTGATTGCGCTTTGATTGGGGTGATTGCGCTTTGATTGAGGTGATTGCGCTTGGAATAAAAAACCAAACCCGCCGGGGTCACGGCGGGCAATGCATTTACTGCATAGGGCTAATTGGTCATCGGTTCTTCAGAGGTTTGGACTGGATTTCACTGCATTGGACTTTACGTGGTTTCACTTTGGACACTGGACGCGATAGGCTGTGGTTAACGGGATAAAGATGCAAAGAACCCGCAAACTTTAAGAATGTTTTGGGCCTGTGTTTCCAACATTCATAAGGAAACTTAGCTGGTGATAGGTACAATCACTTAGGTAAAGTAGTTTTACTTCGTAGATTTACGATGAGTTTTGGTGGTTGATAGGATGAGGGTTTACCATAGCGAGGGGCGGTAGCGGTAGGACTGCTGTTGGGTTTGCTCCAGGGACAGGTCCTGCGTTTGGTTCAGGGATTGTTGAGCCTCCCGGATCCGTTCACGGTCAATGACTTGCTGGATGGCTTCATGGTCATAACGGCTGCCCAATGCCTTCCCTGTGCATACAATCCTGTTCCTGAAATCCACATAGTCCGCCCGCCGGCAGTCTCCGCCCTTATCCCGGTCGAGGACCATGACGATGCCGTTCTGCCTCAGTTCCTCTTTAACGGCTTCCAGGGTATCCGGCTTGCCACAAAGCGCCCAGGCGACGCGGTTCTCGATATGCTGCCGGCGTCGTTGCCCGATGGCCTGGTTCAGCACGAATTTTTTTTCCAGGTTGGCGAGGGTGGGTTTGCAATCGAAGAAGCCGGCGTTTATGGGGCGGCCGATATGTCTCCCTTGTTCGTTAAGGGCGCGGTAGCGAAGACCGCGGTCGTGGTAAAGTTTGGTGCCTTCTTTTCCGCCGTCGGCCTCCACCCGGTATTGGCGGAGAATAATATTGAGCTCTTCCAGGGAAGTGTAGGCAAACTTTTCCGTTACATGTTCAACGACATCGGATATCGATCGGGCAAGCGATTTTTCTCCATAATTGACCTGTGAGACCCCCTGGTGGCGATGATATTCCTGTTGCTGTTGCCGTTGCCGTTCCTGCAGCTCTTGCCGGCGGAGTTCACGTTTGGTTTCCGTGGTGACCAGCCCGTATTCGGCTTCCAGCTTCAGTCTCGCCTTTTCGGATTGATTTTCCCCGATCTTATAGAGATCGATGGGATCGCCGTTCTTTTGGACATGGGTAGTGATGATGTGGCAATGCGGGTGGCCTGCGTCCGCGTGGCGGTAGACCAGGTAGGGCTGCCGTTCGAACCCGATCTCCTTCATGTATTCCCCGGCAATCTTTGCCATTTGTTCATTGGATAAATTGTCCAGGGGGTCAAAATTCAATGTAATGTGGAGGTTGGTGCTGACCCGGTCATTGAGTTCCATTCGCTTTTCAAAACGGTGCAGCTTGTCTTCGAGACTGAGACGAGAGGGGTCTTTTAAGAAATTGGCCGCAGTGAGGCATTCGGCTCTACCCTGTTTGAGCTTATTCTCGTTATAAGTGATCGAATGGGCAATATTGTGGCAGGCCATTATTTTGGGTCGCATTGGTCGGATAATTTTTCGAGGTGAGCTTTGATCTCTGCTGCTGTTTTTGAAAAATCCCGGTGGGAGTCGAGGAGGGATTGCAGGTCGGCCCGTGTTTTGATCAATTGACTGAAATTTTCGCCAAAGGCTTCCAGTACAGGCAGGAGCTGGGTCATCCGTTCTTCGAACTCGTCAAAGGACTGGTTGCGATAGAATACTTTAACCGGTTTTTCCGATAGGACTTTCCGGGCATATTCGCTGACGCTGCGGCAGGTGGAATTGGCGGAGAGCTTATGCACCTTGTCCCATTCCTGCTGGGAGAGGCGGATGTTGAGGCGGCGGGCCCTGGCTGGGGGCAGGGTAGTGATACGGGTCATAGATTGACAGTTTAATAAGGTTTAAATTATTGGGAAATGAAGTTATTAAAAGATCGAAGGATCAAAAAATGAAAATGTATAATGACAAGTTAAGATGGGGCGCGCGGCGGGAGGGGCGATGATTTTGTGCTGGTGGGGGTGGTGGATTTTGAGCATACGCATATTTTCCGGCCATCGATGCTGATGGGAAACCGGAAGGAACATCGGCCGTCGGAAAAAGCCTTAATAAGGGTATGGTCGGCCATTAACCGGATCTTTATCGGGAAGTTAAGCCGATACAGAGGAATAGATGGGAAGGATGTTGCCAAGGCCATGATCAATGCCGCGAAAAAACAATCGGTGAAAGTAAAGATCTATCAGTGGAAAGAAATGAATGACCTGTTATAAAAGAAGGGATAGGGGCCTATTCTGTCTTCAGACTTTTTATCGGGTTAACCATGGCCGCTTTGATGGCCCGAAAGCAAACGGTCAGTAGGGTAATCAACGCCGCCAACACTGCTGACAGCAGGAATACCCACCAGCCGATCGTTGTCCTATAGGCGAAATCCTGCAACCATTTGTGCATACTCCACCAGGCGATCGGGCACGCGATTGCCGATGCCAGGATCACCAGTTTTAAGAAATCTGCTGACAGCAACCCCACAATTTGTCTTACTGAAGCGCCCAGCACCTTTCGGATCCCGATCTCTTTGGTCCTTATCTCTGCGGCATAGGTTACTAATCCAAAAAGGCCCAGACAGGCGATAAAAATGGCAAAAAGGGAAAAGGATACGAAAATCCCGGCTGTACGCCGATCGGACTCATATTGCTTA
>Ga0206963_10314_pt1 | contig 12721 bp, 15 predicted proteins | sample Alteio_BWOrgHeat_28_FD_152958 | JGI IMG/M metagenome (GOLD analysis project Ga0206963, IMG submission 152958) | Enriched cells from forest soil in Barre Woods Harvard Forest LTER site, Petersham, Massachusetts, United States -... | ecosystem: Environmental > Terrestrial > Soil > Temperate forest >... | reverse complement strand
GGACGGGGATTTTATGAGCCGGAAGAACGTGACCAAGGGGATGATAACCCTGCATCCGGGAGGTATCCCGCATGGGCCGCATCCCGGCGCCGTCCAGCGCAGCATCGGGGCGAAAGAGACCAAGGAACTGGCGGTGATGGTGGATACTTTTCATCCGCTGATGCTTACGGTGGAGGCTTTGGAGATCGAGAATCCAGGGTATACGATGAGTTGGGCGGAGTAAGGCTGGCGCCGGCCGGGTTGGTCAAGGAGTAAGAAAGATTTGGTGTATATTCGGAAAAACTCAGCTGCGTATGAAATTTCCTGATTTGTCAATGCTGTTCATTGCCGTCATGGCTGTTTTGGCGTCCTGCCGCTCCAAACAGAAGGTCGATCTGATCCTTTTTCATGGGAAGATATACACGGTGGACAGCGCCTTTACAACGACGGAGGCCCTGGCCGTGAAGGACGGCAAGATTCTCGCGGTAGGTACGGATGCGGCTATCCGGGCGAGTTACATTGCGGCGGACACCGTGGATGCGGGCGGCAAAGCGGTCTATCCGGGTTTTATCGATGCGCACAGCCACTTTGTGGAATACGGGAATTCGCTGTTCACGGACTCGCTGTACGGCAGCAGCAGCTTTGAGGAGGTGGTTCGGCGGGTAAAGGATTTTGCGGCTGCGCATCCTGGCCTGCCCTGGATCATTGGCCGTGGGTGGGATCAGAATAGGTTCCCGGACAAAGCATTTCCGGAAAATGCCGCATTGAATAATTTATTTCCTGCGACGCCGGTGGCATTGGTTCGCGTGGACGGGCATGCCATGCTTGTCAATTCGAAGGCACTGGAACTGGCGGGTATCCGTCCTGGTGAGACTCTGGATGGCGGTTTGGTCGAGACGAAAAACGGGAAACTGACCGGGATACTGATCGACAACGCCGAGCGACTGATCTATCGCGCCATCCCGGTGGTCACGGCTGCTCAATTTCGGGAGCAGATGGATTCCGCGCAGCAGCGTTGTTTTGCGCAGGGACTGACGACGGTCACGGACCCGGGGCTTGGCCGGCGGGAGATCGAGGGGCTTGATTCGCTGCAAAAGGCGGGCTTGCTGAAGATGCGGATCTATGTGATGGTTCGGGACAGTAAGGAAGACCTGGACTATTACCTGCCTCGCGGGCCATACAAAACCGATCTGTTGTATGTGAAGGGGGTGAAGGCCTATGCGGATGGGGCATTGGGCAGCCGGGGTGCGTGCTTACTGCAGCCTTATGGCGACAAGCCGGGGTGGCAGGGATTCCTGCTGAGCAACCCGGCGCATTTCGATTCGCTGGCTGCGAGGCTGGCCGGCACGGACTGGCAGTTATGCACGCATGCGATCGGGGATTCCGGCAACCGGATGATCCTGATGGTATATAATAAATACTTGAAGGGGAAGAACGACAAGCGTTGGCGGGTTGAGCATGCGCAGGTGATCAATGACGCCGACTTCGATCTTTTCGGGAAGGCTTCGGTGATCCCATCGGTTCAACCAACCCATGCCACCAGCGATATGTATTGGGCGATTGAGCGATTGGGGCCGGTGCGGCTGAAAGGCGCTTATGCGTATAAGCGGCTGCTGGCGGAGAATGGCTGGTTACCGCTGGGGACGGATTTTCCGGTGGAGGATATCAGCCCGTTCAAAACATTTCTGGCCGCTGTATTCCGGGTGGATGCCAGGGGGTATCCGGCCGGCGGGTTTCAGCCGGAGAATTCGCTGACGCGAGAGGAGGCGATCCGGGGTATGACGATCTGGGCGGCCAGGGCCGACTGTCTTGAGAAGGAGATTGGCAGCCTGGAGCCGGGGAAAAGGGCTGATTTTGTTATCCTGGACAGGGATCTGATGAAAGTGGGGGCGGGAGAGGTGTTGCGGACCCGGGTGGTAGCCACTTATTGCGGGGGGGCGCCCGTGTTTGGCCGGTAGCGGAAATTAAGCCGAAATCGCGTATATTGAGAAAAACAAAAACGATTCCATATGATCCAGTTTCATGCATTACGGTTAGGCGACCTGGTACTGGTCGAATTTGCGGGTCAGCGTTCGGAAGGGGAGGTAATCGGGCTGAATGGGGATGAAAAGGAGGTGAATGTGCAGACGACAGCGCAGGATTTTTGGTATAGTCCGGAGGATTTGTACGGTATTGCCGTCGATGAGGGGCAATTGCTGCAATTTGGTTTTGAGCGGCAGGAGTTGCCGGATGGAAAAGTAAAGTACTTGAAGGGGCCGTTCCGGATTCTTTTGTCCCAAAAAGGGAATTTCTCCAATTTTGAGATCTGGTACCGGGAAGACCGGAGACATATTACCCGTGAGTTGGCTGTGCATGAGCTTCAGAATCATTACCATCAGATGACGAAGGTGGATTTGGCGCGGCCGACGGGTGTTTCGAGCCACTAGGGGGATTTTCCTATTTCGGCCTTTACAGGGTTTTGCCGGTTCGCCTGCCCGGCGTGGGGGCCAGGCAGGCCGAAAAGTAAGGTTATTGCGTCAAAAAAATACATTTTAGAGCTATTTTTTTGACGCGATTCAAATTATTCCTATCTTTGCGCTCCCAAAAACTGTATGGCGAAACAAGCACTCATTAAACAAGATGGTATCATTCTGGAAGCCTTATCCAATGCAATGTTCAAGGTGAAGTTGGAAAACGGGCATGAAATACTGGCTACCATCTCCGGGAAAATGAGGATGAATTACATCCGGATTTTACCGGGTGATAAGGTGGGGGTGGAGATGAGTCCATACGATTTGACGAGGGGAAGGATCATATTCAGGTATAAATAATAATTTATGAAAGTTCGTGCATCCATCAAAAAGCGCAGTGCCGATTGTAAGATCGTGAGGAGGAAGGGCAAGCTTTATGTTATCAACAAGAAGAACCCCCGTTTCAAGCAGAGGCAGGGTTAATTTATTTAAAAACAAAGATTAGAATATGGCTCGTATTGCCGGTGTAGACTTACCAAAAAATAAAAGAGGGGAGATCGGATTGACCTATATCTTCGGTATCGGTCGTTCTACTGCCCAGTATATCCTGAATTCTGCGGGTATTGATTTTGACAAGAAAGTGAATCAGTGGAATGACGACGAGTTGAATGCCATCCGGAATATCATTACCAATGAGTTCAAGGTGGAGGGTGCGTTGCGTTCGGAAGTTCAGATGAATATCAAACGTCTGTTGGATATCGCCTGTTACCGTGGGTTAAGGCACAGGAAGGGTTTACCGGTCCGTGGTCAGCGTACGCGTACGAACAGCCGTACCAGGAAAGGCAAGCGGAAGACGGTGGCCGGTAAGAAGAAAATAGCCAAGAAATAGTCATTGAACGTTGGCTGATGGCTGCTTTGGCAGTGGTCGGCCGATTTCAAATATATGCACATTTTCAGGATCAGTTACGGATGCCGGGTGCAGGCGGAGGGCTGATCAGGTCCCGGGGACCGGGACGGATTTTTTAAAACAAAAGACTACCTCATTTAAAGCGTATGGCAAAAGCACAGGTAAACAGCGCGAAAGCGGCTGCTAAAAAAAGGATCGTAAAGGTGGATGTTTATGGGGATGCCCATATCACTGCCAGTTTTAACAACATCATTATCAGCCTCACCAACAAGAATGGCCAGGTTATTTCCTGGAGCAGCGCGGGTAAGATGGGTTTTAAGGGCTCCAAAAAGAACACCCCTTATGCCGCTCAGATGGCGTCTTCCGATGCAGCCAAGGCTGCTATCGATGCAGGTCTGAAGAAGGTGGATGTTTATGTCAAGGGGCCTGGTTCGGGCCGGGAAAGCGCTATCCGTGCTTTAGCCAACAACGGTATCGAAGTAGTGATGATCAAGGATGTGACGCCGCTGCCGCACAACGGCTGTCGTCCGCCGAAGAAACGTAGGGTATAGGTCTGGCCTGAGGGCCGGCGCTTTATGCGCTGCCCGGAGTGCTGGCAAAAAATACACAATTAAAAGCCGGGTAAGCTTCAATTTTAAGATTTTTAGATAAGCTTATTTCGGGAACTTAAAAATCTAACAATTACATTATGGCACGTTACACGGGTCCGAAGACCAGAATTTGTCGCATTTTTGGCGAACCTATCTTAGGTAATGGAAAGTATCTCACCAAGAACAGCAACCCTCCCGGGCAGCATGGTGGTACGAAGAAGCGTAAGGCTCCCGGGGAGTATGCGCTGCAGTTGAAGGAGAAACAAAAAGCCAAATATACTTATGGTATATTGGAGCGCCAGTTCCGTAAGACTTTCGATGAGGCTAACCGGATCAAAGGTGTTACCGGTGAGAACCTGATCAAGTTACTGGAAGCCCGCCTGGACAATACGGTATATCGCCTGGGGATTGCGCCTTCCCGTCCTGCTGCCCGTCAGTTGGTGACGCATAAGCACGTTACCGTTAATGGTGATGTGGTGAACGTCCCTTCTTTCCAGTTGCGTCCGGGTGACGTGATCAGTCTGAAGGAGGCTACGAGGGGGAATACGGCTCTTACGAGCCAGATCCGTGGGAAGAATGCCAAATTCAACTGGCTGGATTGGACTGAAGCAGAGTTCAAGGGGACTTTTATCGCTTTCCCTGAGCGGGAGAGCGTTCCGGAGAACATTAAGGAGCAGTTGATTGTTGAGTTGTATTCCAAATAATAGCGGAGGTGTATCTCCCCATCCGGTGGGTGGTGCGCCGAAGTTTTAAAAAGTTAAATCGTAAATTTAAATATGGCCATTTTAAATTTCCAGAAACCAGACAAGATCATTCTTCAAAAGGCGACTGATTTTGAAGCTCAATTCGAATTTCGCCCTTTAGAGCCGGGTTATGGGGTCACCATCGGCAATGCGCTGCGCAGGGTATTGCTTAGCTCGCTCGAAGGATATGCGATCATTGGGGTCAAGATTGAGGGAGCCGATCACGAGTTCGCTACGCTGAAGGGTGTAACGGAGGACGTGGTGGAGATCATCCTTAATCTGAAACAAGTTCGTTTCAAAAAGAAGGTTGAACATGAAGTGGCTCAGGAAAAGATCACGCTGAGTCTGAAGAACAGAACGGAATTCACCGCCGGCACTCTTGGGGAATCTACTCCCAGCTTTGAGGTGATGAACCCGGGCCTGCTTATCTGTACCCTGGATTCTTCTGCCAAGCTGGATATCGAGATCACGATCGGTAAAGGCCGCGGCTATGTACCTGCAGAGGACAATAAGCCGAAAGATGCGCCCTTTGGCTATATTCCGACAGATGCTATATTTACGCCGATCAAGAATGTGAAATACTCCATCGAGAACACCCGCGTGGAGCAGCGCACAGACTTTGAAAAGCTGATCATGGAAGTCTCCACGGATGGTACGATCCACCCGGAAGAGGCTGTAAAACAGGCTTCCCGCATCCTGATCCAGCACCTGATGATCATTACTGACGAAAACATCACTTTCGATAATAAGGAAGAGAAGAAAGAGGACCTGGTTGATGAGCAGACGCTTCAGCTCCGTAAGATCCTGAAGACGCCGCTGGAAGACCTCGATCTTTCCGTCCGCGCCTTCAACTGTTTGAAAGCTGCCAAGATCAACTCCTTAAGCGAGCTGGTGACTTACGAACAGGAAGACCTGATGAAGTTCCGCAATTTCGGTCAGAAGTCACTGGCTGAGATCGAGCAGGTGCTGGGCGAAAGAGGTTTGCACTTCGGTATGGACCTGGGCAAGCTCAAGGTGGATGATGAATAAGTCTTTTTGAATGGCTGGTCCCTGTAACGGGGCCAGCTTCTTTTTTAATATAGCCTTACAATTCCTGACACGGTGTAAGGTTTAAAATCAACAGTCATGCGTCACGGAGACAAAATCAACAATTTAGGCCGGACTGCCTCGCATCGCAGAGCGTTGCTGAGCAACCTGGCTATCCAGCTGATCACCCACAAGAAGATCGTTACCACCCTGGCTAAAGCCAAGTCGCTGCGGACCTATGTGGAGCCGCTGATCACCAAATCCAAGGACAATACGACACACCAGCGCCGGGTAGTATTCAGCTATCTGCAGGACAAGGATGCCGTTACTGAGTTGTTCTCAACGGTTGCCGCCAAGGTTGCCGGTCGTCCGGGTGGTTATACCCGGATCATTAAGCTGGGCGCCCGGGTAGGTGATAATGCCGAGACTGCGCTGATCGAACTGGTCGATTTCAATGAGATCTACGGTAAGGGTAAGGGCGAAGGCAAAGAGGCCGCCGGTAAGAGGACCCGTCGGGCAGGCGGGCGCAAGAAGGCCGCTGCAACGGATACTGCCGAGACTGCTGCTCCCGCAAAAACGGCCGCTGCAAAAGGTACGGGCGCCAAGGGGAAGGAGACAAAAGAAGAGACAAAGGACGCTGAATAAGCGCCTTCCGAATGAATACGGCCATAGTGAAATATACAGGGCCGGGCTTTGTAAAAAGTCCGGCCTTTTTGTTTGATCTGAACCGGACGTGGTCCGGTTCGCAATTTCCGCGCATTTGGTGGAAATTGCCGACATTAGCGGTATTGCGACACAACCGAGCCGAAGGCGAAGGTTGCGAACGAGGTTCCAACGGTGTTGGAACCAAAGTTTTTATATTTTCAGAGATTTTTTGTCGCAATAGAATTGTAATTTCGCCAAATTTTCCATCTTAATGTCCCAAATAACTTCTCCTTCCCAGGCTATCCTGTTACTCGAAGACGGTTCTGTTCATTATGGTAAAGCATTTGGCAAAAAGGGTACTACTTCCGGTGAGATCTGTTTTAATACAGGGATGACGGGTTACCAGGAAGTCTTTACCGATCCCAGCTATTATGGCCAGGTATTGATTATGAACAGCGTTCATATCGGAAATTACGGAGTTAAGGAAAGTGATGTGGAATCCGGCAGCGTTAAGATCCGCGGGCTGATCGGTCGCAACCTGGAGGAGCAGTTCTCCCGGTTGCAGGCTAAGGGCAGCCTGGATGAATATATGCGGGCTAACCATATCGTCTGTATCGAAGAAGTAGATACCCGATCCCTGGTAGCCCATGTGCGGGTCAAGGGGGCGATGAACTGCGTTATTTCTTCTGAGATCAGCGATATCGATGAATTGAGGGCCGTTCTGGCTGCCACGCCTTCTATGGATGGGTTGGAACTGGCATCAGTAGTCAGCACTGAAAAGGAGTATGAGTTGGGGGATCCTGCTTCATCTGTCCGGATTGCGGTGTTGGATTATGGGGTCAAACAGCATATTTTGCAATGTATGGTGGAAAGAGGGGCTTTTGTGAAGGTGTTTCCGGCCAAAACGTCTTTGTCACATGTCCGGGAGTTTGAGCCCAGCGGTTATTTTCTTTCCAATGGTCCCGGGGATCCTGCGCCGATGGGATATGCCATCCCGATGGTAAAAGAGATCCTGAAAGAGAAAAAGCCCTTGTTTGGCATCTGCCTGGGTCACCAGTTGCTGGCCCTGGCCAATGATATTCCAACTTTCAAAATGCATCACGGGCACCGCGGGCTCAATCACCCGGTGAAGAACCTGGTCACTGGCCGTTGCGAGATCACTACGCAAAATCATGGCTTTGGTGTGGATCCGGAGGCTGTCCGGAAGGCGGAGAATATCGAGATCACCCATGTCAACCTGAATGATAAGTCCATCGAGGGCATCCGTCTGAAGGACCGTCCTGCCTTTTCTGTTCAATATCATCCCGAAGCGACACCGGGCCCCCATGACAGCCGGTACCTGTTTGACGATTTCATCGAATTGATTAAAAATAACAAGTAAGCAAATTCCATGCGTATCGCCATCATCAACGGCCCGAATCTGAATCTGCTGGGAACCAGGGAGCCCGAAGTATACGGCAGCCAGACTTTCGAACAGTTTTATGAAGGGTTGCAAAAAAAATACCCAGCGGTGGAGTTCAGTTATTTCCAGAGCAATGTGGAAGGTGAACTGATCAATGAATTGCAGCGTGTGGGCTTTTCATTCGATGGCATCCTTTTGAATCCCGGCGGGTATACGCATACATCTGTGGCCATGGGTGATGCTATTGCCGCCATTAAGGTACCGGTGATAGAAGTGCATATCAGTAATGTGCATGCGCGGGAGGAGTTCCGCAGGATTTCTCATGTCTCTGCCAAGGCGAAGGGTGTGATCGCCGGGCTTGGATTGAGAGGGTATGAACTGGCGCTGAATTACTTCTTATAGGGTTGCCGGGGTCAGATGGCAGGTCAGAGAAATACCTGCATCATCAGGGCGTAGCCGGTATCTTGTCGCGGATCATCGTCCTTACGGATGATATTTAGCCCGGCTTTGCTCCATAGTTTGAATGCCTCCCCTTTTTTATGCGTAATGATTTCGTGCTCTATCACGGGATATATTGCCCCCCGGGCAATCCAGCCCATGTCACCATTGGCAGTCGATTCGCTCGTTATCCCCCAGGTCTTTACCAATTGGTCGAAGGTGGCCGTACCTTCTTTCAGATTCTTCAGGATCAGGTTGCCGATAGAGTCGGCAATCCGGTGGCTAAAGATGGAGGTGTCGATAAGAATCTGGCTGATATGATAAAATTCATTGGGGGCTTTGTTTAACAATTGTACCAGGAAGCGGTTATTCTTTGGTCCGTAGGGGCCATACACCTTTTTTTCCTTGCCGTTGTAGGCAAGGCTGTCGGCCAGGCCGCCGAAGTGGCGGGTTTGGGTCACGGTGATGGTATCGATCTTAAACCTCTTTTTGAGGATTTGTTTGGCGTACAGCACCGGGTTGGGAGATTTCTCCAGCTCGTCCTTTATTTGCCGGATGGTCATAGGTTGGGCCGCCTGCTGGGCCAGTGCAGCGGATCCGCTTAGGATTAAAAAGACGAGTCCGGAATATATTTTCATGTCAATCAATTGAGTATGCAAATATAGGGTACTGAGGCCAGCAGCGTGCGGGGAAGGGGGTGCTGACTCAATAAATTGGAATGATTTTCGTTACCCATATGGCATGTTCCGGATCTTATTTTTCCCTCTGTGTGCGATTGTACAGCTGATTAGCCTAAGCGGTTATTCGCAGTGGAAGGACTATATCATTAGTCCTAAAGGGGATACTTTGAATTGTGTGGACAAGCTGGGTAAGAAACAGGGGCGATGGGTGAATCATGTCGACGAGTTGCGGGGTGAGCCAGGTTTTGAGGAGGAGGGTCTGTTCAAGGATGGCCGTAAGGAAGGAACCTGGCGGATTTATAGCCTCCAGGGGGATCTTATCGGGCTGGAGTTCTATAAATGGGGGAATAAGAACGGCGTTTGCCAGTATTTTGGGATCAATGGCACCTTGTTACGGGAGGAAAGCTGGATAGCCTTGAACCCGAATAAGGTATACGATACCCTGGTGGTGGAAGATATCAATCATCTGGATAAATATAAAACGGTCATTGTAAAAAATGAAGGTGTGGCGATAAAAGACGGCACCTGGAAATTTTATGATCCGTTAACCGGTATGGTGTCCAGGATGGAGATCTATACGCTTGGCAAGCTGGAGAAATCTCAGACCGGTCAGCGGGCATTGCCTGATTCCACGCAGGCGGTCGCCAAGCCCAAGGAAGTGCTGGATTTTGAGAAAAAAGCCGGCAAAAAGAAGGTAAAGGTGCAGGACGGGAGCGTTTATTAGTTCGGTAAAAGATACGAATTTTTTGAAAGTTCGTTAAAAAGTACGGATTTTTTGGTAGTTCGTTAAAAGGTACGGATTTTTGGGTAGTTCGGTAAAAGGTACGAAATTCGGGATAGTTCGTATATTTGTACGGAGAGGAAAGAAACTATGCGCGCTACCAAGTCTATTCACGCCGTTCTGACGGGCGATATCGTCAATTCGACCCTCCTGGGTCCCGATGTGGAAGTGCTCCTGTTAAAAGAGCTGGAGCGGGTATTATCGTCTTATTTAATCGAGTTTTATCGGGGGGATAGTTTCCAAGTCTATCTAAAGGAGCCGGCAGGGGCCCTGCGGGTGGCTTTGTTATGCCGGGCATTGGCGATCAGTCTGACGGCGACGGAAGAACAGCCTGCTTTATCCGATATCCGGATCAGCATCGGCATTGGTCCGGTGGCCTTACCGGTGCGGGCGCCGGGCATGGCCAGGGGGGAGGCCTTCCTTTTATCAGGACGGGGATTGGATGAAATTCAGAAGACGGAGCGAAGGCTGTCGATCAGCAGTGGCAGCGCAATAGCGGATATAGGCTTTGAGGTGATGGCCAATTATCTCGATGCGATCTACCGCGAAATGACTGCCAAGCAGGCGGCGGCTATTGTCTGGCTGCTGACGGGAATGACGCAACTAGAAACGGCCTTAAAGCTCAACAAATCAAAAAGTACCGTGTCCCAATTGGTCGCTGCCGGCAGTTGGAACGAGATAGAGAGGATACTACAACAATTTGAAATGCTGATCAATCTACTGGCATGATGACCGGATCTGTATGGCTGACCAAATTACTGATTGCCCATATGCTGACGGACTTTGTCCTGCAGCCATCAAGCTGGGTGGAGGACCGCAACAAAAAGCACTTTGCTTCCGGCAAGCTATACCTGCACAGCCTGGTGACTGCCAGCCTGGCCTATCTCTTTATCGGGTGGAGCTATTGGCTGGTAGCGGTAGTCATTTTTGTAACTCATTTTTTGATCGACGGTTGGAAATCGTACCAGCTGCAAAAGATCCGTTATTTCCTGATCGACCAGTTCCTTCATCTGGCCGTTATAGCGGGCTGCTGGTGGTTTAGCTTTCAGAATGCGGATATTCTCCGGAACCTGAGCCGCCGGTTGGAGACAGATCCGCAAGGCTGGCTATTAGTGGCTGGTTTCGTTTTTGTGACTAGTCCGGCCGGCATCCTGATCGGTCAACTGACCGGGCAGTGGAGCCGGAAGATAGATGACACAGACAACAGTCTTGCCCATGCCGGCAAATGGATAGGAATAGCCGAACGGATCATTGTCCTGATCCTGGTGTTGCAGAATCAATATTCGGCCATTGGGCTGCTGGTCACGGCAAAGGGGATTATCCGGTTCAATGAAAAAGACCGGCAGGAAATAAAGACGGAATACCTGGTGATCGGTACGCTGCTAAGTATTGGCACCGCCATTGTTACGGGGCTGCTCATAAAGGCGCTTGCATAACCGGGAAAGAAATTTTTTGTAAATTGATTTATGCCAATCATCAACTTCCTGCATCGGAAAGCTGTTTACGGAATGCTGTTCTTCGTTTCATTGTCCGTCAGCTCTTTATCACAGACAGCATCACCCGTTCTTCCGCAAAAGATAAAAGTGTATCTCGTTGGTACTTTCCATTTTGACGGCGCCACCGGCGATGTGTACAAGACAGCCAGGCAGGATATGAAGACCCCGGAAAATCAAAAAGAGCTGGACGACCTGGTGCAGCGGCTGGCAAAAGCTTCGCCGGACAGGGTTTTTGTCGAGTGGACACCGGACAGACAGGGGTATGTGGATACGACTTATCAACTGTATTTGCACGACCAGTTCGAATTAGGCAACAACGAAGTATACCAGGTCGGCTACCGGCTGGGAAAGTTGTTAAAGCAGGAGAGGATCTATTGTGCCGATGCCGGCGGTGAATTTGATTACGACTCACTGGTAAGCTATGCAGCGCGGCATCATCAGTCCGATATCTTATCCGATCTCAATCACCCGAAAGACAGCATTGCGAAGTTGATTTCCGCCCGGATCAGCGCGATCTATTCCTATTATCAGTCTCCTGCCGGTCACACGCTGACCGATATCATTCTTTCCAATAACACGCCTGAGGTGATTGCATCCGGAGCGGATCTGTACAATCTTGTATATGCGCGGATCGGCCAGGGGAATGAATACCCCGGCGCGGACCTGGGCGGTGATTTCTACAAAAGGAATATGCGGATCTACACCAATATCGTCCGGCAGATCGATGTCGCCCATGATAAGGCCATCCTGTTATATATCGGTTCGGGGCATGTCTCATTTCTAAAGCAGATCTTTGCCTCCAGCCTGTTGTTTGAAGTAGAGGATATCGTGCCGCTGCTGAAGGAGCCTAATTAAAAAGAGCTGGCACCCGCCAGCTCTTTTGTTTATAAAATATGTGCAGTTCCTAGAACGCCTTTTTATCCTGCCCCGTCAGCTGCATGGGGTTGTTGGTTTGGGGGATGGCGCGCGGGCCCAGCTGTTTGGCTTTGAAGACCTCGAATTTGCTTTCCGTCTTGACGACGGGCCAGCTGTTATTGCTTTCGTCGATATCGGCCGTCTCGCGGTTGGGGTCAAGCCGGATGCTGACGACCTCTTTGTCCTTGGCGAAGATCTTGGTTACGTGGGATTCATTCTTGCGCCAGATCTGAGCGGGGATGCGTTCGATCTCCTTTGTCCCGTCCTTGTAGGTCCATTCGATGATGATCGGCATGACGAGACCGCCTTTATTGCTAAACTGTAATTCGTAGAATTGTTTGGACTTGAATTTTTCCCTGGTGCTGTCGTCCATTGCTTCATCGGGCGCTACTCCACGGCCCATCGGAATTCCTTCGATATGCTGTGCATATTTTGTGGTATCGTATGGGATCATGCCGCGGGTATATTTCCAGTAGAAGTCGTGCAGGGATGTATCTTTATCCGTAGGAAATACGATGTTTTTGTCTTCGCGGTTCCGGACCTTGGAAATATCGGTGGGGAACCTGCCATCGGGCATGGGCTTATCGATGCTGGCCATTACGGTAGTGTCTCTTCTGGCGGGATTGTGGTCGAAGTCGGGCACCAGGTGTTTGACGCTATCGAGGGAGA
>Ga0206963_10313_pt1 | contig 12727 bp, 10 predicted proteins | sample Alteio_BWOrgHeat_28_FD_152958 | JGI IMG/M metagenome (GOLD analysis project Ga0206963, IMG submission 152958) | Enriched cells from forest soil in Barre Woods Harvard Forest LTER site, Petersham, Massachusetts, United States -... | ecosystem: Environmental > Terrestrial > Soil > Temperate forest >... | reverse complement strand
AAAAAGTATTTTCCTGATATTTCCTGTTAAGCTCATGGCTTTGTTTGATTATTTATTTTCTATACTATTTTTTATTGGCTGCACCAATGTGTCAATATCTCCAGCGCCTGCGGTTATTAATAAACCTGTTTCATTTTCACCAATCCATTTCAATGTTTCTTCTTTGCTCAGCAAATATTTTTTTTCTTTTTTCATTTTATTAATAAGCATTTCACTTGTTACTCCTTGCATTGGTAATTCTCTTGCCGGGTAAATTGGTAAAAGAATTATTTCATCTGCCAAATCAAGGCTCATCGCAAATTCATTAGCAAAATCTCTTGTTCTTGAAAATAAATGCGGCTGAAAAACAACCGTACATTTTAAATCAGGAAACAAATTTTTTGCACTGCTTATTAATGCTTTCAACTCTTCCGGATGATGTGCGTAATCATCTATATAAACCTGTTTTTTATTTTTAACGATGTACTCAAACCTGCGCTTCACACCTTTAAAATCTGCAACTGCTTTTTTTATTTTATCATCTTCTATTGCTAAATAATGTGCTGCAGTTATTGCTGCTGTTACATTTTCAACGTTGTGCATGCCACCCATATTCAACACCACATTTTCAAGTTTCCAATCTTTTAGTATCACATCAAATGCATAACTGCCAAAATCCGTTTTTATATTTTCAGCATATGCATCTGCGTTATGGCTTTGCAAACTGTATTTAATATGCTTATCCCCTTTCAATTCTTTTTCTCTTTTCAACCCTAGTTTATTTATTAATAAACCACCCGGTTTTACTTTGCCAGAAAATTCTATAAAAGCATTTTCAACTTCTTCGGCTGTTCCATAGATGTCAAGATGATCCGCATCCATCGCGGTTATCACGGCTACATCCGGATTTAATTTCAAAAAACTTCTGTCGTATTCATCCGCTTCAACTACGCAAACATTTCTTTCATTGCTCCAAAAATTGCTGTTATAATTCACTGCAATTCCACCGAGAAAAGCATTGCAACCATAACCGCTATGTCGCAGAATATGCGCAATCATTGTGGTGATTGTTGTTTTCCCATGCGTTCCTGCAACACAGATATTAAAAGAACTTTTTGTTATCAAACCCAGCACGTCACTTCTCTTTAAAATTGTATAACCATGCTGCTGATAATAATTTATTTCTTTATGATCTTTCGGCACTGCAGGCGTGTAAACCACTACCTGCGCATCTTTCATTAATAAATCAACATTGTCTTCATAATGCACTTCAATTCCTTCGCTCACCAATTGTTTCGTTAATACCGTTTCTGTTTTATCATAACCACTCACCTCTTTTCCATGAAATTTAAAATACCTCGCAAGCGCACTCATTCCGATTCCACCAATACCTATAAAATATATTTTCTGTATTTCTTTAATGTCAATCATTTCGTCAATGGTCAATCGTGAATGGTGAATTTTTATTTATTAATCGCTTGTAAAATTTCTTTCGCCACAACTACATCTGCATTTATTATCGCCAACTTTCCAATATTTTCTTTTAATGCCATTTGCTTGTTTTCATCTTTTGATAAATCAATAATTGCAGCCACTAATTTTTCTTTTGCTTCATTATCCTTAATCATTAATCCTGCATTTTTATCAACCAAACTTTTTGCATTTGCTGTTTGATGATCTTCTGCTGCAAATGGAAATGGCACAAACACAACTGGTTTTTTCACCACACACAATTCCGCAATTGACATTGCCCCTGATCTAGAAATCACAACATCCGCAGCAGCAAAAGCATATTCCATCTTTGTTATAAAATCATTCGTCCACACATTTTTTTTTCCTGCAGAAATTTGCTTTGCTTTATCAGCATATAATTTTCCGGTTTGCCAAATCAGTTGTAAATCATTTTTTTCAAATTCATTAATGTGTTCGCCAACTGCTTCATTAATATTTTTTGCACCCAAACTTCCACCAGTTACTAACACCGTTTTTTTTGCAGGATCTAATCCGAAAAATTTTATCCCTTCATCGCGCGAAATTGAATTGCTTACAATGCCCGCCCGCACCGGGTTTCCGGTGATCATTATTTTATCTTCCGGAAAAAATTTTTGCATGCCATCACTTGCCACAAAAATTTTTGTTGCTTTTTTTCCCAACATCATATTCGATTTTCCTGCAAACGAATTTGATTCGTGAATAAATGTTGGAATATTTTTTGCCTGCGCAAATCGCAAAACCGGGAAGCTCGAATAACCGCCAACGCCAATCACCGCATCAGGTTGAAAAGATTTTATAATCCGTTTCACCTGCAAAAAACTCTTCACCAGTTTAAATGGCAAACCAATATTTTTTATCAAAGAACTTCTGTTGAAACCCGCGATATCAATGCCTTCTATCTGATAACCTGCTTGCGGAATTTTTTCCATTTCCATTTTTCCCTTCGCACCAACAAACAATATTTCTATCCCTGGTTCAATCTTTTTTAATGCATTTGCAATTGCCACCGCAGGAAAAATATGCCCACCCGTTCCGCCACCTGCTATGATTATTTTTTTATTCAATTCAACTAAATATTTTATTAATCATCCTCCGCATTCTCCGCCATAAATGACAGAGCTAATCAGCATTTTTTTATTAATAATCATTTCAATTATCCATTATCAATTAAAAAATTATCAATTAAAATTTTTTACTTTTTTGAACTAGACATTTTATCATTAATCATCTTCATTGGCGTCGCACTCTTGTACATTTGTTCTTTACTGATCATTTTTCTCTTTATCACATCGTACATCAATCATCTTACATCTCACATCAAATCACATCGCCAATTCTACTTCATTTATTTCTTCTATCTCTTCATCAATTACATCAGGTTCTTCACTAATTGTTTTTTCGCCTTCAGTTTGTTCTACGTTTCTTGCAACACTTAAAATAATCCCAATCGCCAAACAAGTAAACAAAAATGAACTTCCACCCATGCTCACCAATGGAAGCGTTACGCCTGTTACGGGAAACAGATTTACATTAACAGCCATGTTCGCAAGTGCTTGTATCATCAACGTGAAACTCAAGCCCAGCGCGAGAAACGCGCCGAATGCAAATGGGCATTTTTTAAAAATCCGTATACTTCTAAAAAGAAAAACCAAATAAATAAACACGATGAATGCACCACCAATTAATCCATATTCTTCAATAATAATTGCATAAATAAAATCCGAATACGGATGCGGTAAAAAATTTCGCTGCTGGCTATTGCCCGGACCAAGACCAATAAATCCACCTTTTGCAATCGCAATCTTCGCCTGGTTTACCTGGTAATTATTATCATCATTATTTTCTTTACCACCATATATAAAAGTTTCCACGCGGTTAATCCATGTATCTACGCGAACCAATAACCGATGTTTGTTTTCTGTTTTTGTTTTATCTGCAACAACAGATCCGTCGCTTGTTTTATGCCTTATTAATGCAGCCATTATTAATATCACAACAGGAATCATCACCACACCAATCGTCATTAATAAATGTTTAGCGCTTACTCTTCCAATAAACATCAGCATCAGACTTGTTGCGCCGATTAATAATGCCGTTGATAAATTTGCCGGCGCAATTAATATGCACACAATGGCAACCGGCGTGATTACAGGAAGAAAACCTTTTTTAAAATCTTTGATAACATCTTGTTTTTTGCTGAGCAAACGACTGAGGTACATAAACAATGCAAGCTTCGCCAGGTCTGATGTTTGAAAGGTTAAGTTTATTATCGGCAAGCGAATCCAACGGCTTCCTTCATTTAATTTTACACCAAAAAATAATGTGTAAAACAACAGTGGAATAGAGATAATAAAAAGTATCCGCGCCACTTTTGAATAGATGGTATAATTAACCATGTGCGCGAAATAAATTATTAATACACCCAGAATTATAAAAGCAAATTGTTTGAACAAATAAATTTCCGTGTTGCCTTTATACATTTTGTATGCGAGCAAACCTGTTGAACTATACACTGCAAGCAATGAAACCAATGCAAGCAATACTACGGTTGCCCAAATCACTTTATCACCTTTGGTTCGTGAACCAAGATTTTTTAAATGATTTTTTGGTATGGTTGTAAAGTCGTTCATTGTTTGTTGTGAATGGTCAATGATGAATCGTGAATATTTTTCTAATAACTTATTACTTAACACTTATCACTTAATACTCTTTACAGATCTCTCACTGCTTCTTTAAACTGATTTCCGCGATCTTCATAATTTTTAAACAAATCAAAACTTGCACACGCAGGGCTTAATAAAACAACATCGCCTTTTGTTGCAAAATGATATGCGGCTTTCACGGCTTCCTGTGCGCTTGCTGTATTAACAATCACCGGAACATCATCTTGAAATGCTTCATGAATTTTTGCGTTGTCAGTTCCCATGCACACAATCGCTTTTACTTTTTCTTTTATTAATTCGCGCAGCAAACCATAATCATTTCCTTTATCGATGCCGCCCAATATTAATATGGTTGGCTTCTCCATACTTTCAAGCGCATACCATGTACTGTTTACATTGGTGGCTTTGCTGTCATTAATAAAATCAACGCCGCGCACAGTAAGCACAAACTCCATGCGGTGTTCAAGCGCTTCAAAGCTTTGAATTGCTTCGCGGATCTTTTGCTTTCGGATTCCGGCTGTTGCCGCTGCAATGCCCGCCGCCATTGTGTTGTATTGATTATGAATACCTTTCAATGCAAAATCATAAATACTCATTTGCATTTTTTCGCTGCCCGCGACGACAGTCATTTGCCCGTTTTTGATGAAGCCACCTTTGTTTAGTTCGTGTTGCATAGTGAATGGTAATGGGTTAGTATGGATTGAATTCAGAGTAAGAAATTGTTTTGTCACCGGGTCATCTTCACAATAAATAAAATAGTCTTCATCAGTTTGATTCATTACAATGCGGAACTTGCTATTAATATAATTTTCAAATTTGTAATCGTACCGATCCAAATGATCTTCCGTAATATTTGTGAGTATCGCAATGTCCGGACGAAATGTTTTTATATCATCCAATTGAAAACTGCTTATCTCTGCGATGTACCACTGCTTTGGTTCTTCAGCCACTTGCTTCGCAAATGAGTAACCGATATTGCCAACCAACGCACAATCCAAACCCCCATGTTTGCAAATATGATAGGTCATTGAAGTAGTGGTTGTTTTTCCATTACTACCAGTTATACCAATAATTTTTGCATCGCCTTTATATCTGTATGCCAATTCAATTTCACTGATAACCGATATTCCTTTTGCACGAATTTTTTTTACCATGTCATTTTTTTCAGGAATGCCCGGGCTCTTCATCACTTCATCTGCACCAAGAATTTTTTCTTCTGAATGTTTGCCTTCTTCAAAAGCAATTTCATGTTGCTGCAATTCATTTTTATAATTTGATTTTAATAATCCACCATCAGAAACGAATACATTATAGCCTTGCTGTTTTGCCAGCAAAGCCGCGCCCACGCCGCTTTCCCCACCACCTAATATGACAATTCGTTTACTCATAGATCTAATAAAAAAGAATACGATCAACCACTTAAATAAAAACGGATTTTAGGGGGTTCTTCAAAAGCATTGGATAATTATACTACTGCACCACAATTATTTTCGTCAATGATCAATGGTCAATTGTGAATGGTGAATGGCTAATAACCAAATCATTTTTTACTTTTGTTTCTTACTTTTTACTTTTTTAACTCATCGGATTTTAAGCGTCACAATTGCAAACACCACACACATAATTGTTACGATCCAAAACCTTGTTACAATTTTACTTTCGTTATATCCCAGCTTTTGATAATGGTGATGCAAAGGGCTCATTAAAAAAATCCTTTTGCCTTCACCATATTTTTTCTTTGTGTATTTGAAATAAGAAACCTGCAAAACCACGCTCACATTTTCTACTAAAAACACTCCGCAGAAAATCGGTATTAATAATTCTTTTCTTACAATAATAGCAAGCGCCGCAATGATGCCGCCCAACGTTAAACTTCCTGTATCACCCATGAAAACCTGCGCTGGGTAAGCATTATACCATAAGAAGCCAACGCACGCACCTATTAATGCGCCAATAAAAATAGACAGCTCGCCAAGGTTTGGGATGTACATAATATTCAGGTATTCTGCAAAGCGGAAGTTGCCACTTGTATATGCAAAAATGCCGAGACAAGTTCCAATAATCGCGCTCACTCCTGTCGCTAAACCATCCAATCCATCAGTAATATTTGCACCATTTGAAACTGCCGTGATAATAAAAATTACGATGATGGTATACAACACCCACGTATAATCTCTCAATGCTTCCGGCAATAATTTTGAATAATTAAACTCATGTGTTTTTACAAATGGAATAGTTGTTATCGGCGTTTTTACATTATAATATTTATGCGAAACGCCATCGATCATTTTCATTGCGGTGTCGCCAACTATTTTTTCTTTTTCATTTAATACAATCGGTCCGTAAGCTTCTCTTTGCACAACCACATTTTTATTAAAGTATAAAGTGTACGCTACAACCACGCCCAGCACCACTTGCCCAAGGATTTTAAACCATCCGGCCAATCCATCTTTATCGCCTTTTTTATATTTTATGCCTTGCTGTTGTGCAATTTGTTTTGCGCGGAGTTTTAAATAGTCATCAATAAAACCAATCATGCCAAGCCAAATCGTACTGAAAATCATTAAACGGATATAGGCTTTATTCAAATTCGCGAGCAACAATGTTGGAATCAAAATCGCCAATATAATAATGATTCCGCCCATTGTTGGCGTGCCTTTCTTTTGTTGTTCGCCAGCCAAACCAAGGTCACGAACACTTTCGCCAACTTGTTTTTTTAATAAATAATTTATTAACCGTTTTCCAAAAACCATTGTTATTAATAACGACAGCAACACAGCCAGCATCACACGAAAAGTGATGAACGAGAACAACGCCCCGCCCGGCACTTTTACGCCATTCTGTTTTAGCCAGTCAAATAAATGATAGAGCATGCTGGTTTTTTGTTTGCAGTTTTCTGTTATTAATAAATATTATTTTGTATCCGTCAGTATATCTTTATTCATCTTCAGTTGCGTCGCACACTTGTACATTTTGTTATTTGCTTAGCAATTTCCATCTCCGCATTCTCCACCATAAATGACGGAGCTAGTCAATTTTATTTTTCCTTTTTATTTTTTAATTTTTACTTTTATTTGCCCAGCATATCAAACACTTCTTTCAAAACCTGCTTATCATCAAAAGGATATTTTACACCTTTTATATCCTGGTATTTTTCATGCCCTTTTCCTGCTATTAATAAAATATCATCTGGCTTAGTCAGGCTCACAGCGGTTTTTATCGCTTCTCTCCTGTCAACAATGGAAATATATTTTCGCTTCGCCGCTGTGTTCAAACCAACTTCTATATCTTTCAAAATTTGTTCAGGCACTTCGCTTCTTGGATTATCAGAAGTAAAAATTACACGGTCACTATACTCGCACGCAGCTTCACCCATGATTGGCCTTTTTGTTTTGTCTCTATCGCCGCCGCAACCAACAACTGTTATAATTTGCTCATGCCCTTTTCTTAATTTTTGAATTGTTTCCAAAACATTTATTAATGCATCAGGCGTGTGCGCATAATCTACAATGCCAATTATTTTTTCATTCACAGAAACGATATAATCAAACCTTCCTTCAGCACCGCTTAATAAACTGAGGCAACGTAAAATTTCCTGCTTGTCTTCACCAAGGCAAATCGCTGCACCGTACACTGCCAGCAGGTTGTACGCATTAAATTCACCAATCAACCGAAAATGAACTTCCTGATCATTAACCGTCATTATTAATCCGGTCAGGTTATTTTCTAAAATTTTCCCTTTGAATTCAGCCAGCGTTTTTAAACTGTAGAAATATTTTTTTGCATTTGTATTTTGTAACATCACTGCGCCACGTTTGTCATCTGCATTGCTAATTGCAAAAGCATTTGATGGCAATGAATCAAAAAAAGATTTCTTCACTCGTATGTATTCATCAAACGTTTTATGATAATCCAAATGATCATGCGTGATGTTGCTAAAAATTCCGCCAGCATATTGCAAACCAGCAATACGATGCTGGTGAATTGCATGCGAACTTGTTTCCATAAACACATGCGTGCAGCCTTCATCAACCATTTGTTTAAGCAACGCATTTAAACTAATTGCATCAGGCGTTGTATGTGTTGCCGGTAAAATTTTATCACCAACATGATTTTGAACTGTGCTTAATAAACCACATTTATAATCAAGTACAGTAAACAGTTTGTATAATAATGTTGCGATGGTTGTTTTGCCATTTGTTCCTGTTACGCCAACTAATTTTATTTTTTCAGAAGGTTGACCATAAAAATTATGCGCAATAAAACCCGCTGCTATTGAGCTGTCTTCAACTTGTATAAAAGTCACTGCATCATTAATAGTTAAAGGAAGCACTTCGCAAACAATTACTGTTGCGCCTTTTTCTATCACATTATTAATAAACTGGTGCCCGTCAGCACTTACACCTTTCACTGCAATGAATAATGAACCTTTGTTCACTTTACGTGAATCAACCTGCAAATCATTAACAGCAACATTTAAGTTTCCGTGAACGGATCTGATACTTACCTTGTATAATATGTCCTGCAATTGGTTCATCAGTTCAGTTCCAATTTTATATTTTGATTTTTATTTAATGCCGTTCCAGGTTCTATACTTTGCATTTTTACTTTGCCTTTTCCGCGCGCGGCAACTTTCATATTCATGTTCTCGAGCAGGTACAGCGCATCTTTCAGGCCCATACCTTTTACATCAGGCATTACTTGTTTATTAACTATTTCTTTATTTAATACTGTTGAATTATATCCGGTATATAATCTTGCATAACTATTTTTTGCAGAAGAATCTGTATAATCAAGCTGAAGCGTTTGCATCACTTTCTTTATATCATTTGAAGAACCAGCATAATAAAATTGCGCACTGTCTCTTTTTAAATTCACACTATTAATGTTTGAATTGTGCGTTGCATTTTGAGCAAAAAGTTTATCCGCGATTTCTCTAAACACTGGCGCAGAAACTTCTCCACCCATATGAAATTTTGGATGTGGTTTTGTTTTGATAACAACAATGCAACTATACTGTGGCTTATCAAAAGGAAAGTATCCGGCAAATGAAGCTTGGTACACACCATCGTGATAACCGATTTTGTTTCCGTTATTGTCACGGCCTGCAACATGCGCTGTGCCTGTCTTTCCGGCTACATTATAAAGCGCACCTTTAAAAGCTTTTTTTCCTGTGCCATCTGTTGTTACAGCAAGCATACATTCCTGCGCAGCTTTTATAACATTTGGATCTGCAACTTTTTCTTCCATCACATGCGGCTCAACAAGCTTAACAGTTTGACCAAAGTTTTGAACTCGATCAACCAAATAAGGCCGCATCATCTTTCCATTATTTGCAATAGCGTTATAAAGCGACAATGTTTGCAATGGAGTTATTTGTATAGCATATCCGAAACTCATCGTTACCATTGCATTCAAACCTTCGCTATTGCGTTTTACTTTTAATAAAACCGGCCGCCCTTCGCCCATTAAATCAATTCCTGTTTTTGCATCTAAATGATATTTATGGAGATAGCTTAAATATTTATCGGGCTGCTCTGCAAAAGTTTTGTAAGCAATTTTGCTCATACCAACATTGGAGCTATGCATGAAACATTCTTTCACTGACATCACTGGTTTTGGTGCGCGCTCTGCGTCATTCACATTTCTTACACCAACCCAATCGTGGCCAGCAGAGCCAACTTCAACCATATCGTTGAGTGTAATTTTTCCTTCGCTTAATACAGATAGAAGTGTTGCTAATTTTATTGTGGAACCAGGTTCGGTTGCGTTTAATGCATAATTATAATCTTCAGAATAATTTCCATCATGCTGGCGGCCAAGATTTGCAATGGCTTTTATTTTTCCTGTTGCCACTTCCATCACAATGCACGTTCCATGGTCAGCTTCATTTTCAACCATCGATTTCAACAAAGCATTTTCTGCGATATCCTGGATATTTACATCAAGCGTTGTGATAATATCTTTTCCATTTTCAGGTTCAATCTCTGTTCCTTCAACAGGAATGTAAGCGCCTGCGGCCATATACCTTACCAAATGTTTTCCATCTTCGCCTTTTAATAAAGTGTCGTAAGTCCGCTCCAGGCCTACGTTTTGCGCGTTCTCTCTCGCTAAGCCAATTGTGCGGTTTGCTAAAAGCCCGAACGGATTTAATCTTTTACTAACTACTTGAGTGATGAATCCACTTTTGTTTCTTCCCAAGCGAACGAGTGGAAAGGAACGCAACGCTTTATATTGATCGAAGGAAATATTTGATTGCAATTCGAGGTAACGATCTACATCTTTATAACCTTGCAACAATTCTTTTTTGTATGCAGCAACACTTTGATCTTTAAATAAATTTGCGAGACAATATGATAATGAATCTACATTTTCTTTAAAACGTTTTCCATTTTTTTCGCGCAAACCGTCTGCACCAAAATCTATATAAATATTAAAATAAGGAACGGAAGAACTTAACATATTTCCATCACTGCCATAAATAGTTCCGCGGTCGGCAGGAAGCTTAACAAATTTTTCATGCAAACTATCACTCAGCTTTCTCCAATAACTTCCCTGCACACGCTGGATGTACACTGCTTTTCCCAGTATGCACAAACATATTATTACCATGCCGATAAAGCATAAATAAACCCGCCATAATATGTCTTTTCTAACTTCCACTTTTTGTTTTATTAATAATTTTTAACCTCGATTTTTTAATTTTTACTTTTTAATTTTTACTTACTTCTCTCGCACTATCATTCAACAACACTGGCGGCACTATTAATTCCTTTAATCCAAATGGCTCAACAGCTTTTGCGAGTTCGCTTTGTTTGCTGCGGAACATTACTTCACTTCTTAATGTTTTGTATTCGTATTGCAACTCTTTTAAATCGTTATTTACTTTATTAATGTCGCGCGCAGTTTTATCTGCATAATGCCCATTATATATATAAATAACTGCAAGGCCTGTTATAAAAAGAAAAAAAGGAATATTTTTTACAATCCATTTATGGCTGAAAAAATTTTTCCAGCTTTTTTTTGGTTCTATATTTTCTTTTATTTCATCCATTTTATTTGCAATTATTTTCAGATGATTATTAATGTTTGATAAAAATTTTTCTCTTACAATTTTTCTGCAATCCGCAATTTTGCGCTGCGCGATCTTGGATTTATTTTTAATTCTTTATCGCCGGCAACGATTGGTTTTTTTGTTATTATTTTAAAAACTGGTTCTATCATATTTTTCCCAAAAGGATTTGATTGATCTTCTTCTTCAAATGATCCTTTCTTAAAAAATTGTTTTACAATTCTGTCTTCCAAAGAATGAAATGTGATGAAAACCGCTCTGCCAGACGGTTTCAACAAATCTGGCAATTGCATTAATAAGTCTTTCAGCGCGCCCAGTTCATCATTCACTTCAATTCTTAATGCCTGAAAAACCTGCGCGAAATATTTATTCGGATTTCCTTTTACCAAAGCATTCAATGAACTTTTAAAATTTTGAATCGTTTTAAGCGACACATTATTTCTTATTTCAACAATTGTTTTTGCCAGCGTTTTTGAATTGGTTACTTCACCATAATGCTCAAACATTTTATGCAATCGCAATTCGGTATAAGTATTAATTACATCAAAAGCCGTTAATGATTGCCGTGCATCCATCCGCATATCCATATCGCCATCATATCGAATTGAAAAACCACGCTCTGCAGAATCAAACTGGTGGCTGCTTACACCGAGATCAGCCAACAAGCCATCTATCTTCACAATTTTATTAACCCGTAAAAAGCGTTGAATGTGGCGAAAGTTGCTTGCTACAAAAATTACACGCTCATCATCCGGCACATTTTTTTTTGCATCTGCATCCTGATCAAACACAATCAGTTTTCCATTTTCACCAAGCTGTTTCAAAATTTCTTTTGAATGGCCGCCGCCGCCAAATGTGCAATCCACATACACACCGTTACTTTTAATTTGCAAACCTTCCAGCACATCATGCAATAAAACCGAAACGTGATAATCAGATTCACTTGCTGGTTGTATTTTTTTATTTTCATTCATACACAACCAATCAACTAATAATTATATCGTTGCCGTCTTTCATTACTTCATCTGCAAGGCTGCTGAATGCTTCTGATGAAAAATTTTCAAAGAGCTGTTTATATTTATTTATATCCCAGATTTCAATTTTATTAACTGCGGAAACCAACACGATATCTTTTTCCAAACCTGCATGTTCTTTTAAATTTTGCGGTATTAATAACCTGCCTGCAGAATCGGGTTCCGTCATTGTGGCTCCGTTAAAAAATTGTCTCCTGAATTCCCGAACTTTGGGGTTAAAATCATTGAGTTTGCTAATCTTGTCAAATAATGGCTGCCAGTTTTGGATTGGATATAATGTCAGGCATTTTTCCAGCCCGCGGTTTATTACGAACTGGGCAGTAGTTTCTTCAGGCAACTGTTTTTTAAAGCCAACCGGCAGCAAAAAACGTCCCTTGGAATCTATTGTAGCCTCATATTCGCCAAGAAAACCAATCATTTATAAAATTTGAAATAGAAAAAGACACTAATCAACACAAAATAACTCTTTTTCACACTCTTTAAAC
>Ga0206963_10312_pt1 | contig 12729 bp, 10 predicted proteins | sample Alteio_BWOrgHeat_28_FD_152958 | JGI IMG/M metagenome (GOLD analysis project Ga0206963, IMG submission 152958) | Enriched cells from forest soil in Barre Woods Harvard Forest LTER site, Petersham, Massachusetts, United States -... | ecosystem: Environmental > Terrestrial > Soil > Temperate forest >... | reverse complement strand
TGTTTCAGTTCTGGGACAAAAAGCTTTTACTATAAAAATACCTCATTACTACGATCTCGGATTGATTGCCTATGATAGTTTGGGCCGGGATTCTGTGGGAACTGGTTTCCTGATTTCTCCAAATACAGTAATGACTTGTGCGCATGTTGCGGATGGCAGATCCGAAATCTATTATATACCTACCAACTGCAAACGATCTTTTAGACTTACGCTGAAAAAAAATCAATACGGTCACGATCTCGCCCTGTATGGTTCAAAAGAAACTATTTGTGCCCGATTTCTAAAATTGGCCCCGAGCTTCAAGTCGGACTTGGGAGATTCAATAGTTTATATGGGCTGGGATACCGGAGAAAATGCCTTCTTAGTGAGCTGGGGGGTGATATCTGCATACGGGAAGGCAGTGAGAACTAAAAGCATATTTGTGGATTTTTTGGAATTTAAAAGCATAGCGAGACCTGGCTATTCGGGAGGGCCTATATTGAACAGAAAGGGTGAGGTGGTGGCGATTATTTCACAGGCTTTCTACCAAAGAGGAATAAAAGCAGCGCCCAGCGATGAATACATTTTATGTAAAGGATTCTCTATCCGGCCAATGTTTCCAGAAATAAAAAGACGAAAGACATAATCTGCCTTACTTTGCGTTCCGGCATGGGGTTTGGCGAACATTCATAAATACCTTATCACAAATGAAACTTTTTGTTGCGGGCCTGCCCGCGGATCTTGAAGATGAGGAGTTGAAGGAGATTTTCGAAGCTTACGGAAATGTCTCGTCGGCCAAAGTGATACTGGACCGGGAGACCCGGAAGAGCCGCTGCTTCGGCTTCGTCGATTTTATTACGGATTCAGATGCGGAAGTTGCGATAAAAAAGCTCAACGGCGGATCACTGGAAGGCAACCTGCTCACGGTAAAACTCGCACACGACAAGCCGGTCACGCCTTACAAAAAATAAGCATATCTGGAAAATAAACTTGTTTAATAAAGCTTCTTATTTCTTTAAAGAATCTTTTTTTACCTCATTTTTCGAAATAACGGAAAGATTCCGTACATGAAATAACACTCCTTGCGTTGAGTCTAATTTGTGTTGTGTTTGCAGTAATTGTTTGTATAACTCATCTTTTCCGTCTTTCTTGAAATAGGTTCCTACACTTGCAATTGCACTTGCCAAAGCAATAGAAACAGCAATCCTTCCTAAAATTCTACTATTATTATTTGTTTTTATAACTGATTTTGAAATTGCTAATGAATATTTCTCTTTTTCTAAATCATTGGCATATTTTATCTCATAGCTTTGGTTTTCTATAAAAAATTGACCTGAAGGAGAAATAGTATAAGAATGATTTGGGTGTTTATCGGGGTCTTTATTTACATCATGCCCTTCATTGATATATCCATCTTTTTTTAGTTGTTGCAATGCTCTTTGTGCCGGACCGTACCCAAATTTTTGCGTAAAAAATTCTGTGTATAAATAGGTATGTTCCGGATTTAATTTACCGTTTAATTCCTTTAAAATCCCATCACATGTTGACAATTGATTAAGCCTGTCCATCAATATTTTCTTATAAAATAGGCAAATAAATCATATGCTTATCAATTTACGGGTATGCTTGGGCTTTAAGAAAGATATAAAAAGGACGGCTAATGGACATAAAATTTAAATGATTTATAATCAACAACTTAATATGCCAAAATGGACAAATGTCCAAAATGCGTTTAATTTGAGGTGGCAACTACCCCCGGCCCGCAATCCCCAAACACCCGAACCAAATGTCAGTCACCCATTCCGTTTTCGCAAAACGCCTCGATCTGCAACTGGCAGCCCTCATAAAAAAATCAACGGGCAAAACCATCAGGCCACAACTCAAAACCTGGCCATACCAAACAGTGCTCGACATATTCCTCACCGACCCGGTCACGATCTCAAAAACGATCGACAAAGGACTACCAGCCGAATTCCACGACACGGCGATATATTACTCTCCGTTTACAAAAGAGGAATGGAGCACCATCCTGGATCTCTCGCTCAAAACAATCAGCCGCTACAGAACCGACAAAAAAAACCTGCCGCCGCTGCCCTCAGAAAAAATCATCCAGCTCATCGAAATCACAAACTTCGGCCTCCGGGTCTTCGCAACCATAGAAAATTTTCGTGACTGGCTCGACACACCAAATCCGGGCCTCAATAAAAAAAGGCCGATCGTCTTTATAAAAAATGCTTACGGCCACTCTATAATAATAGCAGAATTGAAATCTCTCTAATCTTTTCCCCACACAAACGATTATTTCCCTGCTATTTATTTTTTCTTATAACTTTAACCTAAACAAAAACCCTTAGCCCAAAGTCTATCCGCGCCTTGAATTCCGACCCAAACCATACCGCCCCCGACCCCCGCGCCCTCTTCGCCCGCATCGCCGCCTCCGACGAACAGGCCTTCGAAACGCTCTTCCATAACTATAACCGCCACTTGCACGGCTTTGTCCTCTCGATTACAAAAAATGAAACGGACGCCCGCGAAGTCATCCAGGATATATTCCTCAAAATCTGGCTCAAACGCGCGACCCTGCCAAAAATCGAAAACCCAGCTGCCTGGCTCAACACGGTCGCGGCCAATACAGCCTATATGCACCTGCGCAAAGAAGCGCGCTATGCCCTCCGCCTCCAAAAAATCGCCGCCGATCCCGATCCCGATTTAAATGATATCCACTCGGAGTTCGACAGCCGCGAAATAAAAACCCTCATTGCGGACGCCGTGGATAAACTGCCGGCCCGCCGCCGCCAGATCTTCAGAATGGCGAGACTCGAAGGCTACTCCCGAAAGGAAATCGCGGAAACACTCAGCATCTCGGAAAACACGGTGCGCAACCAACTCACGGAAGCGGCGGAGTTCGTGCAGGACTATATCAGGAGAAACGGACCGCTCTACCTGCCGCTGATTCTCATCACGGGTTTTTTTTGAGCGGGCAATGGTACAAAATGAAGCGGGACGGCGTCATTCAAAAAAATGGAACCAAACTCGGGGCTCAGGGGACTGCTGATCAGGTATATCTCGGACGAAATTTCGGCCGAGGAACGTAGCGCGCTCTACCAATTGCTCGCCGCAGACGAAAATGGCCCCGCCATCGAGTCCATACTGGCCGCACTGAGCGAACAGGCCCCCGCCGATCCAAACTATAAGGAAGAGGACTGGAAAGAAATGATTCAGTCGATCCTGCAGACAAAACCAGAACCCAAAATAATCCCGCTATATAAAAAAACATGGATTAAAATAGCAGCATCTATTCTTTTGATTTTGGGTACTTATTTTTTCTTTTTTAATAAACCAAAACAGGAAATTGCTCAAACACAGGAACAACGTTTCAAAAATGATGTCCCCCCCGGTGGCAACAAGGCAATCTTAACCCTCGGAAATGGCCAGCAAATTATTCTCGACACAACCCGCAATGGCCTGCTCGCAAAACAAAACAATACAAATATTATTAAAACAGACAGCGGAAAACTGTCTTATCATATTACAAATGAAAAACCGACTGAAATTTTATATAATACCCTGTCTACCCCCCGCGGTGGACAATATCAGCTCACCTTGCCGGATGGATCTGAAGTCTGGCTGAATGCTGCCTCTTCCATAAAATATCCGACTGTATTTACTGGTAATGAAAGGTTAGTTGAAATAACAGGAGAAGCATATTTTGAAGTAAAGCACAACCTTAAGATGCCTTTCAAAGTAAAAGTAAATAATGAAATTATCGAAGACCTCGGCACACAATTTAATATTAATGCATATACGGACGAGCCAATACAAAAGACGACGCTTCTGGAGGGATCAATAAAAATTAGCATAAATAACAATTCGCAAATATTAAAACCTGGCGAGCAAGCTGAAATAAATAAAACTGTAATTACAATCGTAAAAGATGTTGACCTCCGACAGGTCGTCGCCTGGAAAAATGGAAAGTTTGCCTTTACCGAAATGTCTATGGAAGATATTATGCGCCAGATCAGCCGCTGGTATGATACAAAAATCGTTTTTGATCAACCAGTCCCTGGTCACTTCGTTGCTGATATCTCCCGAAAAGAACCGGTATCAAAACTCTTAAAACTCTTAGAACTGACAGACAGAGTCCATTTTAAAATTGAAAATAAAAAAATAACGGTCATGAAATAAAAATCAAAAAAAATCTAACAGAAAGTAATCCAAATTAAAAACCGTCACACGTACGAGGCGTGACGGCAGGCGTTTGGGTTACCCGATCATGTCAATCGTTCCGGACTGCTTAATAGTTAAACCCAAACAAAACAAAGTTATGATTTTAACGGCTCTTGGCCTACCAAAACTGGCGCGCGTTATGCGACTGACTGCCTTTATCTTACTTGCCGGATGCCTCGAAGTGACGGCGGCGGGCTACTCACAAACGGTGACGCTTTCCGTCAAGGGGGAACCGCTGGAGAAAGTCTTCCGGGAGATCCAGACCCAGACGGGATTTACGTTTGTCTACTACAAAGAGGATCTGCAAAAAGCAAGACCGGTGGACCTGCAGGTGAGCGATGCGCCCATCGAGGATGCCCTCGCCGCCTGCTTCCGCGACCAGCCCTTCACCTACACCATCGTCGACAAATACGTCGTGGTCAAACAAAAAATCCTCATCGACAACGCACAAAAAGATTCTCCACCACCTCCCGGCGACATCATCGGCAACGTCACAGACAGTAGCGGGGTTCCGATGGAAAATGTAAACATAACGGTCAAGCGTACCCACCATGGAACAATCACGGATGCGCGCGGCAATTTCGTTTTGCACAATGTCGCGGAAAATGATGTACTTGTTTTTTCATACGTGGGTTTTGATAATCTTTCAATGCCTGTTAAAGGCAGAAGTAATATTCATCTGAAGATGAAGCCAGCGACCTCGATGTTGGATGAAGCAGTTGTTCAGGCTTATGGTAAGACTTCACAACGACTCACAACTGGAGATATCGGAAAATTAACCGCTCAAGAAATAGAAACTCAGCCAGTAATGAATCCTCTTTTAACGTTGCAAGGAAGAATTCCCGGACTTGAAATTACTCCTACAAGTGGCTATGCTAGTGCGCCAATCAAAGTAGAAATTATGGGAAGAAACTCCTTAAATAGTAATTTCTCTTCAGATCCACTTTATATCATTGATGGTGTGCCTTTGACAGTGCTAAATATAGCAAGTCAATCAGCTTCTTATTATTCCGCAGGTTCACCAGGATTTATTCAAAATGGAATGAATAATCCTGCAAATGGTCAAAGCCCTTTTTTTAGTCTAAATCCCAATGACATTGAAAGTATTGAAGTTCTTAAAGATGCAGATGCTACAGCTATATACGGAAGTCGAGCTGCAAATGGTGTGATTCTAATTACTACAAAAAAAGGGAGATCTGGGAAAACTCAATTCAACTTTGATGTTTCCCAAGGTGTAAGCAGCTTGGCGGGTTTACATTGGAATATGTTAAATAATACGCAGTATTTTCAAATGAGAAGAGAAGCTTTAGCATACGATGGAATAATTCCTACTCCTTCAAATGCGCCAGATCTATTAGTATGGGATACAACCCGCAATGTCGATTGGCAAAAGACATTGTGGGGAAATACAGGGAAATGGACCGCAGCACAAATGGCATTATCAGGTGGAAACGAACAAACCAACTTTCGCTTAGCTGTAGGGTATAATAGACAAACAGATATATTGACTTTTAGTGGTGCAGACCAGCGTGGAAGTATGTCTTTTAATTTTACTCATCATACATTAGATCAACGATTTTCACTGGCTTTTTCAGCAGTATATACATTTTCGGAAGTTAATATAATACCTCTACCATCTGCTGTTGATCTACCTCCTAATGCCCCTGAAGTATTCGACAGCAAAGGCAATCTAAATTATGCTCAATGGGACGCATTGGGTGCTACAAGCAGCTTAGGTTTTCCATTTAATGTTTTGCTGAGGCCATATGATAGTAAGACAAACTTTTTGAACAGCAGCCTTTCATTAAACTATAATATACTCAAAGGTTTGTCAGGGAGAATAAACTTAGGTTATAATAACGCTCAGACCAATCAGACTCAATTTACCCCAATTGCTTCGCAGGATCCCGCTAATAATCCCAAAGGAACTGCTCAATTTGGGCATAATTGGAACAATAATGTAATCCTTGAACCACAGGTAGAATATAACTCCTATATTAATAAAGGGAAATTAAATATTTTAATTGGATCAACTTGGCATTCTATTGTTACTGAAGGTCTTTATGTTGTTGGTTTGAACTACACAAACGATGCTCTTTTGCGAACGATTACAAATGCTCCAAATGTTGTTTCAACTGACAACTATGGACAATATAAATATGCAGCTCTGTTTGCCCGTATTAATTACAATTGGGAAAATAAATATATAGTTAACGTTAATGTGCGGAGGGATGGATCATCCCGTTTTGGACCTGGCGAACAATTCGGCAATTTTGGTTCTATAGGAGCTGCATGGATTTTTTCTGAAGATCAGTGGTTAAAGAATCATTTACCATCATTTATAACCTTTGGAAAATTAAGAGGAAATTATGGCATTACAGGAAGTGACGCAATAGGAGATTATCGCTATCTCTCACAGTGGTCGAGTAACGGAATAACTGGTAATTATGATGGCATAGCTCCTTTGGTACCTCAACTAAATCTTAACCCTGATTATCATTGGGAGGTAAATCATAAACTGGAAGGTGCATTAGATTTGGGATTTGCAAAGGATAGGCTAAATGTATCAGCAGTAAGATATATAAATCATTGTGACAATCAATTGGTCCAATTCCCAACACCATTGTTTACTGGATTTCCAGATGTAACATCTAATTTTCCTGCAAACGTTCAAAATACCGGCTGGGAATTCTCATTAAATGCTAAAATTATTGAACATAAAGATTTTGAATGGTCTCTAAATTTCAATATTGAAAGTCACAGAAATAAGTTGTTGGCTTATCCCAATATACAGAATTCTCCATATGCTAATGTTTACAAAATCGGGTATCCTTTAAATCTTGTCTATTTATTGCATTATACCGGTGTTGATCCCCAAACTGGACAGTATAGCTATTATGATAAAAATCATGATGGAAATGTGAATATAGATTATAGTGTACAACCTGGTTCGAAGGACGATGATAGATATATTATTTACAATTTAGACCCAAAATTTACGGGAGGAGTTGCCAATAATTTTCGATATGATAATTGGAATGTTAGCTTTTTCTTTTATTTCAAAAAGCAAATTGGACTTAACGCTCTAAACTCAAGTTATGGTGGTGGAATAAGCAACATCTCGACCTATCAATTTAATAATTCATGGCATAAGCAAGGGGACTTGGCTCAATTTGCTAGGTTTACCACGAATCCCGTTAATTCAGATTATTATTTTAGTACATCGGATGGTGCTTATACTGATGCTTCGTTTGTTAGGCTGTCAAATGTTAATATCACCTATAGTCTCCTATCACAGAAATTCAAAAAAACAGGTTTAAAAGGGGCTAGAATATTTATAAATGCTCAAAATCTTTTTGTAATCACAAAATATAAGGGTGTAGATCCTGAAACACAACGTTTTGGTGGGATGCCGCCAGCAAAAACTATTGCGGCTGGCTTTTCATTGAATTTTTAATTTAAGTACAAAAAATAAATAATTATAATAAGATTGTTTGTTGCTATTATATAATAAGTAAATATCTATATGCACAAAGAACAAGCGTCAGTCAGCCTTCAAAGGGACCCCAGGCAAAAGGGTTGAAGTACAAAATTTATGCTGTCGGTCAGATGGATGTAACGAAAGGAATCACAGTAATGAAGGTTCCATTCTTCACGAATTGGCTTCTAATTATATAATAAAAGTTACAATTCAAAACTTATGGCAACACTTTTAAAATTTTAAACTAATAGATATGAATAAAAAAAAATACTGTTTCAGAACACAACAGGTGTACCGAATGCCGAAGAAATTCCCATTTTCCCAAACGCCAAAGGAGTCTACACCCCAGTCCTTTGTGGTATTAATAACCAGACAAGGAAAAGTCGGAGATATTTTTCTTTACATCCTTGCCATTCTATTCTCATTATCCAGCACTTCCTGTAAAAAACTTGTTTCTATTCCAGAACCAGTTAATACAATCACAACTGCAGAAACATTTAGTGCTGACGCTCAAGCAAATTCTACTATGTCTGGCATCTATGCAAATATGATGAATAATGGACTGGTATTTAGTGATGGGGCTATTTCAATTTATTCCGGATTATCTGCCGACGAACTTGTTGATTTATTTAGTCCAACTGCAAATCCTACCGCGTATCAATTTTTTAAAAACGATATTCTTTATAATAACTCAAACATTACAACTTATTTTTGGAAACCTGCCTATTTTGCGATAAACCAGGCTAATTCAATAATTTCGGGTATAGCTTCTTCTACTGGAATGAGTGATTCAGCTAAAAAGGTTTTTACGGGGGAGGCTAAATTCGTTAGAGCATTTTGTTATTTTTATCTTACAAATTTATTTGGGAATGTCCCGCTAGTATTAACAACTGATTTCAATCAAACTGCGCTCTTAGCAAGAGCAGATCAAGCGATTATTTACCAAAATATTATACAAGATTTGAAAGATGCCCAAGGTCTTCTATTAGAGGACTTTTCAGTGGGCAAAGGTGAACGAATTCGACCAAATAAGTGGGCCGCAACTGCCTTATTAGCGAGAGTATATTTATTCACTCAAAAATATGATTCTGCGATCACCCAAGCTAATTCAGTAATTAATAATAATCAATATAATTTAGTAGATCTAAATAATGTATTCAACAAGAATAGTCTAGAATCTATATGGCAATTGCAGCAGGATATCTCATATTCACCATATAATGCAACTTTAGAAGGCCTCAACTATTTTATTCCCAAATTTTATCCAAATATCAATCCTTCAGTTCCGGTTTCAACAAATTTAACTAGGTATATGCCTTCTTTATCTCTTTCGAATGAATTAGTTAATTCATTCGATTCAGGAGATCTCCGTAAACAAGTTTGGGTGGGTAACACGTCTGCAACAACGGGATCTGTAAGTAATGGTACGGTTTATTATTTTGCATTAAAATATATTCTTGGAAGTAGTACTGTACCACCTTTTAGCAGTAATACTGCTCCCCCTCAATATTATACAGTTTTACGCTTAGGCGAACAATACCTGATACGTGCTGAAGCTGAAGCAAATAGTCCTAATGGAATAAGTGCTGCAATTTCTGATTTAAATATTATACGCGCAAGAGCTCAGCTTTTGCCTTATGCTGGTCCTTCAGATCAAACTTCTGTAATCAACGCAATAATGCATGAAAGACAGGTTGAACTTTTTTGCGAATGGGGTCATCGTTGGTTCGACCTGAAACGATGGGATGTTGCAACTCAGGTGTTAACTGCAAATAAAGGGTTTCCTGTTAATATAAACTCTTTACTATTGCCTATACCTTCTTCAGAAATTCAAATTGACTATAATCTCATTCAAAATCCAGGATATTAATAAATTAAATTCATCTGGACAGGGGAGTTGTGCAACTTACCCATAACCCTATGAGATCTTTCAATAAAGGGATTGTGATAAAAATTGTCGGACTAAAAAGTTATATAAGCCTGAGAAGAATTAGAAAGTTGCCGGTAAATCGACATGGTAAAAGCATTCCTAGCGTCACAAGTCGATTTGTTCTTTGCGTAATAAGTTGAATAACGTGTTCACAGTTCAAAACAAAACTAGTAACTGAAAAGAATATCTTGTTAGATGCTGCGATATTTAACGAAGCTCTTTGAATCTATTTTCTGACAAGAAAATTATGATCTAGAAATTAATTTTCTTAAAAGTGACTTCTAATGGGCAAGATTACTCATCAGTAAATAAGGTTGCCAGTTCAAAGTCGCATGAATGGTGATTATGTATTCGAAAATAAAACTGATTTTTAAAACACTTAAACTTGAATGAAATGAAATTTTTTCAAAAATCCTACCTAATAATTGTAATATTCATCTGCCTACTAGGAGCCGGATGTATTAAAACTAATACGCCACCTGGCACATCAGCGTTGACCATTGTAAACGCAATTCCAAATAGCAATGCTCTGGTGACAAATTTCTGGGGTAATACCGGAAGCCAGATCGCGATGAGTGATACACTACAGTATTATGCAACGGCGCTGCAGATTTATTATGCGAATTGGTCCGAGTTATCTTCTTATTCCGGTAAAACGAGTTTGTCGCTACCACAGATAAGCGATACGACGACTTCACTCACGAATCTGACAATGAACTTGCAAATCGGAAGTATCTATTCTTTGTTCATCACCGGATCAGATACCGCGCATGTGGACACTTTATTCACGAAGGACATTATTCCTTATTATCCTTATTCAGGTGACAGTGTGATAGGAGTAAGGTTTATCAATCTGTCAACCGGCAGCCTGCCGGTACAGGTAACGTTGCAGTCAGATACTACGCATACTCCGATCGCGAACAATATTTCTTATAAAACAGTTACGCCTTTTCAAGAGTTGTCTTCGAATGTAAATGCCTTAGCCAACGGATATACATTCGAGTTTCGGGATGCAGCAAGTGATAGTGTGTTGACAACTGTTTCATTTACTACCGGCAGCTACCCTGCGATGTTTCCCTTTAAGAGTGTAACGATTTGTCTGATAGGCCAGCCTGGAGTAAGTGCAGCTGTGCCACTATCAGGAATGATTTACCCGAATTATTAAAAACTTTTGTGAAAAAATTATTAAAAAAGGAGCATGTAACGCCCAATAGAACGTAGGATGACGGAAGTGAGTCACCTTTTAGTTCCACTTTATGCTTGGAAGCTGTCAGTCTGATCGAAGGGCTGCAGATAAAGGTCATCCATGATGAGCAGAATAAATGAGGGGATTATGCTAAATTTGTCCTCAAATGAACCTGAAATTAGAAAATACATTATCTATTGGAAATGGCGTCTATACCGTGCCGGACATCGCAAATATTCTCAGACTTTCATACGGCAAAGTAAATACCTGGCTGAATGACTATTGGGACGGCAAATTGGGGGCGGCGTTCAAAGGCAAATATTCCTGGCGAATAGACAATACCAGGGCTGTTGGATTTCACACTCTGGTCGAATTTTATGTAATGATGCATTTTGCTGAAGCAGGGGTAAAACCCGCACAGGTACTGAAGGCTCATAATGAATTGTCAGGCAGCTATAACTCTTTTTTCCCTTTTGCACAAAAACAGGTCATAGACAACATCAGTACCGACGGTAAAAAAATATTTCTGACTGTAGACGATACACCTATAACATTGGACGGAAGCAAACAGTTCAATTTGGATTTTGTCAGAATCTTCTTTAAAAAACTTGACTTTGACAAAGACTTATTGGCTACAAAATTGTGGCCATTGGGTAAAGGCAAATCCGTTGTTTGCGATCCGCACCATAAGTTCGGACAGCCCGTTATCGATGGAACGAATATCCAAACGGAGGCGGTGTATAGAATGTACCTGGCAAAAGAAAAGCCGTCTTTCATTGCCCGTCTTTACGAAATTCCCGAAAAGAAAGTCAGAGATGCTATTGATTTTCACGAGCAAGCTGCCTGATGAGAGAATTCAAAATTTTTATTGACGAAAATCTACCTGCTCAAATAGCGAGGGGGCTTCATATTATTCAGCAACCTCAAAATGCGAAAGATGGGATAAAATTTGATGTGATATCTATTAAAGATCACTTTGGAGAAGGAACGGCCGATGAAGAATGGATCCCTGAAGTCGGGAAATTAAAAGGTATTGTTATAACACAGGATTACCGAATTCAAAGCCTTAAACATCAAAGAGAACTTTATAAACAAAATGGCGTGGGTATCTTATTTTTCAGCCCTCCTTCCAGTAAAGGATTTGCGTACTGGGAAATGGTCAAACAAATAATGAATCGTTGGGAAGATATAAAGTCTATCGTCAAAAAACACAAAACCCCATTTGCATTCAGATGTTCCTCAAGAACCAAGTTCGAAAATATTAATGACTGAAGATTCCAGGGTAAAGTGTATCAGTATTCCGGAGTAAAGCTAAAAATAATTTTATAATGTGTTTATAAGTAGATGGTAATAATGTGATATTCCATAAACTTTGACTCTAGGAGTATCACCATTTTAGTTTAGCAGCATTTGAAAATATCTAAGCGCGTTCATCCGATAATCCTTATTCTGGTTTTTGAGAATATCCGAAAAAATATTTTCATAAGTTGATTTGAATAAATCCCAAAACCGATATGGATTAATAATCAGAAACCCTCCTTTTTCTTCTATATGCCAGGTTGAATCCAGTTCATGAGAAAGATAAACGCCTTTTGCCTGGTAACCGTGATTGAAGGTATTTCTCTGATATTTGTGAATGACATCAGAATAGGTTTTTAAAGATTTCCGGTCATCTTTACCATGCAGTTTTTCAAACGCTTCATGGAATTTTACGGTTGGCTTATGCCCCAGTTTTTTATCCATCATTCTGTAGATCGGGGTTACGAGAACCTTGGATTGTTCGAATTCATTTTCATTTTTAATCTTTTCTACGTCAGAAATGATATGGCCCAGTGTTTCGATGGCGACAAATGTGAGTATGACGAGGGGAAACGGACTCCAAACTCTGTAATCGCCGTTTGGTTCTTTTTTAGATAGCCAGTCCAT
>Ga0206963_10311_pt1 | contig 12755 bp, 11 predicted proteins | sample Alteio_BWOrgHeat_28_FD_152958 | JGI IMG/M metagenome (GOLD analysis project Ga0206963, IMG submission 152958) | Enriched cells from forest soil in Barre Woods Harvard Forest LTER site, Petersham, Massachusetts, United States -... | ecosystem: Environmental > Terrestrial > Soil > Temperate forest >... | reverse complement strand
TTGTAACAAAAGACGGAGATGAGAAAATAATTAACTGGACAACAGAATTGGCTTATGATAATGATGGAAAAATCGCGGGTTTGATCAGTTTTGGTACGGACATTTCAGAGCAGGAGACCGCGTTTCAACAGATCAGGGATCTTAAGTCGGAACTGGAAAAGGAAAATCTGATGTTGAAAGGCGAAGTGCTTCCTGAATGGATGCAGGAGGAAATAATCGGCAAGAGTGAAGCGATCACCTATGCAATCCATAAAGCCAAAAAAGTATCCACTACCCATGCAACCGTTTTACTGGAGGGGGAAACAGGCGTGGGTAAAGAATTATTTGCCGACCTGATCCAGCGCTCTAGTTTAAGAAATATGAAACCTTTTGTAAAACTGAATTGCGGTGCACTTCCCGCGGAGCTTATTGAAGATGAGTTATTCGGTCATGAAAAAGGAGCTTTTACTGGCGCTGTTCAGGCAAGAAAGGGAAGATTCGAGATTGCTGACGGTGGAACCATTTTTCTGGATGAAATCGGGGAGTTGCCGCTTTCCTTACAACCTAAACTGTTGCGGGTTCTTCAAAACGGAGAATTTGAACGCGTGGGGGGTCACCAGACAATTAAAGTGGACGTGCGGATTATTGCAGCGACGAATCGTGAGCTCGGGGCAGAAGTGAAGGAGGGAAGATTCAGGGATGATTTATATTACCGGTTGAACGTGTTTCCCATCACGATTCCTGCACTCAGATTCAGAAAAGAAGATATCCCCATGCTCGTGGAATTTTTTATAGAAAAAGAATCCCACAAACATTCGAAATCTTTTAAAAATATCAACAAGTCGGATCTGAATCATCTTTCTGAATATGACTGGCCTGGTAATATCCGGGAAATGAGAAATGTCATTGAACGCGCAGTCATTAACAGTGATACAGCTACCCTCAGACTTGATTTATTCTATAATAGCATAAAGGACAAGGTTCGGCATAATTCCCCGGCATCACTGGAAGAGCTGGAAAAAGAACATATAATAAAAGTTCTGCAGGAATCCCGTTGGCGGATCAGCGGAGAAGGCAGTGCTTCTGAAAAGCTGGTTATGAACCCTAGTACCCTGAGGTCAAGAATGAAAAAATTGAACATCAGCAGGTCAGGAAATGAAATAGTATGAACAGTTTTTCGCGATATATCGCGAAAAACGTTTAATAAAATGCCGGGAGCATTGGACATCTTCATCAAAAAATACCATCAGATATTTTTTTTTACCTTCTCTATCAATGTTTTAATCATGGTTTTTCGTAGGTCTGTTTATTTCAGGCACACTATTAGAATATATTGATCCAGGTCAATTAACATATCTTTTTTCTCCTACCCGACCTTTCCTGGATTTTTTGAATAGGTTTTAATCACGCTGAATTATTCTGCATTATCAAATTATTATGTATGAAAAAATTAATGCCATTTTTCTGTTTTCTTATGTTTTTAAGTTTTGGAATTAACGCACAAGACGCTAAAACAAACCTCAGTTTACAGGTATCGGCGGCGGCAAAGACTAACCGTGGACAGCTGGCGGCCTATGTGTGGACCAGGACCACCCAGATCTTTTTGGAGGGTGAATTGAAAAATACCATTGTCAGTTCTCTTTCAATTGGTCCGGATGGGAAAATGGTAACCACGGCGGTTTCTTCAACGCCTACTTCTGCACCTCCTACCAAAGGTATTCGCGGAAAAATTGCGAAAAACAAAATCGATGATTTGAAAGACTATATAGATGAGGCTATGAAGGTCAGCATGGGATACCTGTATATGTCCCAGGGTAAAATGGTTGATTTCTTTAATGCTGCTGGTATTTCACAATCGGGAACCACCATTACAGTTTCTGGAAGTAATGTGAATCAGGCCAATGACCAGGCGATATTACTTCTAAATTCAACATCACTGGCATATATAAGCGAAACATTTAAGTCTGCCATGTCCGGCGGAGATGCGATAGGAGGAACCGTTAACTATAAAACATTTGACAATGGTCTCACTGCAATAGATAATGCGACGCTTGATCTGCCGGCTAAAAAAATGAAAATCATGATTTCCAATACTAATTATGCTAAAAAACTGCAGTAGTCTTTTTGTTGACTCAAAGTAATTCGGATTGCTTTCATTTTTCAAAGGATCTTACAATGATAGTTTTAGTCGATAGTAAAATAAATTTTTTTCTAATCATTTCCGGTCAAATATCACAAAGTAAAAAGAAGGAATTTGAACAGACATTCAGGCTGGCATTTAGTGTAAAAACGGAGAATTGCCTGGCATATAATCTTTCGGCAGATATGAACAAAGACGGGTATTATTATTTTTTCTCGCTCTGGACGAGTGAAGAGGCGTTGAAGAAATTTATGGAATCGACAGACTATGAATTAATGAATGGCGCTTTCCATGCATTGGGGCATGTTGATCAGTTTCTTACCGGAAATATAACAGATACTAAAAACCTGATAAAACTAAATGGTGCCTAGTTAACCAATCAAATGAAAGCTTTATAAATTATGAAATTCTTCCTTTCATTTACCGCTGTTATCGAAACGCTCACCGGGATTGGAATACTATTTTTTCCAGGTTTCCTTGTTTCTTTTCTTCTTCAAAAAAAGTATGATGATGTGGGCGGGATCATTGTTGCCATGGTTGCAGGCGGGGCAATCATTTCACTGGCAACCGGTAGCTGGCTTTTCAGAAATAATGATTCTGCTCTGACTTTTTCAAAAGTCTTATTGGTCTATAATGCTGTCATAGTAGTTATTGTGCTTTTTTCTTCTATTAATTTCGAATTTGCCAGTATACCTTTTTTTCTCATCGGTGGATTTCATTTATTCCAGGCTTTGTGGGGTTTGAAATTATTGCTTTATAAACGGGTTTATAATTGATATAATCGGTCGTGATAAGATTTATTGAAGGAAAACTGAAATGAAAAAGTTTTCAATATTAATTATTGTAATAATGATTTCTAACAGAACCAGATCCCAGGAAATGGAACCAAGGAGTTATGCTGTAGTTCCAACCGGATTGCACGCCATGGCTCTTTCATATACATTTTCAAGCGGAAATGTTATAACGCCCGGAAGTTCACCCGTGCAGAACCTTGATGTAACCAATAGTGTATTTAACGTTGGCTATGTTCAGACATTTACATTTTTTAATAAACTCGCAAGAATAGCCGTAAGCATACCTTTTGGTTTTTTGAATGGTACGGCCACATTTCAGGGACTCGATACATCGGGATCGCGCACCGGTTTTTACGATGGCAGAATTAAGTTCGGTGTGAATCTTATAGGATCTCCTGCGCTTCACCCAGTGGATTTTCAAAAGTTTGAAGAGCATACGGTTTTTGGAGCAAGTATAGTAATCTCGGTGCCTGTTGGTCAGTATTATTCTTCCAAATTAATCAACCTGGGTTCCAATCGATGGGGATTTAAACCTGAACTTGGTTTGTCGCACCGCGAAGGAAGATTGTTTTATGAAATATATTCCGGTATATGGGTGTACACGACTAATTCAGAATATTTCAAATCGTATGTTCAAAAAGAAAGCAGCCTGTTTACTTTCCAGGGACATGTTGATTATACTTTCAAACACGGCAAATACCTGGCAATTAATGGAGGATACGCTGATGGAGGGGAAACATCTCTGAACGGAATGGAGCAACACGACGAAGAGGAGAATTGGAGGCTCGGTGTTACTTTTTCCTGCCCCATTTTTAACAGGCATCAATCAATCAAAGCTATGGTCAATACCGGTATCGCAACAAAAGCAGGGCAGAATTTTACGGCGCTTACAGTTGTTTATCAATATAGCTGGTACTAATTTAATTCAAGGTGGTGGTGGTTTTGGTGGCGGTGGAAGGAGATAATTTAATTAAAGCAATAAACCTTAGCAATGAATACCAAGAATTTATTTTCGGATCGTGAGATTTTTACGGATGAGCTTGTATTAAAACAAGTCGAGAAAATTCTGCAACACCCGCCATTTGCCAATTCGGATATACTCAGGAAGTTTCTCAAGTATATCATTAATGAAACATTGTTTGGCAAACCTGATCAGCTGAAAGAATATACAATCGCTGTATATGTATTGAACAAGCCGGCGAATTTCAGACCACCGAACGATGGTATCGTGCGCGTGCATGCGCGCAGACTTCGGGATGCATTGAGCTCTTATTACGACGATCAGAGAGAAGATGATATTTGCGAAATCAGCATCCCCAAGGGAAGTTATATTCCTGTTTTCAGATCTTTAAGCCCGGAGTATTCAAAACCTGATGTTCAAATCGATAATCAGTTTGAATCAGATCCGGAAGAAAAAATTCGCATTGCGATCATGCCCTTTAAAACTTTTGATGAGACGAATTCCAGGTTGGCTTTTGCTGATAACATAGGTCAGATGCTGAGTTCCCAATTCAGTCACTTTCCAAATTCCAGGGTTTTATCCTATTACACCACACAACAGCTTCAATTGAAAAACAGGGAAATTAAGAGTATTGCTTCTGATTATGGGGTCAATTATGTGCTGGTGGGAAATGTTCACTTTGAATCATCCAGGTTAAGAGTTGTTATACAATTTATTAATGCCAGTACAGAAATGTTAATTTGGTCTGACAAGTACATATACGATATCACCAAGACAGATTTATTTGAAACGGAGGATCTGATCGTTTCGAGGGTTATGAATTCAATCACAGGACTCAGCAGTCAATTAAGTAAACCGGCATATAAAAAATCAGATCTATCAACATTAGAAAAACCTGAAGTTGTGGAAGTCATTGAATTGAAGGGAAACCAGAGAGCTAAAAAAATTGTTTCATTCTGATTCTTATAACGGCTGTGGATCTTTGTAAATATCTAATTCGGAAAAATAGTTTTCCAGTCGTTTTTCATGCTGATTACAATCCAACCTCTCGTCTTTGCCAGGTCATATAAATCCTGGCTGAAGGTTCCGATTTTAGAATCCGGCAAGCCCTGCGCGGGTCCGTAAGCATATTCGCGGGTTGCATCATCATGTAGTACGAGCATTCCCAGGCGCGCACCTCCACCGGTTGTTGTATATTCAAGCATCTGTTGATCACCAGCTGTATTTCCAAAAGCAGCATATGGACGCTTACCAATCACCATTTGAATACCCTGAGGTTTACCGCCTTTATCATCATTCAGCAACATTTTTGGAATTTTTATTAGCGCAGATGTTCCTGCGGCCGTATCGTAGACATATTCAGTTTCGCCCACGGATCCAACAACCTGTTCAGGAGGAACACCATATGTCTGATTTGAATAAACGCGTACAAAATCCTGTCCGCCACCTGTTACAATATAGGTTTTGTAGCCGTTTTCACGCAGATATTTCATCACTTCCAGCATCGGCTGATAGATAAGATCAGTATAGGGTTTTTTCCATCGGGGATCTTTGGCTTTGCCTAACCAGTCCTTTACCTGGGAAGCAAACTGGTCTTCAGACATACCCGAAAGAGTATACCCCGCAATTTTTTCAAGGTCTGGCATTGTCAGTTTAGAAATCGCCTCACGATCGCCTGACATAACGGTCTTGAAGGGTTCAACTTCTTTTAATTCTGGCTTTGCTTTCACTAAATCGGGGACCCTGTCAAAACAATACATCAATTGATTGTACAGAGGATGTTCAACCCACAGAGTGCCATCCTGATCAAAAGTCGCAATGCGGTCTTCGGGTGTCACATATTTAGAACTGGACTTTTCTGTTGTTGCGTGAACGAAATCCTTGATGGCTGTTTTAGCCGGACCGTCATTCCAGGAAGGAAGCGGATCAAATATCTTTTGCTTGGTTGTCCATCCAATCGAAATGGATATAATAATTGCCAGGGGAATAATTACACTCAATGAATATTTAGAAAGAAATCGTTGATTTTTCATACTGAAATTCTTTTGAGGTGACGGAAGTAGTTCACAAATGAAGGTATCTGATAAATTCAAACCAATAATTAACCCTCATCATTTAACTGCTTAACACTCATCGTTTAACGGTAAAATTGATTTCCCTTTCTTTCAGTGAAACTATAAATATGATAAAAAACGGCAGGCAGAATAAAAATACTGCCGATCAGGAGGGCCCAGCCTAAAGCGTTTATGGTATGATTATCACCAGGCTCATTCAGCGAGATGCTGCTCCCATTTTTGAATAATACGATATTAGGGTAATGACTATAAGTAACCGCAACAAATATCATTGTTAACTGAAAGGCGGCGAGTATTCTTAACAACCCCGACTTTCTTTTATAAAATAAAAACCAGAATACCACCAGGGATAAGAGCGCAGATATTATGGCTGAAGCACTCACCAGATTTCCGAATAACCAGTGATAAACAGGAATGTTTTCTAATCTGGCAGCAATCAGTACCAGGGCTCCTGATAGAAAAGCTCCTGCGTTCATGTTTCTTGTTCTTTTAAAGAATAGCAGTCTTTGTTCTTCTGAATCTGACTCACCGATGAGGTAGACAGAAGCAAGAAATCCGCAAATGAAAACTGTAAATAGTCCGACAGACAATGTAAACCAGTCCAGCCAGTCATATATATACGCACTCATAAAAGTATTTGCAGCAGGATCAATTTTACCACTGACGATGCTACCGGCGATGATACCCAGGAAGAGTGGAGTGACGATGCTTGCATATACAAATATCCTGCTGTATACCAGCTGCATCTCATCTTTTATAGCGTCATAATTCCGGAAAGAGAAGGCGGTGCCTCTTGCGATAATTCCCAAGAGCATCAGGACGAGCGGTATATGCAAATGAACTGATACAGCGGTATAGACAGCCGGGAAGCCGACAAACAATATAACGATTGAAATAATGAGCCACATATGATTTGCCTCCCATATGGGTCCCATAATCCTATACATTAATTTCTTTGTTATGATTTTTGATTTGGGGGAAGAAACTAATTCAAGAATACCTGCGCCGAAATCTGCTCCCGCCAGCAGAAGATATAATAAAATGGAAATCCACAAGAAGCCAACTACAACGTATAGCATGATACTAGTTCATTTGGAGATTGATATTTTCGGGCACATCATATAATTTCCCCACCATTTTTATCTGGCGAAATAAAAGAAAGATTACAACCAATGCCAGGGAAAAATATACAGCCGTGAAAAGATAGAAAGTGTATTTGATTCCCGGCATGGGTGTTACTGCTTCTGATGTTCTCATGATGCCCTGGAGTATCCACGGTTGTCGTCCCACTTCAGTCAGTATCCATCCGGCTTCCACTGCAATAAAACCCGTAGGAATTGCATACACAAATAATCGAAGAAGCCACCTGCTGTTTCTCCATTTCTTTTTAGTGATAGCTCCTGCCAGGTAGATTATTGAAATCAACATCATGATCATACCGAGACCGACCATGATCTGAAATGCGTAATGGGTAATGGCTACCGGCGGTTGATTTTCGGGAGGAATACTGTCCAGTCCTTTTACCGTAGAATGAAAATCCCTGTTGACCATAAAACTCAGAAGCCCCGGGATTTCAATATCATAATTTACCTTTTTGTTTTTGCTATCGGGTATACCTCCGATGATCAGAGGAACAGAATTTCCTGTAAAATAAAGTGCTTCCATGGCCGCGAGTTTTGCGGGTTGCCGTTTTGCAACATAACGCGCGGATTTATCGCCACTGATTGGTTGCAGAATGGCTGCAATAGCAGCAAATATCACGGCAATTTTAAATGCTTTGGTATGGAAGAGCAGGTTTTTTTTACGCAGGATCATCAGTGCATGAACGCCGGCCACTGCAAACCCTGTTGCAGCAAATGCTGCGAGCGACATATGCAATGCTTCCTGGTACCATCCGGGATTGAACATTGCTTTTATCGGATCTATATTCAGATACTGACCATTGATATAATCAAAACCTGAAGGATCATTCATCCATGAATTAGCCGAAACGACAAGGATGCCGGAAGCGAGTCCGCTGATGCCGACCACCAGTCCTGTGAACCAATGGAACCATCGGTTAAAACGATCCCATCCATACATAAAAAATCCTAATGCAATGGCTTCAATAAAAAAAGCGGTTCCTTCCAGAGAAAAGGGCATTCCGAATATAGGGCCTGCATGTTTCATAAATTCCGGCCACAACAATCCCAGTTCAAATGATAAAACAGTTCCTGAAACGGCTCCTGTTGCAAAGAAAATCGCAACACCTTTGCTCCAGGCCTTTGTTACGTTTTTGTAAATGATGTTCCCTGTTTTCAACCAGTAAAAATGTGATACCGCCATAAAAAAAGGCATCACCATGCCTATACAGGAGAAAACAATATGAAATCCAAGAGACAGGGCCATCTGGGAGCGGGCAGCCAGGAAGTCATTCATGATTCGTAAGTTACAAATTCTCTGGCCGCAATGATGTATGTAAATCCTGAGTTTTACTTTTCAACGACCAGTACCTGGAATGTTCCGGGTATAAGTGATGGCCTGAATTCATCTGCTTTTTTCGGTGCGAATTCACCGGTTGGTAAATAAATCTTGTGGGTTATCTGGTCAACGGCATGGGTTCTGGCTCCCTTCTTTGTTTTCAGATTTTGAATGACTTCAAATTTGTTTGGAGATTGTTCCTGAATAATAGTTAATGTACCATCCCCGTTGGAAGAATAAACTATTTTCAATTTCTTGTCGAAACCTACCGCATCGCATTCATCACCGATGGGAAGGCTGGTCACAATATTTCCATTTGATGCATCCATAACGATGAGTTTTTGGTTGTCGCAGCCGGCGAACAAGCGCATCGTTACGCGGTCTATTGCTAATCCCGACGCACTTTTGCCAGGGGCGATCGGCCAGTTATTAAGAATCTGGTAAGTTTTTGCATCGATGACGTCGATCTCACTTTTCTCCGCATTATTCACGAAGATCTTTCCCTGTCCGTCGCTTACAGCGGTTTCAGGCCAGCCGGTAAGTTTTATGGTAACAACGACCTGGTCGGTTGCGGGATCAATGACTGTCATACTTTTTCCGCGGCCATTGCAGGTCACCACCTTTTTGGAAAAGTCATCATAAAAAATGCCATCTGTAAACTCACCGGCAGGAACATGTGACAGCACTTTAAATGTTTTCAGGTCAAATACCAGGACGCTATTGGATGAACCGTTTGAAATATATCCTTTACCAAATTCGTGGGCGAGTGCGATGCCGTGTACATCTTTTTCTGTCTTAATCACACTGATCGAATCGCCGGTCATTTTATCAAGGATATTCACTTGAGTTCCGTGTGACAGATACAGGCGGTTGGAGAGGCTGTCCACCGTGGTATAATCATAGCCTCCACCGCTCTTGATATGAAAAACCTGGCTGATCTTATATTGGGCGTGGAGGACAGTGCTTAATAATAAAGTCAGCCCCAGGAATTGAAATTTTATCAACATATATTGGTGTTTGTAAAGATGAAATAATAATCTTCTCAAAATAAATGCCTATTCTGTATGAATTCTGTAGAACTGCGGCGGATAATCTTATATTCGGAATCCGGAGACAGGCCTGCATATTGGGCATAGATATCATAACCTTTACTTATAATGTTCTATTGGCATGAAAAGATTCTTTCTACCATGCATTGCAATTTTTACAGGTTTTATTACTAATGCCCAGCAAAAACTCAGGCTTCTTTCTCCTGACAATACAATCCGGATAGAAATACAAACTGTCAATCGACTGTGCTTTTCAGTATTTGTGGATGATAAAAAAATATTGAATGAATCAGAAATCGATCTGAAACTTGCAGGTGACAGGAGCCTGTCGCGGGATTTGAAACTGATAAAAGAAAATTCGCGTTCTGTAGATGAAATTATAGTGGCCCAGGTGCCTGTAAGCAGAAAGAATATTCCTGATAAGTTCAATGAACTCAGCCTGCAATTTAAAAACAGGTTTGCTGTTATTTTTCGGGCATATGATGATGGCATTTCATACAGGATCAGTACTTCGTTCAACGATTCAATTATTGTCTCCCAGGAAACCGCCGCCTTTCGGTTCACTCAAAAAACACATGCATATGTACCTCTGATACAAAAGCGGGAGGATCAGGATATATTTCATACCAGTTTCGAAGAATTATATCCTTATAAAATGCTGGACAGTTTATCGGATAAGGATTATATGTATTCACCAGTTCTGTTGAAAACCCCGAATGGAATTTTCGTTGCGCTTACTGAATCCGACCTGGACGATTATCCGGGAATGTTCCTCAGGGGTACAGGAATGGATGCTTTGCAGGGCGCATTTGCCGCGTATCCGCTGGAAGAAAAGATGGTGGATGGCGACTACCCTGAAATGGTTGTAAGCAAACGCGCGGATTATTTGGCAAAGACAAAAGGCAACAGGAATTTTCCATGGCGCGTACTGCTGATTGCCCGGCAGGATAAAGATCTGCCTGCGAATGACCTTGTGTACCGGCTTGCTTCGCCAAGTACAATTAAAGAAACGGGATGGATCCATCCGGGTAAATGCACGGATGAGTGGATTATTGATATCAATCTTTTTCATGTGCCATTCAGGTCGGGTATCAATACCGAGAGCTATAAATATTACATTGATTTCGCAAAGCGCTTTGGATTCAACCGCATCATGATGGATGCAGGGTGGAGCGATGCCAGGGATCTTTTTAAAATCAATCCGCAAATCAATATGGATACACTGGTGGCCTATGCAAAGATGCGTGGGATCGGCATCAGCATGTGGACTTTATCGATGACGCTGGATCGTCAACTGGATAGTGCCCTGAAACAATTTAAACGATGGGGTGTGGATTTCATCATGACAGATTTTATAGACCGGGACGATCAGAAGACCGTTAATTTTTATAAGAAGATCGCTGAAGCCTGCGCTAAAGAAAAAATCATGATTATGTTTCATGGTGCCTATCCGCCAAAGGGATTCAACCGGACTTATCCAAATAATATTACAAGAGAGGGTGTGCTGGGAAGTGAATACAATGCATGGAGTGATAAATCAACGGCTGCCCATAACTGCACGATTCCGTTTACACGCATGCTGGCAGGACCGCTGGATTATGAGCCAGGTCTGCTCGATAATGCAACGCCGAAAATGTTCCGACCTATTTGGGGAAAAGTGATGAGCCAGACAACTCGTTGTCAGCAGCTCGCCATGTTTATCGTGTATGACAATCCGATGCAGATCTTTTCAGGAAATCCTTCGCAGGGATGGATGGAGCCTGAGTTCATGGACCTGCTTGGTTCTTTTCCGACGGTCTGGGATACAACAATCATTTTGCAGGCGAAGGTGGCGGAACAAATCATAACGGCGAGGTGTAATGGAAACAACTGGTATATTGGCGGGATGGCTGGAGGAAAAGCATACGACTGCGTAATCGATTTTTCTTTTCTTCCTTCAGGAAAATATAAAGCAACGGTTTGCCGTGATGGCATTAATTCCGACCGGAATGCGATGGATTATATTATTGAAAAATCGGTACTTGAATCAGGTAGCAGTATGCCCATTCACCTCGCTCCGGACGGTGGTTTTGTTGTAAGGCTTTTGAAAGAGTAAATGACCATATTTTAATCTTCATCCAGCTCCAATAATAAATTAACTATTAAAGCCGTCCAGCCGGTTTGGTGTGAAGCGCCCAAACCTTTTCCTGTATCTCCGTGAAAGAATTCATAAAACAGGTGGTGATCCTTGAAATGATCTGCTGACCAGTTTGACTGATGATCGGCATGATATTGAAATTGACCATCATTATTCCTTTCGAAAATCTTCAGAATTCTTTTGGTGAGCTGATTGGCAATTTGTTTCAGATTCAATTTATTTCCTGATCCTGCCGGAAATTCATACTGGTATTTTTCGCCGTAATATTCATAATATTTTCGCAGGGAGTGAATGATCAGGTAATTTAATGGAAGCCAGATGGGTCCACGCCAATTGGAATTACCGCCGAACATGGTACTGGAACTTTCACCCGGTTCATAATGTATAGAATAATTGTTGCCCTGATATCCGAAAACATAGGGTTGTTCTTTATGGCTTCTTGAAAGGGAACGGATCCCATAATCAGATAAAAACTCTGCTTCATCCAATAGTCTTTTCAACAGACTTTCCAGGCGGTCATCAATCATGATGGCAAATAAATAATTTCCATCCTTGTTTTTGTGTTCAATATTTGAGATGATCCTTGTCAAATCAGGTCTGGTAAGTCTGATGACTTCAAGTCTTGTATTAAATTGCCGAAGGTGATCAAATACTTTACTGTGCATGATTTCAACGGCCAATAAGGGAATGATCCCTACCAGGGAGCGGATTCTCAAACGCTGGCTCGTGCCATTTTCAAATTGAATGGCGTCATAATAAAATGCATCCTGATTATCCCAGAGAGAAATATCTTTCTTCCCGATATGATGCATGGCCCATCCGATATTTAGAAAATGTCTGAAGAATTTGGCAGCAGATTCTTCATAAGCCTGGTTATGCTGGGCCAATTCAAGAGATATGCGTAGCATGTTTATCGAATACATAGCCATCCAGCTGGTCGCATCGGCCTGTTCGAGTTTTTTAATACCGGGTGGCATATGATTTCTGTCGAAGACACCTATATTATCCAGGCCAAGAAAACCTCCTAAAAATTTATCAACAGAACACAAAGCATTACTGCGCAGTTCAACAAGCGGCTTACTCTGGACCAAACAATTTTATTATCTCGACGTATTCAAATGGTTATTCGGAGAACCCAACGAAACAGCACCCCACAGAAT
>Ga0206963_10308_pt1 | contig 13013 bp, 13 predicted proteins | sample Alteio_BWOrgHeat_28_FD_152958 | JGI IMG/M metagenome (GOLD analysis project Ga0206963, IMG submission 152958) | Enriched cells from forest soil in Barre Woods Harvard Forest LTER site, Petersham, Massachusetts, United States -... | ecosystem: Environmental > Terrestrial > Soil > Temperate forest >... | reverse complement strand
CCGACGAGATCAGCATGACGGTGCCTGCAAAATATGTTACGCTATCGAATGGCCGGCTGGCATCGCAAAAAGTAAACGGCGATGGTACCCGTACCGATACCTGGAAAATGGAATTGCCGCACTCGCCGTATTTATTTATGATGGCCGTGGGCGATTTTAAAGTTTATCATGATAAATGGCGTGGCAAGGATGTGGACTATTATTTAGAACCAAAATTCTTTCCCTATGCCAAACAAATATTCGGCTTAACGCCTGAAATGCTGGAGTTTTACTCAACAACTCTTGGCGTTGAGTACCCATGGAACAAATACGCGCAAATTGTAGTGCGCGATTACGTGAGCGGCGCCATGGAAAATACCAGCGCCACGCTACACGGCGAACAAGTACAGGAAACCGCACGGGAGTTGTTGGATAATTACAACGATGAAAGCCAGGTTGATATAGCCCACGAGCTTTTTCACCAGTGGTTTGGTGATTATGTTACCTGCGAAAGCTGGAGCAACATCACCATGAATGAGTCTTTTGCTGATTTTAGTGAACAATTATGGTCTGAACATAAATACGGCAAGGATGAAGGCGACGCGCACGGTTATGCCGCGCTGCAAGCGTACCTGAGAACGCCGGGCGCAAAAGCCAAAGACCTGGTGCGTTTCCATTATGTTGATAAAGAGGATGTGTTTGATGTGGTCAGCTATCAAAAAGGCGGCCGCGTGCTTAACATGCTGCGTAATTATTTAGGCGATGCAGCTTTTTTCAAGGGACTCAACATCTACCTTAAAACCAACGCCTTTAAAACCGGCGAGCCGCAGCAACTACGTTTGGCCCTGGAAGATGCCAGCGGGATAGACCTTAACTTTTATTTTAACCAATGGTATTATGGTGCAGGCAATCCTAATTTAAGCATTAGCTACAACTGGGATGCAGCGTCAAAAACCGAAAGCGTTTACCTGCAGCAAACGCAGGACGGCAAAGCATTTATTTTGCCTTTTGCGGTTGATATTTATGCAGGAGGCAAAAAAGAGCGTCATAAAGTTTGGATGCGCGATAAGGCCGATACATTAACCTTCGCCGCAACTCAAAAACCCGACCTGGTAAACGTTGACGGCGATAAAGTGTTGGTAACAGAAAAGACCGATAACAAAACGATAAGTGAATTCTCATTCCAGTATTTCAACGCGCCGCTGTATGTCGACCGGTTTGAGGCAATAACTGCCGCCACAAATGACCAGAAAAATGCAGGTGCGCAAAAGGTACTTATAGCCGCATTAAAGGATAAATATTATGGGTTACAGATAAAGGCGATCAAAGCGCTGGATATGAGTAATGACCAAATACATAACGCCGCGTTACCTGTACTCACTTCGTTGGCGCAAACCGATGTAAATACACTTGTACGTGCCGCCGCTATAGATAAACTGGGCACGCTGAATGCTTCGGGCAATATGGATATATTTAAACAAGCCCTAAGCAGTCAGTCATACGCGGTTGAGGGCGCGGCATTGGGCGCTATTGCAAAACTCGATCCGGCACAGGCCATGGCGCTCTCCAAAGGCTTTGAAAAAGACAACGAAAGGCAGCTTACTGCCGCCATGGTAACCGTTTACATAAAAAACGGCAGCGACGCCCAATGGCCATTTATTTACAACAGTTTTTTAAATGGTGGCCGCAGGTTACACGCCGGTATGTTGCCTGACTTTGCCCAGATGACGGGCCGCGTAAACAGCCCAACTTACGCACAACAAGGAATTGTTGCCTTAAAAAACACTGCTATACGCAACAGAGCCCGTTCAGCCGGAACTATAACTGACATGTTGGTAGATATTAAAACCCAGCGTAAAAAAATGAACGATGATGCGTCGGCACAAGCAGCTGATGATGCCATAAAACAAATAAACGCTAAGTAAGTTAAAAGCAAAAAACCAAAGCTCGTTTGTAACAGCTTTGGTTTTTTGGCTTAATTTTTAACCCTTTTTAACATCTTTGTTTACCGGCAATTGCTATTTTAGCATTGATAATTAAACAGCTATGAAAAAGTTAGTATTAATTTTATTGCTGATATGCGGCTTTCATCAACTTAAAGCCCAGCAAAAACTGGAAGTTAAACCGGGCAACCCACTATTGGGCGCCGATCTTTTCAAACCCTTTAAACCGATGACTGATAGCAGCTGGAAGCGATCGCTGGTCCATCCCAAAACAGTATTGCCAATTGCCCAGCCTTTTTACAGCACCATGCCGGTTGTTAAACTATCAAGCACAGATCACATGCCCATAGCCGTGGTTACTGACCCTGAAAGACATTCGATGGTGGAAAGGATAACTGTAATTGATCCGTTGGCTCAAACTCCAAAACCAACGCCCTGACCGGGGAAATTATTGATCAACCAATTCGGCAGCAGCGTTGGTTTCCGCTGCATTTGCCTCAGCCGCTAATTTCGTTTGTTCCCTTTGTTCTACAATTTTTTCAAAGGCATCTTCGTAGGTGGGGTGGTTTGTTTTCATCACCCTGTCCCAAAAATTAAAATACAGGCCGTAGTTGCATTTCACCAACCGGTGGTGCATGTTATGGTGTGTTGATGTATTGTGCCATTTAAACAGCCAATGCGATGCAAAACCCGATGGGAATAACTCGAAACCCAGGTGGCCCGCAACATTAAGTACCAATGCATAAATGGAGAACAAAATTATAGCTAATCCACAATGCGGAATGGTGAAAGCTATAAGCGGGATAATACCTATCTCAACAAAAGCCTCGATAGGGTGAAAAGCGTAGGCGGCAAACGGGGTGGGATTAATAGATAAATGGTGCGTTTTATGCACATGTTTAAATAGTGGTTTCCAGTGCATCAGCCGGTGTGTCCAGTAAAAATAGGTGTCGTGCAACGCTATCATTAGCCCCACACTAACAAAGAAATACAGATAACCTTTGTCAGATATATGGCTGTAAAAGCGGGTATAGCCCTTATAGCCCGCCCAGGTTGTGGCTATTATTACAATGCCAAATATTAATATCGTAACAACAGAAAAAAATATCTCGCGAATGATATGGGCTTTTTCGGGGTAGCGTTGCTGGATCTTGGCGGGCCAATATTTCTTATTGCGCCAAACATAAAAAAACAGATAGGCTACGCCGGTAAAAAGTAAATAACGGGCAGTGATATTAAATAATATTTTTAATGATTCTATCTGCGGGGCAACCATACAATTAATAACGCTTTAATAGGCTGTAAAGTTTATTTACTACAAGAAATCCTTATTCAACAACTTTTCCAATTCAGCAAAACTGATGTTCATTTTAACACGGCCCTGTTTGGCGTATGATATTTCGCCCGTTTCTTCAGATACAATAACGGCCGTAGCCTCGTTCGATTCTGTTACCCCGATACCCGCCCGGTGCCTCAAACCAAATTGAGGCGGCAGATCGGTTTTATCCGTCAAAGGCAATATACAACTGGCCGATTTTATTTTATTTTCAGATATAACCACCGCGCCATCATGCAGCGGGCTTGTTTTTTGGAAAATGCTTTCCAGTAAGCGTTTTGAGATCTTGGCGTCGATCACCTCGCCGCTGTTCTGGTAAAATTGTTCATCATAATATTTGGCGAACACTATTAATGCACCTGTACGGGTCTGTTTCAGGTTTTTGCAGGCGTCAATAATGGGTTTTATACGGGCATAATTGTTTTTCTCCGCTTCGGCTTTGCCAAAAAAATATTGCCACCAGGCCTTGTTGCGCTGCAGCGATGCGTTTTTGCCCACCAACAGTAAAAAGCGCCGTATTTCCTGCTGAAATACCACTATAATAGCTATTAAACCAACCTCAACAAACCTGCTTAAAATGGCGGTAAGCAGCTTCATATGCAGCTCAAGCACCACCCAGTATAAAATATAGACCACCACCATACCAATAACTATATTGGCGGCAATAGTGCCCTTTATGAGTACATACAACTGGTAAAAAATAAAGGCTACCAGTATTATATCAACTACGTCAAGCGGTTTAATGTTGAAAATACTGAAATCGGACAAATGCATTCCACTAAGTTAGGATATAGATTCGAGAAGTGGGATAAGAGATGTGAGATTTAGGCTGAAGAAAAGATACGAGATGTAAGATACAAGACGCAAGATTTAGGTGTTCATCCGTATTTTATCCCTGGTAAGGGCCGCCGGGCACACCCCAGCCCCATTTAGGCATGGGTACGTCTGGAGCTTCGGTCACTTCATCAAGGTTGGAGTTGAGGATAGCTATACGCGTCCCCCATTCCAGGTACGCAAGGAAGGCCGAGCGGAATTCGGGATCATCGGGCAATTGCAGTTCATCGGCAGTTTCCAGCAAAAGCTCCATCCAGCGTTTGCGATGCTGCTGGGTAAGATGTTTGGATAGATGCTTACGTATCATCTCAAAATGGCTGCCCTCCTGTTCGCTGTAAACCTTTGGGCCGCCCAATACTTCGGCCACAAAGTGAGCAACATGCAGCCGGTGCTGATCAGACATGTGTTTAAATACCGGCTCAAGTATATAATCGGCTAAAACCTTGTCATAAAACTTGTTAAAAAGCATCTCGAAGACTGGCATACCGCCGGCCCATTCGTATAGTGTGGGAATGGTTTTCGTATCCATAAAAACCTATTTATTATTCCTAAAAATAAAAATGGCAGCCAATCACATTACAGATTGTAAGCCTCGAGTCTTTTTAAAGCCTGTTCAATAAACTTTTTATTAGAAAAAAGACTTTGCTTTCGATCGCTCCAATTGCTCAACCGGGTTAAAATTGTTTCGAGATCTTTTGTTTGATATTTGGTAGAAAGAAAATCAATAGTAGACAATAATTCCAGGCCAAACGCTGAATAAAAGCCGGATAAAAAATCACGGGTTTTATCCACAATAGCCAAATAGGTTGAATTTGAATTCTCCGTAAGGTAATCAGTTACATCTTGTTCGGCGTCCATCATAATACCCAATTCTTCAAATGGCTTTTTATCCATAGCGCTGTAACCTGTTATATAGCTGCCATTTAAATAATACAATACCCTTCGTACTTTGCCGGAATAAGGACCATAAAAATTAGGCTGAAAATTCAGTTTAAAAATATCTGCTGCTCCAAAACGCTGTAAAAAGTAAGCTACTTTTTCCGCTGCAAACTCAGATACAAACTCTCCATTTTTAACCAGATCGAATAAAACGGCTAATAACATAGCACGGGCAGGAGTTAACCTTGCCCGTTCTTCTTTCATTGCATCTTTAATAATTGCATTTGGTAAATAAACCTGTATATCGGCGTCGACATTTTTAAGATCGCTTTCAATAAGAGCTTTTATATTGTTCCAATCCAATCCGCCATGGCCCGTTCCTAAAGCTGGAATAGCTACTGATTTAATCTGCTTATCACGAATTATCTTTACCAACTGTTTCAGGCCTGCATTCACATAGCTATATTCCGATGGTTTGCGCCAATCTGTTTTAGTAGGAAGGTCAATGATGGTTTTCCGGCCATATAATAACGACTCCTCTTCTGTTACAATAAGGTCACCTATTGCAAAGCTGTTGTTTTTACAAGCCTGTTGATATACTTTATAATTTTGCGGAAATTCCTTTTTAAATTGAAGCGCAAGTCCTTTACCCATAACGCCAACCGTGTTTACAGTGTTTACTAACGCATCGGCATTGCTTTCTAAAATATTTCCTTCTATGTATCTTATCATTGTTTAAAAATAGTATTTAGGTCTGACGACAATCATACCTTCATCAATACCGTATGCCAAAAGTTGTTCCTTCGCTTTCTGGTCATAAACCGCAAAACCCAATATGGCGCTTATCGGTATATCACTTCCTACCAAAAACTCGGCCTCTTTTCTTCTTTTCAGGTCAAGGTCATTTTCATCAACCCAATAAGTTGCATTAATAGCTACCCAGTCCACCAAATCGTCGATCTCATCTGCTCTCGATTCATCAAAAAAATCGGTTAGATCACTGACCGCATGACCATCTGAAAAAACAAAGGGCAAATGATGTGCCTTAATTTCTTCAACGCTCGTTATGCAATAAACAATCTCTTGTGAAGATACAGGTTTAATATTATACTTTATACTGTTAGTTCCGAGTTTAATTACGTACAGCATTGGCATTCGGGCACCAAAATAAAAAGGAATATAATCGCCGAGAATTTTTCCGTTAGGCAGCATAAACGATTCTCTTTTTGATATCAGCATTGAATACCCGATAGGAACATATTCCTTATTGGCATTAACAGAATTTTGATGTGTTATACCACACTTTAAAATATGCGGAATATTCTTAGCGTGCGTCATGCGATATAGATACAACTTTCTCAAGGGCTGATTACAAATATTTAAATATACATTTAGTAACCGAATGTACTATAATCGAACCCTCCTAAAATATAACTGATCTTAATTTCACTTTGTTTCCACCTTCGGAAACATGAGCGAAGCCGCCACACTTACTGCCAAAATACCTACAATAACAATTAACGACCTGAAAGTAGTAAGCCCGATATGCTCCACATATTTACCCGCCAGCATTTTGAGGCCGATAAACGTAAGCAGCGCCGAAAGGCCGATCTTCAGGAAACGGAACTTGTCGATAATATTCACCAGCAAAAAAAACATGGAGCGCAGACCCAGTATGGCGAATATATTGGAGAAGAATACAATATATGGGTCTTTAGTTACCGAAAATATGGCTGGGATAGAATCAACCGCGAAAACAAGGTCGGTTACCTCGATGATGAGCAGCACCAGGAACAACGGGGTTAGCAGCTTCTTTCCATCTATCTTCACAAAAAACTTACCACCCTCAAATTTGGGGTGTACAGCAAAGTATTTAGAGGCAAACCTTACCACGGGATGCTTATCCGGGTCTATCTTTTGTTCGTTATTGCGGTTCACAAACATCATTACCCCGGTGTACACCAAAAACGCGCCGAAGAGGTATAATATCCAATGAAATTGAGCGATGAGCGCCGCACCCAAAAATATGAACAGAAAGCGCATAATAACAGCGCCGACTATCCCCCACAACAACACTTTGTGATAATACCGGGATGCAACACTAAACGCGGTGAAGATGAGCACCATCACAAAAATATTATCAACCGATAGCGAATATTCTATTACATAGCCGGTGATAAATTCCAGCGCCAGATTTTTGCGGTATAGCTGTAAACTGCCCGTAAAGTTGTGCGGATCAAGTTTTAGCTGGTGAAAGTTTTGCAGGTTTATTTGCTGTAATGCGGCAAAGCTATCAACATGATGCAGCAGATCGCCAAAACGTAAAAGCAGTACGTAAAATGCCAGGGCCAGGGCTACCCAAACGGCACTCATGATACCAGCCTGCTTTAAGCCGACCGCATGATCAGTTTTGTTGAACAAGCCAAGATCGATAGCCATCATCGCGAATATAAAAACGATGAAGCCTGATATGAACAGCAGTTCGTTTGGCATTATTTATTGCGTTCAGTAGTAAACCGTACCAATTGTTCAAGCCCCGTTCGCGAGTCGCCGGCGGGGAAGGTATTCAATATTGCAAAAGCCTCCTCCTGGTATTTTTTCATTTGAGTTTCGGCATAGGTTAGTCCGCCGGCCTCGTTTACAAAAGCGATGATCTCCTTTATTTTTACGGGATCATCGTCATGGTTCTTAACCAGGTTTATTATCCGCTTTTTCTCGCCCGACTCACAATTGTTCAACGCATATATCAGCGGCAGGGTAACTTTCTTTTCCTTTATGTCGATACCAAGCGGCTTGCCCACATCGTCGGTACCAAAATCAAACATATCGTCCTTGATCTGGAACGCGATGCCTATCTTCTCGCCAAACAGGCGCATTTTCTCAACCGTTTCCTTATCAGCCCCTGCAGATGCGGCCCCGCAGGCGCAACACGAAGCAATAAGCGATGCTGTTTTCTGGCGGATAACCTCGTAATAAACAGGTTCGCCAATATCCATGCGGCGCACTTTTTCTATCTGCAATAATTCGCCTTCGCTCATTTGCTTAACAGCTTCGCTTACTATGCGCAGCAGTTCAAAGTCGTTATTATCAATAGAAAGCAACAAACCCTTCGATAACAGGTAATCGCCCACCAATACGGCTATTTTATTTTTCCAGAGGGCGTTGATAGAGAAAAATCCGCGCCGCTGATAGGAATTATCCACCACATCATCATGCACCAATGTTGCGGTATGCAACAGCTCCACCAAAGCCGCGCCGCGATGGGTAGACTCATTAATGCCACCGCAAATACTGGCCGAAAAAAACACGAACATAGGGCGTATCTGCTTGCCTTTGCGTTTTACAATATAATGGGTGATACGATCGAGCAAGGGTACCGAGCTTTGCATCGAGGAGCGGAACCGTTCCTCAAAAACATCAATATCGGCAGCGATGGGTTTTTTGATCTCGTTGATGTTCGGCATTAAAACAAAACCTGCTTTTTATATGTAAGATCGCTTTTCCAAATGGGGTTTGTCGGGATAGGCAACGTAAAGCAAACATAAGCTAAAATTATTTAATCAGCAATTTGCCGTATGAATGAGTGTTGGATTTAAACAGAGTTTGGGAAGTTAAAAAGAAGTGACGCGTTAAATAGTGATGGCGGCTTTTACCAGGTAGGGTAGCACTTCTTTTTGAAAGGATACAAAGTTTTTGCGCACGTCGGCATCGCTTACCGATGTAAAAGCGAAGCTGAATACGATGCTTTTGCTGCATTTAATAAGAAAACGAAGCTTTTGCAAATAGTGGTCCTGCCTGCGCAGACCGCTTAGCTGTGAGAATGAACTGATCAGCAATTCTTCCAGCTCATTTGATAAATTTTTAAGGAACGCCTGCGAGTTGGCCGATTCACGGATAAATTCCCAGCCTATAAACTCGTTACAGATGGTATAGGAGAGCCGGCACGTTTTCATGATGAGGTTGTTGAGGTGGGTTTCCTCGTCTGTCTCAGGTGTAGTGATGTGGATAAGCTCATCCACGCTCACGCGGATATAGTCCATCAGTAGCGCGTGCAGCACGTCTTCCTTGCTGTCAAAATACTTGTAGATGGTAGCCTTGGCAATTTTAGCGCGTTTGGCAATTTCGTTCACGCTGGTTTTATGGTACCCGAATTTGCGGAATAACTCCTGCGCAGCCCGCTTAATGCTATCTTTTATCTTATCAGGTTCCATGAACTAATTTGAGACAAATATCTCATAATTACTGACACTTACATAATAAGTTCGAAGCGAAACTGTTGCGGGCCCTTTAACAGGGGTACCGTCAAATAACGAGAACTTTGAACCACTGCATGGGTCGGTTACTGTAAGGTGGCTTGCATCAAGTGTTACGGCGCATTTGTTTTCGGGCTTATAGCTGCTGCAACGGTCATAAGCAGCGTAGCTGCCGTCTGGTTCGCGATATATGATAAGGCCCGCCACGCCGTACCCGTTAATGAGTACAACACCACCTGCCGTATTCAGTGCCAGCAGGCGCGGGTCGGTAGTTGATGCTTCAAAGTCGACCCCTACATTTGGTATCGGGTCGGCATTTTTACCGCACGACAGGAAAAGCAGGGTTGCCGCAACAATGAAGTATACCTTTTTCATATGATCTCTGTTTGAAACTGTTTCAGAAAACGAACATCGTTCTCAGAGAATAAACGCAGATCACGTATCACATATTTTAAGTTGGCAATTCTTTCTATACCCATACCAAAGGCGAAGCCGGTATATTTCTCGCTGTCGATGCCACAATTTTCCAAAACGTTAGGGTCAACCATGCCGCAACCCAATATTTCAACCCAGCCGGTGTACTTGCACATGTTACAACCCGCGCCTTTGCAGATGGTGCAGGAGATATCCATCTCAGCCGATGGTTCGGTGAATGGGAAATAAGAGGGGCGGAAACGCACTTTAAAGTCCTTGCCATAAAGCTCCTGTACAAAGTGATAAAGGGTTTGTTTCAGATCGGCAAACGACACATTTTCGTCAACATATAAACCTTCAACCTGGTGAAAAAAGCAATGCGCACGGGCCGAAATAGCCTCGTTACGGTAAACACGGCCGGGCATAATGGCGCGGAACGGCGGTTTGCCGCTCTCCATCATACGTACCTGTACCGATGAGGTGTGGGTACGCAGCGCAATATCATCCTTACCGTTATTTTTTTTGATGAAGAAAGTATCCTGCATATCGCGCGCAGGGTGTTCCTCCGGGAAATTAAGCGCCGAAAAGTTATGCCAGTCATCCTCTATCTCAGGGCCTTCAGCAACCACAAACCCCAGGCGTTTAAATATATCTATGATCTCGATACGCACCAGCGAAAGCGGGTGACGCGAGCCGATGTTGACGCCATCGCCCGGCAGGGTAAGGTCGATCGCTAAGTCCTGAGTCTTAAGTCCTGAGCCGGTAGTTTCTTTTAGTTCGTTGTATTTAGCCTCAGCCAGTTGTTTAAACTGGTTAAGCACCTTGCCGTAAGTACGCTTTTCTTCGGGGCCAACGGTTTTAAACTCGTCGAACAGGTCTTTAATAATACCTTTTGTGCCTAAGAATTTAATGCGGAATTTCTCCAGTTCATCGGCATTGGTTGGTGAAAAGGCGTTTATTTCTGTAGTGTATTGGTCTATTTTTTCTTGCATTACGATACTTTCCTTAATCTTTCTTTGGCTTTTAATTCGTCTACAAACCTATTAAACAATTCCTCAGCCAATTGAGTAACGGTTATATTTCTGTCTTTTGCTTTAGCTTTCAACCATAACATAGTTTCCTCTTTTATTGTGATTGTTATCTTTTTCCTGGTGTTTGTTTCCATAACAAGCAATTTATTATATTCTTCTTATAAATCCAATGAGCAAGCGGCGGATAAGCAAAGTTCGGGATTGCTTCGTGCCTCGCAATGACGGTGGGTTATTATTTCAACACCCCCAATGCAGCGCCAACCTTACTAAACGCAGCTATCGCCTTATCCAAATGCTCCGTTTCATGCGCAGCTGATATTTGTACCCTGATACGCGCTTTGCCCTGCGGCACTACCGGGTAGTAAAAGCCGATAACATAAATACCTTCTTCCAGCATTTTGGCAGCAAATTCCTGTGCAAGTTTGGCATCATACAGCATTACCGGCACAATTGGGTGAACCCCGGGTTTTATATCAAAGCCTGCTTCCGTCATTTTCGCGCGGAAATATTTGGTATTCTTTTCCAGCTTGTCGCGCAGGTCGGTGGTTTCGCTTAGCATATTTAATACTGCAATGGATGCCCCGGTTATAGCCGGTGCCAAAGTGTTGCTGAACAAGTATGGCCTCGAGCGCTGGCGCAGCATATCAATTATCTCCTTACGGCCCGACGTAAACCCGCCCGACGCACCACCCAAAGCCTTACCAAGCGTACCGGTAATAATATCTATTTTACCCATTACATTGTGATACTCGTGCGTGCCTCTCCCTGTCTTGCCCATAAAGCCGGAGCAATGGCTCTCGTCTATCATTACAAGCGCATTATACTTTTCGGCCAATTCGCAAATTTTATCGAGCTGGGCAATGGTGCCATCCATACTGAAGGCGCCATCAGTAACTATAATGCGGTGGCGGCAGCTTTCGGTGGCTATTAGCTTTTCTTCCAGGTCGGCCATATCATCGTGCTTGTAACGCTGGCGCTGGGCCTTGCACAGGCGCACGCCGTCGATAATGGATGCATGGTTCAATTCATCCGAAATAATGGCATCCTGCTCATTAAATAAGGGCTCGAACACGCCGCCATTAGCATCAAATGCCGCAGCGTAAAGTATGGTATCCTCGGTCCCCAAAAATTCCGCTATTTTGGCTTCCAGTTCTTTGTGGATGTCCTGCGTACCGCAAATAAATCTAACCGACGATAGCCCATAGCCGTGCGTATCCATTACCGCTTTGGCGGCTGCAATAACTTTGGGATTTGATGAAAGGCCCAGGTAATTATTAGCACAAAAGTTTATTACTTCTTTGCCGCCCTGCACGGTAATATCGGCACCCTGCGGCGAAGTAATGATGCGTTCCCGTTTGTAGAGGCCAGCTTTTTCAATTTCAGCAAGCTCTTGTTGCAGTACGGGTTTTAAGGTATTATACATAATGTTTAATTATTGAATTATCGGGTTATTGAATTATTGAATGAGTAATTCATCATCCATCCGATAATTCAAGGTCAGTAATTGTTATGTCTGGCAAAATTAAGCATTAACACTTAAATTCAGTCTTTAAATAAAAACAAGCCATATGAAACAATTTTAGCTATAAAACCTTTACTATGCAGCCACATGAAAAAAACTTTACTCTTTATACTTTCCACATTACTGCTGGTTTTAAATGCCCATGCGCAACAATACATTTTATCGGGCAGGATAAGCGGCGAGCAGAATAAGCCAATCCCGTTTGCATCGGTTTATATCAGAAACACTACTTACGGCACCACGGCCAATGAGAGCGGCATGTATGAGTTTAAATTAAGCCCTGGCACCTATAATGTAATTTACCGTTTTGTTGGTTATAAGGAGCGTATTGAAAAGATAACTATTACCGATCATAACCTCGTCCATAACATAAAAATGGAGGACGAGATCTTTCAGCTCAATGCAGTTTCCATCAAAGGCCGGCGCGAAAAAATAAATGATACCGCCGCTAATGAAATTATGCGTAAGGTGATAGCCAAACGCGCATATTACTTAAACCAGGTTAAGGAATATTCATGTGCCGTGTATGTAAAAGGGGTGCAACGTTTACTGGGAGCGCCAAAGGCTTTTATGGGTAAGCCGGTAAGGGAACAGCTCGACCTGGATTCGCTAGGACGCGGGATACTATTTCAGTCAGAAACCATCGCCAATTACAGCTTTCAGCAACCAAATAGAGTGCGGGAGATCACCATTGCCTCAAAATTTATAGGCTTAAACCCCGATTTTAGCTATAATAAGGCCTCAGACTTGTCGGTCAATTTCTATAAAAACATTTTTTTTGTGCCGGGTTTATCCGATCATGGCTTTCTTTCGCCGGTTGCT
>Ga0206963_10307_pt2 | contig 13013 bp, 11 predicted proteins | sample Alteio_BWOrgHeat_28_FD_152958 | JGI IMG/M metagenome (GOLD analysis project Ga0206963, IMG submission 152958) | Enriched cells from forest soil in Barre Woods Harvard Forest LTER site, Petersham, Massachusetts, United States -... | ecosystem: Environmental > Terrestrial > Soil > Temperate forest >... | reverse complement strand
CTTTTAACCGTACATGTGTCACCAGGGCCCGGGGAACGATTGGTGGTAAACCCAATGAGAACCTGACTCCACTGGATATCGTTAAGTTTTCAGCCTCTTATGGCACCTGGATAAAGGAATTTGTTCCACATTCCAAAAAGATTGTAATAGGGAGAGATGGTCGCATCAGCGGTGAAATGGTGCGCAACCTCGTAGTAAGTACATTAACCGGAATGGGCCTGGACGTTCATGACCTTGGATTATCCACTACTCCTACAGTTGAATTGGCTGTAATGGGAGAAAAAGCTGCCGGTGGTATAATTATAACCGCCAGTCATAATGCAAAAGAATGGAATGCCCTTAAGCTTCTTAATAGCGCAGGAGAATTCATCAATGCTGAAACTGGTTTGTGGATACTGGATAAAGCGGCCAAAGAGGCTTTTACATTTGCTGCTGTTGAAAAAATCGGATCCTATAACGTGGATAACAGCTATCTCCATAAACACATTCAGGCTGTTTTGGACCATCCGCTAATAGACCTGACTGCAATCCGGGGAAAACATTTTAAGGTAGTGATTGATACGATAAATTCAACAGGATCCCTGTTTATTCCCCCATTGCTTAAGGCCCTGGGAGTTGAAAATATCAGGATGATTAATGAAGACGTAAATGGGAAGTTTACCCATAATCCTGAACCACTTCCGGAAAATCTGGTCGGGCTTAGTACAGAAGTAAAAAAATCAGGTGCTGACCTCGGAATTGCGGTTGATCCCGATGTGGACCGGCTTTGTTTTGTTTGTGAAGACGGTACTATGTTTGGCGAAGAATTCACCCTGGTAGCGGTTGCTGACTATGTCCTTTCACAGAAACCAGGGAATACTGTAAGTAATATGAGCAGTACAAAAGCATTGAAAGAAATTACCATTAAACATGGAGGACAATATTTCCCATCTGCTGTAGGCGAAGTAAATGTTGTGAACAAGATGAAGGAAGTGAATGCAGTTATCGGCGGTGAAGGGAACGGTGGAATTATTGTACCTGACTTGCACTATGGACGCGATGCTATGATTGGGATCGGATTATTCCTAAGCGCATTGGCCAGGCATAAAAACGGCATGCGGTCTTTCAGGTCCAAATATCCCGACTATTTCATTTCCAAAAATAAAATAGAGCTTGAAAAAAATGTTGATGTAAATAAATTATTCAACCAGATAAAAACAAAATATAAAAATCACCCTGCAAATACTGAAGATGGTCTTAAGATAGAATTTGATGATGATTGGGTGCATCTCCGAACATCCAATACCGAACCTATAATCCGCATATATGCGGAAAGTAATTTTGAAACAACTGCGAATAATATCGCAAGGCGTCTTATGAAAGACATCCAGGAGTTCATTTAAACTCCTTCTTAAATTTTCAGCAAGATGGAAAGAATTTATTTTGATAATGCAGCTACAACGCCGCTGGATCCGATTGTTCTGGAAACGATGATGCCATTTTTTACTGAAAAATTCGGAAATCCATCTTCCATTTATTCCTATGGAAGGGAAAGCCGGATGGCTATTGAACAGGCGAGAAAAAAAGTTGCCGGATTATTACGCGCGCATCCTGCCGAAATATTTTTTACAAGTGGCGGAACGGAAAGTAGCAATGCGGCTATTCGTGCAGCTGTTCAGGATCTTGGGTGCCGCAATATTATAAGTTCCCCGCTTGAACATCACGCAACTCTGCATACTGTTTCCTATTACCAGGAAAGGGGAGAAGCCACACTTCATTTATTGAAAATTCTTCCTGATGGTCACGTAGACCTGGATCATTTGGACAACCTGTTATCAGGTCTTGGTGGGAAAACCCTGGTTTCCCTGATGCACGCAAACAATGAAACAGGCAACCTGCTCGATATTTACAAAGTTGCCGAACTATGTAAAAAATATAATGCTGTTTTCCATTCAGACACTGTTCAGACCCTGGGCCATTATGAAATTGATTTGAGCAGCCTGCCTGTTCATTTTATTACAGGTGCCGCGCATAAATTCCATGGCCCAAAGGGAGTTGGAATTCTTTATATTAATGAACAACTGAAAGTGAAACCAAATATTCATGGTGGTTCGCAGGAACGTAATATGCGCGCGGGTACAGAAAATGTGTATGGTATTGTTGGATTCGCAAAAGCATTAGAACTGGCTACCAGACGGATGCAGGAAGAAAGTAAATATATAAATGAGCTGAGGTTATATATGGCAGAGGAATTAAAAAAACAAATACCTGATGTAATGTTTAATGGTGATACATTCGGACAATCCCTTTATACTATTTTAAGCGTCAGTTTTCCGAAATCTGAAAAATCAGATATGATCCTGTTCAATCTGGACATCAACCATATATGTGCTTCAGGTGGAAGTGCATGCACCAGTGGTGCACAACAGGGCTCACATGTCATCAGAAGCATATATCCAGGATCAGATCGTACCACAGTACGATTTTCTTTCAGCAGGAATAATACAAGAAAGGAAGTTGATGAAGTAGTAAAGAAACTGAAAACTCTTGTCTGACTATAAGCAATAAAAAAATCCAGTCACTACGCTGGATCTTTTTATGTGTGTCTTAGTAATCATTTTCGAAGGGATCAGATGGATCTTGGACCAAAAACGGGCTCTTCAGCCACAAATTTACGCCTATTCTGCTTTGTATTTTCAATTCGGTTTCAAAACTTTTTCACAGATGCCGTAATTACGAAATGTTAACATTTTTTTCAATTTCTATTAATGACTTTGAACAATTACAAGCTGATTTTTAATATTCTGTCCGTTGGCGGTTAGTCTGGCGATATAGGTTCCGGTTGGCAGAACCCCAGATTTCGAAACCTGCACATTCTGACGGACACTTAAATATTCCCAATCCGTTTCACTTATTTTTTTGCCGGAAAGATCAAAAAATTCCAACTTAGCGCCCCTTAAATCTTTATCAGATTCTACAAAGACCATATTATTTTGTATCAGAGTTGGATAAATCCGGGTTCCAACTGAAGGAATATTAGTTATCTGAACTACTGGTGACTGATTTATATAACCACTTTTACCAACTACTTTAACCCTGTAATAGGAAGTTCCTGTCAATGGATGTTTATCGATATAATTATATTGTAACTGGTAAACATTGGTTGTGATCTTCATCTGTGACTGAACACTGTCAATATCTTCGAAGTTCATTCCATCACCACTTCTCTGGATTTCAAAATATTCTACATTTGATTCCATCATAGTTGACCAGCTCAGATCAACATCCTGATTATCAGAAAAAAGTCCTTTGAAATTTGTAAGGACTATATTTCCACCGAGTGGGTCACTGTTCGAAGTAATACCAGCGTGGCTGAATGTCGTCGTGAAGACCAGTGCGATGAATGATAATATTGTTTTCATAAAAATTGATTACTCCCTATATAGCCAACGGTTGTGCCAATTGGCAACATGTTGACATACAATGTATTATGCTCTTATTTTTGAATACTTTTTTCCCACATCGGGAACGATTTACAAAAATGAGGCTGAGGTGTTGAGCTTACTGCAGTAATCCTTTGATTTCATTTAATTTGAGCAGTGCTTCCACAGGTGTAAGCCGGTTAATATCCAATTCCTGAAGTGTTTTGCGTATTTGCTCGAATGTTTGTGTGTGGGCATCAAATATTGAAAGCTGAACCTGTGGTGCGGATATTTTCTTAACTCCTTCTTTCAATGCTGAATTTTCTCCGCCGCGGCTATCCTCCAGTTGTCTCAGAATCTGGTTGGCGCGTTCTATAAGCGAAACCGGCATGCCCGCCATTTTTGCCACGTGAATTCCAAAACTATGCGTTGAACCGCCTGGTTCGAGCTTTCGCAGAAATATGATTTTATTTCCCATCTCCCTACTCGTAATATGATAATTTTTTATGCCTGGAAATTTGTTTTCAAGTTCGTTTAACTCATGATAATGGGTCGCGAATAAAGTCTTTGGCTTAAAAATCGACTTGCTAAGATATTCAGCAATACTCCAGGCTATTGAAATTCCATCATAAGTTGATGTGCCCCTTCCTATTTCATCCAAAATGATAAGGCTCCCTGATGTTATATTATTTAGAATGCTGGCAGTTTCATTCATTTCAACCAGGAAAGTGGATTCACCACCGCTCACATTATCAGATGCGCCTACCCTCGTAAAAATTTTATCTGTAAGCGGTATCTTTGCCAGAGCCGCAGGAACAAAACTCCCCATATGGCTCATGAGCGTGATCAGAGCTACCTGACGGAGCAATGCAGATTTCCCGCTCATATTCGGCCCTGTAAGAATGATGATTTGCTGATTTTCGGGATCCAGAATCAAGTCATTTGCGATATATTCTTCTCCGGGTGGCAGATTCTTTTCAATTACAGGATGACGGCTTTCAACCAGTTCAAGAATAGTTTCTTCCTGAATAAATGGCTTTTTATAATTGAGACGAATGGCATTACCCGCAAAGCAAAGCAAACAATCCAGCGTTGCTAGTACTGAACAGTTAACCTGGATAGGGGCAATATAATCCCTGAGATCAAGCATGAGCTTTTCATAAATCCCTGCTTCTATCAACTGAATTTTTTCTTCGGCCCCTGTGATCTTTTCTTCGTATTCTTTTAATTCAGGTGTGATATATCTTTCTGCGTTTGTTAGGGTTTGTTTACGGATCCAGGTTTCAGGTACTTTATGCTTGTGTGCATTGGTAACTTCTAAATAATATCCGAAAACGTTATTGAAACTGATCTTAAGAGAAGAAATCCCGGTTAACATGGATTCTTTTTGTTGTAATTCGGCCAGATACTGCTTTCCGCCAGATGCAATATGTCTGAGTCTGTCAAGTTCAGCATCCACGCCGGAACGGATTAAATTTCCTTTGTGAGCCAATGCCGGAGGATTTTCAACAAGTTCCGCCAATATCTGGTCAGCTAATTTTAAGCAGGGACTTAATAAGGAGTTCAGTCTGGTTAAGTAGGATTCCGGATAGTCTTTACAAAGTTCCCTGATATGCGAGGTTTCATAAAGACCATGAGCGAGTTGCATCACTTCCCGTGGATTGATTTTTTTTGAAGGAATGCGCGACAACATCCTTTCCATATCTCCACAAAGTTTTAAATGATGCAATAGTTTTGTTCGCAACTCAGGCTCGCGGATGAAAAATTCAACCAGATTAAGTCTTTCACATATCGGAATTATTTCTTTGAGCGGCATTAACATCCATCGTTTCAAAAGGCGGGCTCCCATTGGCGAAACAGTACTATCCAGTGTTTGTAATAAAGAAAAACGATGATCATTGCCAGGAAGAAGTTCGAGATTTCGAACGGTAAATTGATCCATCCATAAATAATTTTCCCTGTCAAGTCTCTGAATCGTTGTAATATGTTGCAGGTTTGGATGTTCGGTATCTTTCAGGTAATGGATGATCGCTCCGGCGGCGATAATGCCTAGTGCCAAGGATTCAATTCCAAATCCTTTTAATGAATGCGTTTGAAAATGTTTTAGAAGATTCTCCCTTGCATATGTTTCATCGAAAACCCAGCTTTCCAGGGAATAAGTATAAAAACGGTCGCCATAGGTTTCCTTAAATGATTTTTGACGGTTACGTTGAAAAATAACTTCTGCCGGCATCAAAGTCTGGAGTAACTGATCGATATAATCAGCGGGGCCTTCTGTAGTAAAAAACTCTCCTGTAGAAATATCCAAAAATGCAATCCCATGCATGGATTCTCCAAAATGAATGGCAGCCAGGAAATTATTACTCCGATGCTCCAGTAATTTGTCCTGCGTAGCAGTACCCGGAGTAACCATTTCTGTCACTCCCCTTTTAACAATGCCTTTAGCAAGTTTTGGATCTTCCAGCTGGTCGCAGATGGCCACCCTGAAGCCTCCTTTAACAAGTTTATGAAGGTAAGTATCTAAAGCATGATAAGGGAAACCAGCCAGCTCACTGGACCCTGCAGACCCATTATTCCTTTTTGTAAGAGTTATGCCAAGAATACGTGAAGCATGAATGGCGTCTTCACCAAAAGTTTCATAAAAATCACCGACGCGGAATAAAAGAATGGCATCCGGATATTTTTGTTTAATTGCCCGGTGTTGCTGCATCAGGGGTGTTTCTGCTGAAATTTTCGACATGCGGAGGTTCCGGTGTTGATATGCGGAAATTAAAGCACCGGATGAGGCAAATGTAAGGAAGCGATACCCAAAAATTACAGTGTTTTTCCTGTTGTGAACAACTTGGAAATACGTAAAACAAACCGGCCTGTCATTATCTTTGCTGAATGCGTAAACTTCGGATGGACGAGCTTTCGCGGAAAAACAAGATTGAATTTCAGCAAGCTGATAAACTGCCGGTCATTCTTCTGCTTGAAAACATAAGAAGCATGCATAATGTTGGAAGTATATTCAGAACGGCGGATGCATTTTTGGTTGAAGCCATCTATTTGTGTGGATACACTCCACATCCTCCCCACCGTGATATCCATAAAACCGCACTAGGAGCAACAGAAACTGTCGGGTGGAAATATATAGAAGATACGCCGGAGGCTGTGAAATTTTTGAAGAATGAAGGCTATCAAATGGTAGCCGTGGAACAGGTTGTCGGTAGTATAGCCCTTCAGGAATTTAAATTACCTGAAGGAGAAAAGATGGTATTGATATTTGGAAATGAAGTGGATGGAGTTAGTGAAGAGGTTCTGAAATATTGCGATGCCTGCATTGAAATCCCTCAGTTCGGAATGAAACATTCACTAAATGTTTCCGTTGCGGCCGGTATGGTTTTATGGGAGCTTGTCAGATCGGTAATGAAGTATTCATCATATAAATTCTAAAATGTCGCGATTCGGAAATTATCTAAGTCTCGTAAAGTTTTCACATACCTTTTTTGCATTGCCCTTTGCAATGATTGGGTTTTTCCTGGGCATATTTGGTTGGAAAAACTTTCACGAAATCATTTGGAGGAACAATGTATATGAGACGAAATTTCCGGGAACCGAAGTTTTGTCCATTCGTTTTTTACTTGTTTTGATTTGTATGATCACCGCAAGAAGTGCGGCAATGGCTTTTAACCGGTACCTGGACAGACATTTCGACGCTAGAAATCCGAGAACAGCAATACGCGAAATACCTCGCGGTATAATTTCACCTAACAGCGCACTGCGTTTTGTGATTTTATGCTGCCTGCTTTTTATGATTACCTCCTGGTTTATCAATCCGATCTGCTTCTACTTATCTCCGGTTGCATTATTTGTTATTTTATTTTATAGTTATACGAAAAGGTTTACAGCCCTTTGTCACATAGTACTTGGAATAGGATTATCATTAGCGCCTATTGGCGCTTTTTTGGCAGTTTCAGGCCGGTTTGAGTTAGTTCCATTGCTTTTTTCCGGTGCAGTCATCTTCTGGGTGAGCGGTTTTGATATCATCTATGCAATGCAGGATGAAGATTTTGATAAATCAGAAAATCTTTATTCTATTCCTACTGCATTTGGTAAAAAACAAGCACTCCTGATATCAGTATTATTACATATACTCAGCGCTGTTTTTGTAATTATAGCCGGCATTATCGGGGGTTTCGGAACCTGGTATTGGATAGGGATGATTTTATTTACAGGTATGCTTATTTACCAGCATACTATTGTGAAATCAAATGATCTAAGTCGTGTCAATATTGCTTTTATGACCGCAAACGGTATTGCGAGTGTGGTATTTGCACTTTTTGTTATCACTGATTTGTACCTCACTCATAAACGTTAACAGGTCATGCCCAGAATCATGGCAATTGATTATGGATTGAAAAGAACCGGAATAGCCGTAACGGATCCCTTAAAGATTATTGCTTCAGCCCTGACTACGATTGAATCATCCAGGATTTTTACATTTCTGGAGGAATATTTTAAAAAAGAAATAGTGGAGTTGATCCTCATTGGTGATCCCAGGAACCTGGATGATAGTCCGACTGATCTGGCAACCGATGTACAACGCATTATTGGAATTCTGCATAAAAAATTTCCGGAAATACCCTTAATAAAGGTCGATGAACGATATACTTCCCTGATGGCTTCACGTGCTATGGTAGATATGGGAATGAAGAAAAGCCGGAGGCGGGAAAAAGGAATGGTTGACCAGGTTGCTGCAACCATGATGCTTCAGGAATACCTTTTGAAAGCCTGATGCTTAAAGCCAAAAGGCTAAAGCTTTTTGATCGGAGACCCAAACGAAATTTGATCAGCGATTAATGGTCCACAGCTTTAGGCGTTAGGTTTTGAGCTTTAGGCTTTCAAACTAAGATTGTAATTTTGCGTATGATTTTACCTATAGTTGCCTATGGCGCACAGGTTTTAAGGACAAAAGGAAAAAATATCAAATCAGATTACCCAAATCTTGATAAGCTGATAGAAGATATGTGGGAAACCATGTATGAAAGCAGCGGGGTTGGATTGGCCGCTCCCCAGATCAATAAACCAATTCGTTTATTTGTAATTGACAGCACACAGATTTTTAATAATCTGGAAGATGATGAGAAAGGTAAATATCCGGATGGCCCAGGGATTAAAGAAGTCTTTATCAATGCTCAAATAGTGGAATTAAACGGTGAGCCCTGGCCTTATACAGAAGGATGCCTGAGCATACCTAAAATCAGGGAGGAGATATTGCGCAATGAAGAAGTAACAATCGAGTACGATGACGGGCAATTTCAGCATCAGACAAAAACTTTCAATGGATTAACAGCCCGGGTTATCCTGCACGAATACGACCATATTGAAGGAAAATTATTCATCGATTATCTTAAACCCCTGAAGCGTAAACTATTGAAAAGTAAACTGGATGATATCTCAAAAGGCAAGATCAGCGTGGATTATAAAATGAGTTTTTCTGGTTGAAAACTTATAATATTAAATTTGTTCCCTCTCAATCTATATAGTATGAATATGGAAGCAATATTGAATTTATATTGAAGAAGCCTGCTAGTAAAGTTAATTTATGGTGTTTGAATGGCGGGAAAGGGCAAGTTAATGCAGATGTCCAGCTGTTTTAATCTTTGGACGATCCGCGCTGAGCATAAGATCTCCATTTGCCGATAACTTCCCTCATATCATCGGGTAAATCACTGTCAAATAACATTTCCATATTAGTAGACGGATGAATAAATCCGATAGTTTTGGCGTGGAGAGCCTGTCTCTTGCAAATGCTGAAACAATTTTCCACGAATTGTTTATACTTACTGAAGATTGTTCCCTTTAATATTTTATCTCCTCCATAAGTCTCATCATTGAACAATGGATGTCCAATATATTTCAAGTGTACCCGGATCTGATGTGTGCGTCCTGTTTCGAGTACACATCTTACCAGGGTTACATAACCAAATCTTTCCAGCACAGTATAATGAGTGATGGCTTCTTTCCCATGTTCTCCTTCAGGATAAGCTTCAAATAATTTTCTGAATCGTTGATGACGGCCAATATGAGCAATAATGGTTCCCTTGTCTTCTTTTAAATCTCCCCAGACAAGGGCAATATATTCGCGCTTTACCGAATGGTCGAAGAATTGTTTTGCCAAACTGGCTACTGCACGGCTTGTTTTGGCAAGTACAAGCAGGCCGCTGGTGTTTTTATCTATGCGGTGAACTAAACCAAATCTTGGCAGGGTTTCTTCAGTAATGGACGTATTCTTCTCGTGCAAATACCAGGCGACACCATTAATGAGTGTACCGCTATAATTACCTGATGCCGGATGTACTACCAGCCCGGCGGGCTTATTGATTACCAGCACTTCATCGTCCTCATAAAAAATATTCAGGGGCATTTGTTCAGGGATGATTTCTTCACCCATCGCTTGCTTGTCTGAAAAACAAATAATATTATCCCCTGGCCGGATTTTATAGTTCGCAGAAGCAGTTTTATTATTGACGAGCACCCTTCCTCCATCTATTGCCTGCTGAACTTTGTTACGGGATATATTTTCGATGCGGGCTGTCAGAAATTTATCCAGTCTCATGGGCTCCTGACCTTTATCCACAACCAAATTCATTCTTTCATACAGAACCTCTGAAAATTCTGATGATTCATCCAGGATACGGGTCTCCTCATCCTGTAAGGCTTCAGAATCACTAACTATTGGTCTGTCTGATTTATTTGGCATTAAACAAAATTACATGCTTAAACCTAATGGCCAAGGATAATGGTTAATTGCCAATTTTTAAGCCTTCGTCTTTAAGATGTAAATTTGCAGTATGCAAAAACAGCCTGTTTATTTTCAGGATCTTGGTGTGATGGCGTATACTGAAGCCTGGAACTACCAGGAGTCACTGTTGAAGCAAAACGTTGACATCAAAACCCGATATTATTCTCCTCAACAAAAACAAAAAAAAGACTCAACAACTAATTACCTGCTTTTTGTGGAACATCCACCTGTATATACGCTTGGTAAAACCGGTCACGAAGAGAATGTTTTATTGAATGAAAATGAATTGCAGGAACGTGGAATTTTATTTGTAAAAACTAATCGCGGTGGTGACATAACATTTCACGGTCCCGAACAAATTGTTGGTTATCCTATTCTTGACCTCGAGAAATTCGGAACGGATATCGGAAAGTACCTTCGTAATCTGGAAGAAATTATCATACGTACGCTGGCAGAATATGGCATCTCGGGTGAAAGATCAAATGGGGAAACTGGAGTTTGGCTGGAACCCGGAAATGTGGGAAGAGAAAGGAAAATAGCGGCTTTCGGCGTTCGTTGCAGCCGCTGGATTACGATGCATGGATTTGCTTTTAACGTCAATACGGACCTGCAATATTTTGAAGGGATCGTTCCATGCGGTATAAAAAATAAGCAGGTTACCTCTCTTTCCCGTGAATTAGGACGAGATATAGAACTCTCTGAAGTAAAGGAAAAAATCAAAATTCATTTTGAAGAAGTCTTTGAAGCCGAGCTGGTTGTTATGGAAGTGTGAGAGTGTGAGAGTGTGAGAGTGTGAGGGAGTTATAAGGTTCCAGTCTCACACTCTCACACTCTCACACTCTCTTCCTATTCCCTCGGAATCAATAGTTTATTTTTTTCTTTCAGTTTACCATCTTCAAAAAGCTCAAACCGGAACCAACCCGAATGACCAAAATTGGTTTTATCAACAATCAGCGTTGGATATTTAATTTCTTTTAATTCCAGCACCAGTGTATTATCCGCATCGTAAAATGAGACAAAATAATTCCTGTGATTATAATCCGCAAGGGAAATTGTTACGTTACCGTCTTTTGAAATAAATACAAAAGGAGAAATTTTATAAACTTCCTTTGGTTCTTTATAGACTTCGATATAAGGTTTGATTTGCAGGGTATCTGTATTTACGAACAATAAAGTATCCTTGGTTTGCTTTACCAGAGAATCACTGAACCGGCTTACCCGGTTGCCAGCCAGTAACATAATAACAGAGTCCCTTCTTTTTACAACAAGGATTTTTTCCACTTCAATAGTGGGGCCTTTCATTTTTCCGGGATTATTTATCGATGGCCTTTTCAGGTTAGGATTTTCCATCATGTAATAAATCCTGGAATTATCAATTTTGGGTAATATCAGATACTCTTCTTCAGGTGGTTTTACAACAGCTGTTTTTACACTATCTTCCTGCTTCTTAATTTCCTTGGATACGGGCGTTGTTGATTGAGCTGTGGATATTGTTTTCCCCTTCACCACAGGTTTCATGACCTCTGTTGGTTGTTCGGCTTTTTCTACTACAGCCCTTCTTGATTTTGTGAACATATACTTACTGTTCGGAAATAAAATGAATATCCTATAGTACATTTTTGTACCGTTGGCTTTGCTATCCACAAAACCATTTTCAGGAATTCGTGGATCTGGAACAGTGATGAGTGTTGTAAAATTACGTAGACTGTCAGATGACCTTTGAATACTGATCTGGTTGATCGCAGGATAAGCATTTCTCCAGCTGATCAGGACTTTTCCATTAGATTTTATGGATGCCGTAAAGCCGGGCAGGGTATCCTGTGCTTTTGCATAGGTCAGGATAAAAACGGAAAATAAAAACAGTGCAAAAAAAAGACGCATGACACGGACTTATCTTTAATCTTAGATCCCGGCAAAGATAAGGGAAGCACCCTTTTCGGCCGCTTAAAACTGGAGCAGTCCTGGTGCTAATGTAAGGTTGCCCTGGAGGCCGCCACTATGAATAATCAGGATCCGGCTTCCGGAGGGAAACGATTTTTCAGCTATCATATGATATATGGAAAAAAAGAGTTTCCCGGTGTATACAAAATCGGTGGGTATTGCGGATTCTTTATATACCTGGTTCATAAAATCAATAAGAGATTGATTCTTTTTTGCGTATCCCCCGAAATGGGCTGAATGAATTATTTGAACATGATTAAGTCTTTCCGAATTTTTTACCTGAAAAATATTTAATGGCTCAAAACCGCTGGTTCCTTTTAAAACGGAAACACCTATTATTTTCTGATTTTCACCGGCACTATTAACTATTCCCGTGAGTGTGGTTCCGGTGCCCACTGCACAACAAATATGCGAATACCGGTTTAATGATACCAGGGTTAAAATTTCTTCAGCTCCCCTGATTCCATCCATTCCTGTGCCTCCTTCCGGTATTAAGAGTGCTTCAGATTCATTTTCATCTGCAGGATTGGTTACAAGTGATTTTTTTTTCTGATCGTAATCTGATCGTGATAGAAAGCGTAGTTCCATCCCATATCTTGATGCTGCCTGAAGTGTATGCGAAAGCTCCCGCGGTTTTTCGCCCCGAATATATCCGATCGAGGAAAATCCATTAATTCCTGAAGCGGCAGCAAGAGCCAGCAGGTGGTTTGAATATGCGCCTCCGAAACTTATCAGCTTTTGTTTATTCGACCTTCTCGCCTTTTCGAGATAATATTTTAATTTAAACCATTTATTACCCGAAATATCAGGATGGATTTTATCAAGACGCAGAACTTCAATACTCAATTCATTTTTTTGAAACTCCGGATGATTCCATGAATCCA
>Ga0206963_10306_pt1 | contig 13183 bp, 10 predicted proteins | sample Alteio_BWOrgHeat_28_FD_152958 | JGI IMG/M metagenome (GOLD analysis project Ga0206963, IMG submission 152958) | Enriched cells from forest soil in Barre Woods Harvard Forest LTER site, Petersham, Massachusetts, United States -... | ecosystem: Environmental > Terrestrial > Soil > Temperate forest >... | reverse complement strand
CATTCTTATGCCGTTGTGCTCGGAGAAGTGAACGGATTGCGCCGCCTGCCCATTGTTATCGGCGGTTTTGAAGCGCAGGCAATTGCAGTGGCTTTGGAAAAAATGCACCCAAGCCGCCCGCTCACGCACGATTTGATGAAGAATTTTATGAGCGCTTTTAGTATCGATTTGCAGGAAATAATTATCTGCGATTTGCAGGAAGGAATTTTTTATTCCAAGTTAATTTGTTTTAGCGAACATGATACGGTTGAAATTGATTCGCGCACATCAGACGGCCTTGCACTTGCCGTTCGTTTCGGTTGCCCGATTTATACATACGAACATATTTTAGAAAGCGCCGGCATATTAATGGAAGACAGTTCTTCTAAAAAGAAAAAATCAATCACAACAACGACAACAACAGAAACAACGCCGCGCGAAGACATGAAAGGTTTGTCGCTGGAAGAATTGAATACATTATTAAACGAAGTTTTGGAACAGGAAGATTACATAAGAGCCATCGCAATCCGTGATGAAATTAATCGCCGTGGTGGAAAGCAAGTTTAATCATAAAAGAAACAAGTTTCAAGGCACAAGGCGCAGGATTTTGGATTAATAAAAAGATTATTAAAGAATTAATCGCATTCATTTTCACATTTTCATATTTGCACATTTCCACATTGATAACAACCATCATCAAATTAGCACATTAAAAAGATGATCGTTTTTCCCAATTGCAAAATCAATCTCGGATTAAATATTGTTCGCAAACGCGCAGATAATTTTCATGATTTGGAAACTGTTTTTTTTCCAATTCCACTAAAAGATATTCTTGAAATTATTCCTTCTAACAAATTAGAATTTTTTATTTCCGGCATTAATATTCCAGGCAACACGAATGATAATTTATGTTTGAAAGCTTATCATCTTTTAAAAAAAGATTTTCCTAATCTGCCATTAATAAAAATTTATTTACATAAAGCCATTCCCACAGGAGCCGGACTGGGCGGCGGTTCTGCAGATGGCGCGTTTATGCTGAAATTGCTAAATGAAAAATTTCAACTCAACCTTTCAAGCAATCAATTAATAAATTATGCTTCGCAATTGGGAAGCGACTGCCCGTTTTTTATCATTAATAAACCATGCTTCGCAACAAGCCGTGGAGAAATTTTAGAAGAAATAAAACTTGATCTTTCCAACTATTCATTCGTATTAATAAATCCAAAAATTCATATTAATACTGCTTGGGCTTTTTCGCAATTAACGCCGCAAATTCCTTCAACATCTGTTCGTGAAATTATTAATGAACCAATTGAGAAATGGAAACAATTTTTAAAAAATGATTTTGAAAATGCTGTATTAATAAAATATCCTTCATTAAAAATTATAAAAGAAACACTTTATAGTTCCGGCGCTTTGTATGCTTCAATGAGTGGAAGCGGCTCCAGCTTTTATGGAATTTTTGAAAAAAATAATTTGCCACAAATTAGGTTTGAAGAAAATTTTGAAGTTGTTTATCTTCCATAAATTCCATTGCAAAAATATTAATCCTTTTTTGTATCTTGCTCGAAAGCCAGCTATCACACTTCATTTCACCATATTATTTTTTCTGGATCAAAATCTTGATTTGCTCAACCATTAAGGTTGACGATATAATCCTTTGGCTCTAACAGTTCGCTTCAAGCCACATTCTTTTATATTCTTAGTTACATTATTATTCATTTTTTATTTTCATTTTATGCAATCAACAGTATCATCACTAACTGAAAAATCAAGGTATTTTATTGAGCAAGAAGAAAAATATAGTGCGCACAATTATCATCCTTTGCCAGTTGTTTTAACTAAAGGCGAAGGCGTTTTTGTATGGGATGTTGATGGCAAACGCTATTATGATTTTTTAAGTGGTTACTCAGCCGTTAACCAAGGACATTGCCATCCCAAAATTATTAATACATTAATAGAACAAGCACAAAAACTCACATTAACATCGCGCGCATTTCACAGTGATTTGCTGGGAGAATATGCAGAATTTATTACAAATTATTTTGGTTACGATAAAGTGTTGCCGATGAACACCGGTGTTGAAGCAGTTGAAACAGCGCTGAAATTGTGCAGGCGTTGGGGTTACACTGTGAAAGGCATTGCAGAAAACAAAGCAAAAATAATTGCGTGCGAAGGAAATTTTCATGGCCGCACAAGCACGGTAATTTCATTCAGCAGCGATGAATCTTCTTATAAAAATTTCGGGCCTTTTATGCCCGGTTTCGAAATCATTCCTTACAATGATTTGAATGCATTGGCAATTGCATTACAAGATAAAAATGTTGCAGGCTTTTTAGTTGAACCAATACAAGGTGAAGCAGGCGTGTTTGTTCCGGATGATAATTATTTGAGTACTGCAAAAAAATATTGTGAAGATGCAAATGTTTTATTCATCGGAGATGAAATACAAACCGGTTTATGCCGCACCGGAAAAATGCTTGCATGCGATCATGAAAATGTTCGCCCGGATATTTTGATTCTTGGCAAAGCCTTGAGTGGCGGCACTTTGCCGGTATCTGCAGTGCTAGCAGATGATGAAATTATGCTTACAATAAAAGCTGGCGAGCATGGGTCAACGTATGGCGGAAACCCATTAGCATGTAAAGTCGCGATAACTTCTTTAACGGTTTTGAAAGAAGAAAATATGTCAGCGCTTGCAGAGCAATCTGGAAAATTATTACGAAGTGAATTGAAGAAATTAAATTCGCCATTTATAAAAATAATACGCGGCAAAGGGTTATTAAATGCCATTGTGATAGAACATTCAAATCCGGATGCTGCCTGGGAATTTTGTTTGGCATTAAAAGGAAATGGTTTGCTGGCAAAACCAACGCACGGAGATAAAATTCGTTTCGCGCCGCCGTTAATAATTACAAACGACCAGATTTTGGAATGTGTGGAAATTATTAATAAGAGCCTTTCTGTTTTAGAATCTTTTTAATAAAATCATTTTACTTATTTTATAAATATTGGTGATACAATAATTGATTATCTTGAAGCATTCGAAATAATTTATTTTTATTTTATTAATAATGGAAACACATTTACATCACGAACATGCAGAAGAACACATGCAGGGGCCTGAAATCCTTACTGACATTGTAATTGGCATGTCTGATGGATTAACAGTTCCATTTGCACTCGCTGCAGGTTTAAGCGGTTTGAGTAATTCATCTCACAGCACTTCATTAATAATAATTGCAGGGCTTGCAGAAATTGCCGCAGGATCAATCGCTATGGGATTGGGCGGTTATCTTGCAGGTAAAACAGAATCGGACCATTATCATGCAGAATTAAAAAGAGAATATGATGAAGTGGAACATGTGCCTGATAAAGAAAAGGAAGAAGTAAAAGAATTTTTTGCAAAACTTGGATTAAGCAATGAAGTACAGGATCAGGCAGTGGAAGAAATGACAAAAGATAAAGATGCTTGGGTTGATTTTATGATGAAGTATGAACTCGGCCTTGATAAACCCGATCCGCAGCGTGCGCGCAAAAGCGCATTCAATATTGGCGCCTCGTATGTTGTTGGAGGATTAATTCCATTAAGCCCGTATTTTTTTGTGCATGAAGGAATTTTAGGATTAAAAATTTCTGCAATAATAACGCTCGTTTGCCTGTTTATTTTTGGTTTTTTTAAAAGCAAACTTACTGGCGTAAGCCCGCTTGCCGGCGGATTACGTGTGATGATAATTGGTGCAATTGCCGCTGGTTGTGCATTTGGCGTTGCAAGATTAATTGAACGTTAACATCATTTTTACTCGCTGTGCTTGAAATTAATTTCAATTTTTCTGTTTTAATTTGATAAGAAATAGCAAGTTATATTAATATAATTTTTATTATCAGGAAAGATAAAATGTTTAAATACAATACTTGCCGATTGATTTTTACGTTATAATCATGTAATTTTACTTAATCATATCATTTTTCTAATCACTGTTAAAAGTACATGGCATTCAGATATTCATTCAGCTTGGTAAAGCGGTTTTTTAATAATCTTTACCTTCTTACATTTTTAAATGGATTCCTTTTATCGTCATTGTTGTACTTCAGCATGGAAGCTACTTATGAAGGTGAATTATTTGCAGTTATAAAAAAAAGCATCGATAAAAAAACAGATTTTAATGATACACAGGATTCATTAGTTATAAAAGTGATGGAAAGCTGCAATAATTTATTACGTAACCGAGCTTCAATTTTTAATGAAATAAGCGATTTTACAGACGTAAAAGTAAATTACCTCCATCCTGCAAGTATTGATTTAATGACCGCTCGTGGTGCTTGTGGAAGTTATTCATTAATACTTGCAAGGGTTCTTCAAAATTTTAAATTTCCTGTTCGAATTGCGCAAATGAAAGCCAATGGTGTATTTGGCGCGCATAATATTATTGAAACAAAAATACAAAGAGGTTGGGTAGTATTGGATCCTACTTTTAATTTATATTTTACAAGGCCCGATAAAACCCTTGCAAATTTTAATGATGTAAAAAACAATTGGGCTTTTTACCGTAAACAATTGCCTGCAGGATATGATTCTTCATATAAATACACGGATGTACGCTATACAAATTGGGGAAAAATTCCAATTCTCCTTCCATCAATAAAAAAGTTTCTCGATATAGCTATTGGCAAAAAAAGAGCGGACACAGTTTGTATGCGCGTGTTTTTTTTACGCATGTACGATATCTATTTTTACTTCACGCTGTTTTTATTTATTCCTGTTTTTTTAATAACGTTGAAAAAAGTAATCAAATTAAAAATATTCCCGCGTGCGGATGTTCCTTTTACCGGCGGCAATATTATCAAATACATTAAACAACGTTTTGAAAATACATCTTTAAAAACCACTGTAAATACCTGAACAAAAAGCCTCTTTTTGTTATTAAACTGCTCCTCTACTTCATTTCATAATAACTATATTTGGCGTGAAAATTATTAAAAAACATGCTGAAAGTAGGCGTTTTTGGCGCGGGCCACTTGGGAAAATTTCACATTAATAACTGGAAAGAAATAAGCGGAATTGAAATAGCCGGATTTTACGACCCCAACGACGAAGTTGCAAATAATGTTGCTGAAAAATATAATCTTAAACGTTATAATGATATTGAAAGTTTATTAAACGCATGCGATATCGCCGATATTATCGCGCCAACAAATTTTCATTTTGAATTATGCGAACAAGCCATACGCAAAGGCAAACATGTTTTTGTGGAGAAACCTTTGGCCAATACAATGCACGAAGCCAAAGAACTTGTAAAGCTTGTCAAAGAATCAAATATAAAATTGCAGGTTGGCCATGTTGAAAGATTTAATCCTGCATTTCTCGCCATTCAGCATTTGCAACTTTCACCTATGTTTATTGAAGTGCACCGCCTTGCACAATTTAATCCGCGCGGCACAGAAGTGAGTGTGATACTCGATCTCATGATTCATGATATTGATATTATTTTAAGCCTTATAAAAAGTGAAGTAAAAAACATTTCCGCAAGCGGTGTTGCGGTTATGACGGATACGCCGGATATTGCCAGCGTGCGTATTGAATTTAATAATGGCTGTGTTGCCAATCTTACATCCAGCAGAATTTCTATGAAGAAAATGCGCAAGATGCGCATCTTTCAAAAAGATGCCTATATCGGCATCGATTTCTTAAATAAAAAAACAGAGATTATCAAATTAAAAACTGCTGAAGATATTGATGCATTTGCTTTTGATATTGAAACCAACAATGGTAAAAAAACAATTGCCATTGCAAACCCAACAGTGCCGGAAGTAAACGCGATAAAAGCAGAACTCGAAAAATTCCGTGATTCAATTATTAATAATACCGTTCCTGTTGTTTCAGAAGTAGATGGTTTTCGCGCCATGGATGTTGCCCATCATATTTTACAAAAAATAAAACACAACACCATAAACAGCTAACTGCTTTAATGCGCCAATCGAAAAAAATCCATATTGCCTGGTATATTATTTCAGATTATACTGCTGCTGTTTTTGCATGGATTATAATGTATTTTTCCCGCCGTGTATTATTGGTTGAACCTGTTATAATGGATGGCCAAATTTATCTGAACAACCGTTTTTGGCTGGGCATTTCTTTAATTCCTGTTTGCTGGCTTATGTTTTATGCAATGGTTGGTTCGTATCATTCCATGTATAAAAAATCGCGGTTAAATGAATTTACGCTCACTTTTATTTGCACATTAATCGGTTGCACAATTATTTTCTTTTCCATTGTTATTAATGATCCGCAAACGGATTACCGTTATTATTATAAAACCTATTTTATTTTTCTCAGCGCGCAATTTGTTTTTACAATTATCGGCCGCTGGATTCTTCTAAACGTTATTAAAAATCAATTGGAAAAAGGCAGCGTTCAATTCAACACATTGCTTGTTGGAAGCAATCCTGCGGTGTATAAAATTTTTAAAGATACCAATGAAGGCCTTCGATCAATCGGCTATCATTATCTTGGTTTTGTAAGTAATGAAACCAATATAAAAAATGGCATTACCAAATATCTTCCGCAGTTTGGTGAGATGAATGATTTGGAAAAAACGATTGATAAAAACAATATTGAATTAGTCGTAATTGCCATGGAAAAATCTGAAAAAGATCAGGTTGAAAAAATCATCGAACGCTTAAGCGAAAAAGATGTTGACATAAAAATTGTTCCAAACATTCTCGACATTCTTTCCGGTTCAGTTAAAACAAATAATTTGTTCGGCGCTGTTTTATCAGATATTCAAACTTCATTAATACCCGATTGGCAACAAAATATCAAACGATTAATAGATGTAATTATCGCAAGCCTTGCAATGGTTTTATTATCGCCGCTAATTTTATATGCAGCGCTGCGCGTAAAATTTTCTTCGCCCGGCAACGTTATATATTCGCAGGAACGCATTGGTTATAAAGGAAAAATTTTTACCATTTATAAACTTCGTTCTATGGTTAGTGATGCAGAAATAAATGGCCCCGCGTTGTCATCTGTTAATGATCAACGCGTAACTGTTTGGGGAAAAACAATGCGCAAATGGCGTATTGATGAGTTGCCGCAACTATGGAATATTCTTAAAGGAGAAATGAGTTTGGTTGGCCCACGGCCGGAACGTGAGTTTTATATTAATGAAATTTTACAACAAACTCCGTACTTCCGTTACCTGCTGAAAGTGAAGCCAGGCTTAACTTCCTGGGGAATGGTTCAGTTTGGCTATGCAGAAAATGCAAACGAAATGATCGAGCGAATGAAGTATGATTTGATTTATATTGAAAACGTTTCCATTGCGCTCGACCTTAAAATTATGATACATACATTCCGCATAATTTTTAAAGGAAAAGGAAGATAAAAACAAAAACGCATTAATATTTATTACCGTTATTTTGTACCGGGCAGCAAATTAATAATCATCATCGTTGCGTCGCACACTTGTACGGCATACCAATTTGGATCGCTTAAATTATAATCACAAAAAGTTTTGATAAAATATTCCTTTTGAAAAAAATCGTTCTGTTTATATTTCTATTCGGCCAACTGTCAGCGGCTTACTGTCAACAAAAAAACTATTGGCAGCAACAAACTGATTACGCTATTAATGTTTCCCTTAATGATATTGAACATACATTAGATTGTTTTGAAAAAATAAAATACACCAACAATTCTCCCGACACACTTTTTTTTATTTGGTTTCATCTTTGGCCAAACGCTTATAAAAATGATCAAACAGCTTTTAGCGAACAACTTTTACAAAACGGAAGAACTGATTTTTATTTTTCTGATAAAGAACAAAGAGGTTATATAAACCGGTTAGACTTTCGCATTAATGGAACGCAGGCAAAAACAATAGACCACCCATTATACATCGATGTGGTGAAAGTGTTGCTGCCACAGCCTCTCCCGCCGGGAAACGAAATTGAAATCACCACACCGTTTCATGAAAAATTACCATTTAATTTTTCGCGCGGCGGGCATGTTAATCAATCTTATCAAATAACACAATGGTATCCGAAGCCCGCAGTTTACGATCAAAAAGGCTGGCATGAAATGCCGTATTTGGATCAGGGAGAATTTTACAGTGAGTTCGGAAATTTTGATGTGCGCATAACTGTTCCGGAAAATTATGTTGTTGCAGCAACCGGTGATTTACAAAATGAAGAAGAAAAAAAATGGTTGATTAATAAATCAAAGATTAAGGAACAAGAAACAAGTTTCAAGGCACAAGAAATACAAACCACTAAAAAGAAAAAATATTTTTTAAAAACAAAAAAAGAAATTGAAAAATTAAATCCTGTTGCAAAAATTGAAATTATAAACCCGACAACAACACAAACAAAAACGCTTATCTACAAGCAAAATAACGTGCACGATTTTGCATGGTTTGCTGATAAAAATTTTATTGTTAATCACGATACACTTCAATTATCATCAGGAAAAATCATTAATGTATATAGTTTTTATTTACCTGCAGAAAATAATTATTGGGAAAACAGCATTCAATTTATTAAATATGCAATTCGTTTCCGATCATCATTAATCGGCGAATATCCTTACCAAACAATCAGCGCTGTTGAAGCAAAAATGGGTTTTGATGGCGGTATGGAATATCCAACAATCACCAGCATTTCTCCTGTAAAAAATGAAAAAGAATTAGATCTCACCATCGAGCACGAAGTAGGCCACAACTGGTTTTACGGCATTCTCGCTTCTAACGAACGCCGCTATCCATGGATGGATGAAGGCATTAATACATACTATGATAAACGATATGAAGAAATAAAATACAAGGCACAAGATGCGAGGAATAAAGAACAAGAAAAAAATAATTGGCTGAAAAATAAACAGCCGGATGACAAGGATAAAATGCTTATTAATGTACTTACAAAAGAAAAAATTGATCAGCAAATTTCAACAAGCGCAGAAGATTTTAATGAAATAAATTATAATCTTATTGCTTATTCAAAAACAGGTTTGTGGATGAAGCAACTTGAAAATTTACTCGGCACAAAATTGTTCGACAGTTGCATGCAACAATATTTTATTCAATATAAATTCAAACATCCTTATCCTGAAAATTTTAAATCGGTTATCGAACAAACAAGCAACAAAAATTTGGATGCACAATTTTCCCTGCTTGATAAAAAAGGTTCATTAATAAATGATGAACATAAAAAATTAAAACCAACTTTTTTATTTTCTCAAAAAAATACAGACAAAATAAGTTATGTAAATTTTGCGCCCGCAATTGGTTATAATATGTACGACAAGTTTATGATTGGCGCAATTATTCATAACATTAATAGGCCGCCGGAAAATTTTCAATTCGTTGTTGCTCCGCTGTATGCCACTACCAGCAAGCAATTCAACGGAATTGGGGATATTGCTTATTCATGGTTTCCCGATAATAAATTTCAAAAAATTGAAATCAGTTTAAGCGGCGCAAGGTTCTCAACTTTATCAGGCATTGATAGCAATAGCAATAAAATTTTTAGTGGCTTTTATAAAATTGTTCCCGGCATTCGTTTCACTTTTAAAAATAAAACACCGCGAAGCAGTTTAGAAAAATGGATAGAATTCAAAACTTATTTCATCGGAGAAAGCGCTTTTAATTATTATAGAAAATCAACGGATTCAAATTATTATCCTTCAAAACAAAATTATTCAACGCGATATTTAAATCAACTTACTTTTAATATAGAAGATTATCGCGTGTTGTATCCATATAATGTTCAGTTGCAAATGCAACAGGCAAGTAATTTTTATCGTTTAAATTTTACAACAAATTATTTTTTTAATTATGCAAAAGGCGGCGGTTTGGATGTGCGCGTTTTTGCCGCAAAATTTGGTTATATCGGCGGAAGCAGCACCAGCAAAGGGTTTGAGACTGCATTGTATCAGCCAAAATTAACAGCAACACGCGGCGATGAGGATTATACTTACAGCAATTATTTTATCGGAAGAAATGAATCAACAGGCTTTGCAAGCCAGCAAATAATGATAAGAGATGGTGGCTTAAAACTGCGCACAGATATTTTTCAAAACCTGCAAGGCCGATCTGATAACTGGGTTGCTTCAGCAAATTTTAGCACAACACTTCCAAGGCAAATCATTCCTGCCTTTATTCCATTAAAAATATTTTTTGATATCGGCACATATGCAGATGCGTGGGGAAGTAATCCTTCGACAGATAAATTTTTATATGTTGGCGGTTTGCAATTATCGCTGGTAAAAAACATTATTAATATTTATGTTCCTGTTTTATTAAGCAGCGATTTCAGCAATACATTAAAAACGGTTCCTGAAGAAAATACATTCTGGAAAAAGATTTCATTCAGCATTGATATACAAAATATCAATTTCAAAAAAATTTTCAGAAACACACCTTTTTAAATGAATGATGGAAACCACATACATTATTTACAGCACCATGAAATCAATAAAACGAAATGGGATGAATGTATTTCAAATGCTTCAAACGGATTACTCTATGCGAATTCCTATTATTTAAACAATATGTCAAACCGCTGGGATGCACTGGTAATGGGCGATTACGAGCTTGTGATGCCATTAACGTGGAAAAAAAAATACAACATTTTTTATTTATATCAACCCGCATTTACTGCATCGCTCGGAATTTTTGGAAACGATTTTACAGAAATAATAATCGAAAATTTTATTAATGCAATTCCACAAAAATTTAAGCTGATTGAAATTGCGTTGAATTATAAAAACGTTTTAAACAAACAATTCAAACCATTAATAAAAAATAATTACATACTCAATCTCAATAAAAATTACAGTGAATTATCTTCTGCATATAAAGAAAACATCCGCCGCAATATTAAAAAAGCGCAACAACTAAATTGTGTTTGCAAAAAAAATATTCCTGTTGCAGATGTAATTGCATTATCAAAACCAACGTTACAATCATTAACAAATATTAACGCTGATGATTATGCGCACTTTGAAAAGCTGTATAATTTTCTTAATCAACAAAACCAGGCAATCACTTACGGAGTGTATTCAGCCAATAATGAATTGCTTGCATCATGCGTATATTTTTTTGATAACAAACGCGCGTATTATATTTTAGTTGGCAATCATCCCAATGGAAAAACTGTCGGCGCATCGCATTATTTAATCGATCGGTTTATTAATGATTATGCAGGGCAAAATTTGTTGCTTGATTTCGAAGGTTCCGACATCCGCAACCTCGCCTATTTTTACAGCAGCTTTGGCGCGCAGTTAGAAACTTATCCGTTTTTAAAGATTAATAATCTTCCCGCGATTTTAAAGTGGATGAAGAAATGATAAAATTAAAATTCTTTTGAAACCAGCGCCAGTACAATGATTGAGCTTTATTGGCGACGCTCCGTTCAACATTTGTTCGCTAATGATCTTTTCTTTCCTGCAAAATTTTTTCTGCAATAATCAAATCAAGCGGCTGAGTTATTTTTATGTTTGTAGTTTCTCCTTCAATCAAATTTATTTTCACCCCCGATTTTTCAACAACACTTGCTTCATCTGTAAATGAATTTGCATAATCCTGTTCAAAAGATTTTATTAATACACTACTTAAAAAAGTTTGCGGCGTTTGAATAATACGAACTGTATTTCTGTCAACAATTTTATTTCCATTTTCAGTTTCAATTCTTACAGAATCAACAGAACGAATTGATGGAATTGCATTTCCATTTTTCAACGCAGCTTCATAACAATCAGTAATTAATTTTTTTGTAATCAAACACCGCACACCATCATGCACAAAAACAATTGAATCATTAATAACATTTTTCAATCCATTTTTTACTGAATGAAAACGCGTTTCACCACCTTCAACAATTTTTATGCGCGCCGGAAAATTTGTTGATTGAACAATTTCATTTCCTTTATCAAAAAAATTTTTTGCTAAAACTAAAATGATTTCCAAATCATCATACGCATTTAAAAATACATTCAACGTATACCACAAAACAGGTTTATTATTGATTAATAAAAACTGTTTTGGAACAACATTATTCATCCGCGTTCCCGAACCTGCAGCAACTATGATTGCGTATTTTTTCAAAAAAAAATAAATTGATTTTATTTATAGATTGCCACGTATTCCGCGCCAGCACTGCTTTTCATGCCGCGGTACATTCCTTCGCTGTTAAATATTAATGCAGCATTTCCTTTTGCATCCACGCCAATCATTCCGCCTTCGCCTTTAATGTTTACTAACTTTTCATTCACCACAATATTCATCGCTTCCTGCAAACTCAAATTTTTATATTCCATCAAACAACTCACATCATAAGCCGCAACTGCGCGTATAAACATTTCTCCATGGCCAGTGCATGAAATTGCACAGGTATTATTATTCGCGTACGTGCCGCAACCAATCAGCGGACTGTCGCCAATCCTTCCATATTTTTTATTCGTCATTCCACCAGTGCTTGTTGCTGCAGCAATGTTTCCGTTCTTATCACATGCAGTCGCACCAACGGTTCCAAACTTTTTATCTTTCATTAATTCTTCCAGTTGCTGATGTGTATGATCCAAAGAATAATTATCCGAATCACGAATATCTTTCCATTGATCATAACGAAACTGTGAGAAAAAATATTCATCAGGCTCCAGTTTTATTCCTTGTTTGATTGCAAAATCATTCGCCCCTTTTCCACTTAAAAAAACATGGTTGCTGTTGCGCATTACTTCCGCAGCCAATTCAATCGGGTTGCGCACATTACGAACGCCGGCAACAGAACCAGCTTCCAAATTGCTTCCATCCATAATCGCAGCGTCCATTTCCTGCACGCCTTTTTTTGTAAACACAGAACCGCGGCCTGCATTAAACAACATATTATCTTCTAAAATTACAAGCGCAGCTTTCACCGCATTTACTGCAGAACCTTCTTCTTCCAAAACCGCGTAACCTGCATCCAGCGCGAGTTGCAGGCCATCGAGATAAGCCTTCTCCAATTCGGGAGTCATATCATTTTTTAAAATTGTGCCTGCGCCGCCGTGAATAGCAAGAGTGAATACTGACATAAAGTATATATTAATAACAGCAACGAAAATAGATAAATTTCAGCCTGATATTTTTGAATCTTTTTAATGAATGATTGAAACTTCACAATCAATTTTCTTCTTTCGTTGCAAACTTATTAATGGAGTAATTTTATT
>Ga0206963_10305_pt1 | contig 13191 bp, 13 predicted proteins | sample Alteio_BWOrgHeat_28_FD_152958 | JGI IMG/M metagenome (GOLD analysis project Ga0206963, IMG submission 152958) | Enriched cells from forest soil in Barre Woods Harvard Forest LTER site, Petersham, Massachusetts, United States -... | ecosystem: Environmental > Terrestrial > Soil > Temperate forest >... | reverse complement strand
TTATCATCTTCAAACAAAATAATCCTAATATTGTACATATTTCAACACCCTTAACAGCAAAAACACCGATGAAAAAACTTATCCTTTTAGCATTGATCATTTCTGGCAGCACGCTTGCCTTTGGGCAAAGCAAAATGGCCTGCTGCAAGCAGTCGGCAACGCAGCAATTTGCCATGCTGGCTAACGATAAAAAGTTTGTGATGTCGCACGCTAAGCCGCTGCCTTATCGCTACCAGAGCAGCATAGGCGAAGCTATCACTTACAGCACGCCCGACGGCGGTAAAGCCGATGCATTTTTCATGAAAGCCAAACACCCAACCAACAATTATTTGCTGGTTGTACACGAATGGTGGGGCCTTAATGACTTCGTAAAGAAAGAGTCGGAGAAAATATACAATGATGTTGGCGATGTAAACATAATAGACCTCGACCTTTACGACGGCCATGTAGCTACCACGCCGCAGGAGGCCGGCAAACTGATGCAAGGCGTTAAGGACGACCGTGCACAGGCCATTATAAAAGGCGCCATTGCCTACGCAGGGCCCAATGCGCACATAACTACCATAGGCTGGTGTTTCGGCGGCGGATGGAGCTTGCAAACCGCTTTACTTGCGGGCAAACAAGCCGTGGGATGCATTATGTACTATGGCATGCCAGAACAGGACCTAAACCGTTTAAAAACGCTCAATTGCCCCGTATTGGGCAACTTTGCCAATAAGGACGGCTGGATAAACCCAAAAGTAGTCGCAAAATTCGCCGACGACATGAAGACTGATGGCAAAACGCTTTATCTGCATCAATATGATGCCGACCATGGTTTTGCCAACCCAAGCAATCCCAAATACAACAGCGCCGCCACTGCCGAGTGTTACAAAAACTCGGTCGCGTTTTTAAAGGAAAGATTAAAGTAGGGATAGTTCATGGTTGATGGTTCATAGTTCATACATAACAGAAAGTATTTTTAAACTTCGGCTACCTGCCATGAACCATGATCTATCAACTATGAACCACAAACCATGAACTTTTCGTAACATTGCCCAAATTTTTTATTGTTGACCAAAGCTGTTAAAAAATTATTTTCATACCTCATTAAAGCCGCCGTTCTGGTGCTGGCTTTTTATTTTATTTACCGCGAGTTTCTGCAAAAAGGTGATAAGCTGCGCGAGTTCGAAATCCTGATAAGCCATATTGGCCACCAGCGCGTTATTACTGTTATGTCGATTGTAGTCGTATTGATGCTGGTTAACTGGTTGCTGGAGTCTTTTAAATGGCATTATTTAACACGGAACCTCACAAAAACCAGCATGCTCGACGCCATCGAGGCCGTATTTTGCGGCTTGACCTGGGCCATATTCACCCCAAACCGCCTGGGCGAATATGCGGGCAGGGTATTGTTCCTTCCTACTCATAAACGCGCGTATGGGGTATTTGCTATGGCAGTGGGCTCATTTGGGCAAAATGTAATTACCAATGTGGTGGGGTTAAGTGCGGCTATGTGGTTTTTATTTAAATACGTATCTCTCAACCCACTCATTTATGCGGCTATAGTTATCGGCAGCATTGTGTTCATGCTGTTCATGATCGTATTTTACTTTCACATCATCTGGCTGGTAAATATTCTTAACCGCATTCCTTTCATAAAAAATTACCACCGCTTTTTTGATATTATGGCAGGCTACAAAAAAGCGGAGCTCATCAACATCATGCTTTTTTGTTTGGCCCGGTTTGCCGTATTTTCTTTTCAGTATTATCTCATCATCCACATGCTGATACCGTCAATTCCTATGTACGAGATCTTCCTGATGGTGTTTATTTTATTCTTTGTACAGTCAGCCCTTCCCTCGCTTGATATTATCGACGTTGCCATACGTAATGGCACCGCCGCCTATCTTTTTAGCTTTGTAACGGGCCAATCAGCAGCAATAATGGCAGCAGTTAGTTCCATTTGGTTAATAAATCTAATAATTCCTGCTATTTTAGGCTCCGTATTTGTTTTTAAACTGAAATTCTTTGATCGAAATTTATAGCGCCGGTTCATTATTACTTACAGTTTTATACCTGGCAGTACTTGTTTACATAATAAGGGGATGGTCTGTTTTAAAAACACCCAGGCTGCAGCCCCGCGACTTCAAAACCAAAGTAACCGTAATGGTTGCCGCGCGTAACGAGGAAGAAAAAATAGCACTCACCATAAACGATATTTTAGCGCAGGACTACCCCAAACACCTTACCGAAATAATTTTTTGCGACGACCACTCTACTGATCGCACTGCCGAGATCATTCGCAGCTACGAGGCGCAGGGCGTAAAATTGTTGCAATTGAACGAAGGCCAGGGTTTAAACTCCTACAAAAAGAAAGCCATAGCCACGGCCATAGGTGTGTCAACCGGCGAGTTGATGGTGGCTACCGACGCAGATTGCCGCATGGGGGCCAAATGGTTATCATCCATTGTAAATTACTACGAAACCTACCAGCCGCTAATGATCTCATCGCCGGTTACTTATTTTGAGGAGACAAGCCTATTCGAGAACCTGCAAACGCTGGAATTTGGCTACCTGGTGGCCATGGGTGCATCGTTCATCGGCAACAACCGGGCATCAACCTGCAACGGCGCCAATTTTGCCTATCGAAAAGACACGTTTTATGAGGTGGGCGGCTTTAAAGGAATTGATGATCTTGCCTCCGGCGACGATGAGCTGTTACTCCAAAAAGTAGCCGAACGCCATCCCGGCCGCATAGCATTCCTAAAGCTCCGCGATGCCATTGTTTACACACATGCCAAAGTAAATTTAAAAGAATTCCTTAACCAGAGGCGGCGCTGGGCATCAAAATCAACCAAATACAAGGATAAAAAGGTGGTGGCCCTGGCGGTGGGTATATGGATGTTCAATGTATCGTTATTGGCAAATGCCGCGCTCAGTTTTTACGCAGGCTGGTTCTTCAGGCTTTTCCTGGTGCAGTTTGGGTTGAAATTTATTTTCGAGCTGGCTTTTCTGTTGCCGGTAACGGCATTCTTCAAAAGGCCAAAACTAACGTGGCTGCTCATATTGCTATCGCCGATACATATCCTCTATTTTGTTTATGTTGGGTTGATAGGGAACACCCGGAAATATGTTTGGAAGGGAAGGCTGGTAAGATAATTTAGCTTTCATAGAAAATCTACATGAAGAGGTCGAAAAAAAGCAATTCTAAAATATCAACACTATTTTCAATTGATTTTCATAACAGGATATATGGCCTGGATATTTTAAGGGCGATAGCTATTTCATTTGTAGTTTTTGGGCATGGCTCAACTATTTTGCCTTCAGACAGCTTCTTAAACAAAATAGCAAAGTTTATATTTTTTGATGGCGTAGGTATATTTTTTGTGTTGAGCGGGTACCTCATCGGCGGCATATTATTGAAAAATATCACAGCGAACTCCATTGATTTAAAGGCGCTGCTGAAATTCTGGAAAAGGCGCTGGTTCAGAACAATACCTACCTATTTTCTGGTATTAACAATATTGATCATTCTTGCCCTTTGCGGCCAGGTATATGCACTACCGTCCCATGTATGGCGGTTCTATCTCTTCATACAAAATCTAAATTTCCAGCATCCTAACTTTTTTAACGAGGCCTGGAGCTTAAGCGTCGAAGAATGGTTTTACCTAACTGTTCCTATCCTGCTTTTTATGCTCATCAAAGTGTTTAAGGTTAATGCAAAAACGTCATTCATTTACAGCGCCGTTTCCATCATCATATTGATTACAATATTCAGGTATTACCGGTTTTCACATTTTCCTGATAAATCAATTTATGGGTGGGACAATTATTTCAGGAAAGAAGTTTCCACCCGCTTTGACAGCATAATGTATGGCATGATAGGCGCCTTTTCAGGGTTGTATCTAAAAAATGCATTTTTTAAATATCGGTGGGCCTGTTTTTTTACCGGAATATCTTTGTTGCTGTGCGATAAATGTTTTTTCCTATATAATGCTAATGCCTACCAGTCTGCTTACACTTATGTCTTCACCTTTAGCGTAGTTTCCCTGGGTACATTGCTATTAATACCTCTTTTAAGCACCATAGAAAAAGGGCATGGGTCCTTATTCAAGATCGTTACCTATACCAGCATAATTTCTTATTCCATGTACCTTATCAACTATTCGCTGGTCTTAAATTTTCTTATTCCTATTTTCTCAAAACCGGTAAAGCTGCTGTTAGCTCCATCTATCGCGTCCTATGTGATTTCTTTGTTGTTTTTTATTATTACCGGCGCGCTTTCGCTATTGCTATATAAGTTTTTCGAAAAGCCGGCGACCGACCTCAGGGATAATCATCACGCCACTGCTAAGTAATATCAGGGCAAAAACTGTTATTTTTACAAAAGACAAAGTTTACTATATAAAAATAAATTGGCTGATCTTACCCCATCGCAACGCGCCTGGAAAATTTTTAAACGTAATAGGCTGGCGCTTACCGGCATGGGGTTTATTATTTTCGTGCTGGTGATAGCCATATTAGGGTACTTCATTATGCCCGATTCCACCCCGAGGGCTAATGACATGATCATCCAGCTCAGCATAAAAAAGCCCGGCTCCAAGTTTTTAATGCTGCGTGTACGAAAAGTAGAATGTGCCGACACCATTGGCTTCTTCACCAAAATGCTTTATGGCGAGCCGGATCTTTACCGCAACATTCCCATCACCGGTTATTATTTTATAGGCGATTCCATTTACGTTGACCAATATATAGGCGATGAAGACAAGCCCGAAAAAAAAGCTTACAATCTTATTGAAGTGGTTACCGGCCAAAAGCCCCGTGGGAAATCCGAAAATGTCGCTGTTCTAAAAAAACAGATCATAGACCACCAACTGGTTTACAAAACCTTCTGGTTTGGGACCGATATGTATGGCCGCGATATGCTGAGCAGGCTGATGCTGGGCACACGCATCTCGTTATCGGTCGGTTTAATGTCGGTTATCATCAGTATGCTGCTGGGCATCACTATAGGCGCTATGGCAGGTTATTTTGGAGGATGGATAGATGCCTCGCTAAGCTGGTTGATGAATATCTTATGGTCGCTGCCTGCTTTACTGTTGGTAATCGCCATTTCATTTGCTTTAGGTAAGGGTTTATGGCAGATTTTCATCGCCGTCGGCCTGTCCATGTGGGTTGAGGTTGGCCGGTTGGTGCGCGGGCAGGTGCTGAGCCTTAAGCAGGTGGAATACATCGAGGCGGCACGTGCGCTGGGTTTTAGCAACACACGCATCATCACCAAACATATTTTGCCCAACATTATTGGCCCAATCCTGGTGCTTGCCTCCTCCAACTTTGCCGCCGCGATATTGCTTGAGGCCGGCCTTAGCTTCCTCGGTTTTGGCGCGCAGCCGCCCATGCCAACCTGGGGCGGTATGATAAAGGACCATTACGGTTATATCATTATGGACTCGGCCTACCTCGCTGTACTGCCCGGACTGGCCATCATGTTGTTAGTGTACGCTTTTAACCTGGTAACCATCGGTTTGCGCGATGCCTTCGATATAAAATCACAAAGTACCCGTTTTTAATAAAATAATTATCTTATTTTAGACAACCCTTTTACACTAATGCAGACCAACTACGATAGTTCGGGCGAAGACGAATTAATACGATTACTGCTCAAAAGGCAGTCGGAATTGAACGCTTTGCTTGAAGTAACACGTGCCATCAATAAAAATACCCCAACGCCTGTACTTATACAGATGCTGGAGGTGATCCTCTTGCGGAACCTGCAGGTAGGTAAATTCCGTTTTTTGGTTGAGGAGGACGAGAGCATTATTTGCATCTCAAAATACGGCGGCGAAATTGAACATGTGGGTGTGCTGCACGCGGCTTGTGTTACCCTCAGCAAAAATAAATCGCCTACAGCAATTGCCAATCATGCCGATCCGGTACTCAATAAATACGATTATTTTATCCCTATTTATCAAAAAAGCAAATTAGTAGCATCTGCGCTTATCGGCAATTTTAAAAGCGCGCCCGAGATGCTGAACAACGACCTTAATTTTATTCAAACACTAATAAACGTGGTTTTGGTGGCGCTGGAGAATAAGAAGCTCTTTCGCGAGCGCCTGCAGTCGGAACGTTTTCAACGAGAAATGGAGCTGGCCGTAGAGGTGCAGAACATGCTGGTGCCGGTTAGGATCCACAAGGATAAGAGTGTTGAGATAGACGCCCGGTATTTACCGCACCAAAACATCGGCGGCGATTATTTTGATTTCATCCGGCTCAATGAGCACGAATTTTTATGGTGCATTGCCGATGTATCGGGCAAGGGAATATCGGCAGCGCTGCTGATGGCCAATTTCCAGGCCAGCCTGCATGCCTGGGCCACGGTGGAGGACGACCTCACCAACGTGGTGGAGCGTTTGAACAAAATAGTACTCAACATTACCAAAGGCGAGCGTTTTATAACGCTGTTCGTAGCTAAATACAATGAAAAAACGCGCCTGTTGAATTATATCAACGCGGGCCATAATCCGGCTATTCTATATTCAAAAGGTGAGGCGGTGCCGCTTAAATTAGGCACCACCATGATAGGGGTTTTTGAGGAGCTGCCATTTTTAAACCAGGGCGAGATTGATATTGACCCCGGCAGCCTGATATTTAATTATACCGACGGCCTGATGGATTACGAGCAGCAGGGCCCCAAAAGCTGGAACGAAGCCAAGCTGATCAGCTTTTTAAAACAGCATGGTGAGCTATCGCCCGATAGCTTTAACCAAAGCCTGCTCGATCACCTCGATCTGCTGATAAAAGGCAAAGCTATTGACGATATTACGCTGCTTACGCTGCGGATTTTTTAGTCACAATTTATCAACATCACAAAATCGTCTTACAAAAACGCGGATATTTGCAACCATGTTATTAGCGCGGTACCAGCATGAATTGATTGAGGCGGGATGTGATGAAGCTGGCCGGGGCTGCCTGGCCGGGCCGGTGTTTGCGGCCGCCGTAATATTGCCGCCCCGTTTTAAGCATAAATTGCTTAACGATTCAAAACAACTTACCGAAGAAGTGAGGTATGAGCTCCGTTTCGAGATCGAAAAAAAGGCGATAGCCCATGCCGTTGCATCGGTAGATAACATCGAGATCGATAAGATCAATATCCTGAATGCCTCATTCCTGGCCATGCACAGGGCCATCGAAAAATTGCATTTAAAACCACAGTTCCTGATCATCGACGGCAACCGCTTTAACAAATATGCCGATACGCCGCACCATTGCATAGTGGAAGGTGATGCCAAATACCTCAGCATAGCCGCGGCCTCCATCCTTGCCAAAACCTACCGGGATGATTTTATGAAGCAAATAGCCCAGGAACATCCCGAATATCACTGGCACAGCAACAAAGGTTATCCGACCATAAAACACCGCGAAACGGTTTTAAAATTGGGTTATACACCTTATCATCGCCGCACCTTCAGAATAAGCGACCCACAGCTAAGTATTTTCTAAAGAAGTTTTGATATAGCCTTTGCGGATGGTATTTTTGCTACAAACCGAGATTCCGTTTGAAGATACTTATTTTAACTCACCGTGTTCCGTTTCCGCAGAATGGAGGCTACCAGATTGTGGTTTATAATACCATAAAGGGTTTGGTAGCGCTTGGGCACGAGGTTTCGGTGGTAGCGCTCAATACCAAAAAACAGCTCGAAAACAATCAGCCCCATGATGAATTGCTGGATAAGATAAACTACCGGGCCTATGATATTGATATTAATGTCTCGGTAATACAGGTAGCCATTAATCTTTTCAGCAAAACGTCCTTCAACATCAACAAATATTTCGACCCCGAATTTGAGAAGCTATTGATGCGCGAAGTGAGAGCCACCGAATACGACATTATACAATTTGAGGGATTGATGGTATCGCTATACCTCTCAGCCGTTCGCAAGCATTCCAAAGCGAAGCTAATTTACCGGTCGCACAACATCGAGAACCAGATATGGCTGCGTTTGGCCGAGCAAAAGGCCGACCCATTCAAAAAGTCGTACCTGCGTATGCATGCCAGGCGTATAAAAAGCTACGAGCTGCACCAGCTAAACCAGTTTGATGCCATAGCGGTTTTTACCGAGCAGGACAAGGCCACTTTACTAAGTTACGGCACTAAAATACCTATTGAAATTGTTCCCGTTGGCCTGGTTATGGCCAAATACAAGCCCGATTATGTCCATACCGAAGTGCCGAGCCTGTTCTTTTTAGGATCGCTGGACTGGCTGCCAAACCGTGAAGGCATTGAATGGTTTTTGGATAATTTTCATAAAGAGCTAACCGATGGCGACCTGAACGTTAAGTTTTACGTGGCGGGCAATGATATTCCCGAACGGTTTGACGATTATGAAGTGTTAGGAAAGATCTTTATCCCCGGCGAGGTTGACGATGCGCTGGAATTTGTAAACAGCAAATCCATCATGATAGTTCCGCTACTCTCCAGCGGCGGCATGCGCGTGAAGATTGTTGAGGGGATGGCCATGCAAAAATGCATCATCTCAACCTCATTAGGCGCCGAAGGCATTAATTACGAAGACGGCGTGAACATTGTAATAGCCAACAACCGCGATGAGTTTTACGAGGCGATAAAGCATTGCATAACCGATGAGGAATATTGCAAATATGTAGGCCAGAACGCACGGAAACTGATAGAACAACAGTACGATATAAGCGTTGTAAGCAAAAAGCTGGTTAAGTTATACCGTTCGCTTCGACCCACCCCTGTTTTGACTTAATTTTTACTAATTTTGTCGCTTTATAACTGACTATGAAAAATACGGCTTTAAACGATATACACGTAAAAGCGGGCGCTAAAATGGTTCCTTTTGCGGGTTATAATATGCCCGTGCAATACGCCGGCATTAATGCTGAACACGAAACCGTGCGGAAAGCCGTGGGCGTGTTTGATGTAAGCCACATGGGCGAATTCATTTTAAAAGGCGAAAAAGCCCTTGCCCTTATCCAAAAAGTAAGCAGTAACGACGCCTCGAAACTATATGATGGTAAGGTACAATACTCCTGCCTGCCCAACGAGGTTGGCGGTATAGTTGACGACCTGCTAATCTACCGCATTGATGCAAAAACTTATATGTTGGTTGTTAACGCATCCAATATTGAAAAGGACTGGGACTGGATAAGCAAGTACAACACCGATGGCGTGGAGATGAAGAATATATCTGATCGCACCTCTCTTCTCGCCATACAAGGCCCAAAAGCTGCCGAGGCTTTGCAAAGCCTTACTGATATCGACCTGCCGTCAATGGAGTACTATACCTTTAAAAAGGGCAAGTTCGCAGGAATTAATAATGTGTTGATATCCGCTACCGGCTATACCGGCGCGGGCGGTTTCGAGATCTATTTTGATAACGAGCACGCCGAACATATCTGGAACGCCATTTTTAAAGCCGGCGAACCTTTCGGCATAAAACCGATCGGCCTGGGTGCACGCGATACTTTGCGCCTGGAAATGGGATTTTGCCTGTACGGTAACGATATTGACGACAGCACCTCGCCCCTGGAAGCCGGTTTGGGCTGGGTAACCAAATTCAATAAGGAGTTTACCAATTCGGTAGCCTTGCAGCAGCAAAAAGCAACAGGCGTAAGCAGTAAACTGGTTGGTTTTGAAATGATAGACCGAGGCATACCCCGCCATGATTACCCCATAGTTGATGAGGCTGGGCATACAATAGGCAAAGTAACATCGGGCACACAATCCCCGTCGCTGCAAAAAGCTATTGGTATGGGTTATGTGAGCAGCGAATTTGCCAAAGAAGGCACCGAGATCTATATCAGCATAAGAGATAACAAAGTAAAAGCCGTGGTGGTTAAACCACCTTTCTATAAATAGTCATTGGTCATTAGTCATTAGTCATTAGTGAACTATTCCATAACCAATGACGGCGAATGCAAATGACCAATGACAGCGAAGCGCAATGACCAATGACGGCAAAGCCTAATGACAAATGACTAATGACTAATGACCTTCAAGTTTGCCTTACCCCCGCGCTGATCCCGCTTTTTGATGTAGAAGACTACGTTGTAGTTATCATCGATATCTTCAGGGCAACTACGTCCATATGCTACGGTATCGATAACGGCGCCGAGGCTATTATCCCTGTATCGCAAATAGAGGAATGTACCGCCTACCAGGAAAAACATCCGCATTACTTACTGGCAGCCGAACGAAACGGCGAAGTGGTAAGCGGATTCGATTTTGGTAATTCACCATTCTCCTATACCAAAGAAAAAGTAGATGGTAAGACCATCGTATTGACCACTACCAACGGCACCCATGCACTGCATTTATCCCGCAAGGCAAAAAAAGTGATCATCGGTTCGTTTCTGAATCTTACCGCTGTGTGCGACTGGCTAAAAAACCAGCAGGACAACATTTTACTTGTTTGCGCCGGCTGGAAAAACAACTTCAACCTGGAAGATACCATTTACGCAGGCGCGATAGTAGAACAGTTAAAACAAAGCGATTTCCAGGCTGATGACCCCGCCATTGCCGCCAACGACCTCTACAATCTTGCAAAGGACGATCTTGCCGCCTACCTCCGCAAAACATCGCACAGCGAACGCCTTAAAGCATTAGGCATCGAAGCCGATATAGCCTTTTGCCTGAACGTGGACACCACTACTGCTATACCTGTTTTGGATGGTGATAAGTTGGTGAGGTTGTAAATATTCGTTATAATTATTTTATTTGATCTTTGAAAATATCATTACGCTGCCTTCGTCAGGGTCGCCGTAGGTTATCAATAACTTGTAAGGCGGTTCGTCGCCCATGAGGCCTATACTCGTCAGGTCTTCGGGTACTTGTGTAAGAGCAATACCCCATTCATCTTTGTCCCCGTTAATTTTCGCTACCGTACCGACTATATTCGTTTTCCACTTGCCTTTTGCCGAGATAAAACCCACAAAATGCGCCTCAAACTGGTCTGAAAAATGCGGGACATTACTGAAAGCAACAGTACCATCAGCATTCAGGCGAATGACGGCATGCCGGGCTTTGCTGTCAATGGAATCACCCACCACCGTTTGCTGTTCAAACCTATAGGTACCAACCACATCTGCAATTTTCGGCTGTGTTGTGGTCATGTTATCAGCATATGGGTCGTACTGGCAGCCGGAAAGTGCAAGTACAGCTAAAATTATACATAATAGTCTCATGGTCTTCATACCCATTGCGTTGCCATTGGAGCGGTTATTTTCTTTAACGTTTTCTGGTATTTAAGGTCCATCTTCCGCAAATAATCGGCAAAGGTATTGCCGCCAGCTGTAAAGACACGTTTATGACCATGCCATACCAGCAGCGTTGTAGCCCGAAAAAAATGCTTATAGGCTGCCCGTCGCCATGCTTTTGAAAGATCGGGCTTGGCATAGTAAATAATTGCCAGGCGCTCGGTCTGGAAAGTGATATGATAGGCCTCATCCACCAATATATCGGTACATATTTCTTTAAGCAGCGCACAGTTTGTGGCATCCTTTAGCGACTGGTAAAAGATTTGCGCCGCGCTCTCAACAATAATTACGGCTATAGTCCATAACTCCATACTCGTATTAAAGTAGCGCACCCGCCGAAACAGCGCATCGCCCCAATCGTGTTTTACACGTGGCTGGCCAATAGTGTCGAGATAACGGCCCAGGTTATTGCCGTGTTTCTGCTCCTCTTTAATAAAAAGCCTTACCGCCTCTACATATTCAGGGTCGCCGATTTTGTTTGCGTATTTGGTGGCAGCCGCAATAAGGTGCAAACCTTCCGATGTTTCGCCCAGTTGCCAGGCTTGTAATGATGGCAGAATTTGGGCCAGCTCGGCCGTTGTGATATCGGGCGTTTGATCCCAATTAACTCTTTTGTACCAGGCATTTGCGCGGAAATGCCCTATCCAGTAATTGCTTGTATGCATAATTTCGCTTAGTTAAAAGTACTTTGAAATACAAAGTATATAGTTAAAAAAAGGGTTAATAATTAGTCAATAGTTTGGCCGTAAACGTTTTTTTTGGGCAATTTTGGGCCGGTTTTAGCCCGTACCAATACAGTGTTGGTTATTAAAAGACAAATTAAAAATATGGCAGAAAGCTTTTCGGGCAGTGTGCCGCTAAAACCCTCGTCCATGGCGTTAAATGATACCCATAAAATAAACAGGATGTTGCCGCATACGGCGCCAAATTTGAAGATCTGAATAATGATTTGCTTGTTCATGATGATTTGTGATTTAAGTGTCCATATTTATTTTAGTTTTTGTTGTTTTATCAATTGCTCCAGCGCATCCAGATGGGCCTTAAACGCTTTCCTGCCAGCATCGGTCGCTGTATAGTTGGTATTGGGCTTGCGGCCCAGGAATGATTTATTCACGGTGATGTAATCCTCCTTCTCCAAGGCCTTCAGGTGCGATGCCAGGTTACCGTCAGTAATAGCCAGCAGGTCTTTCAGCGAGTTGAAGTCATAGCGGTCATTAACCACCAGCACGCTCATGATCTGTAACCTTACACGGTTCTCGAATGCTTTATCTAATTGTTCAAAAGGGTTTCTCACCGGTCGTATTTTAAATACATTACGCTGCCGTAAATAATGTGTAATATACCAAAGCCTACCGACCAAAAGATTAATCCATAACCCGGCATACAGGCCGCTATCAGTCCCAGAACAATCTCGCTGAGGCCAAGATATTTTACATCGCTAAACGTAAAGTTACCGGCCCCTATCAACGCCAGTCCATAAAAAATAAGCGACATAGGTGCGGCTATGCTGTAATGTCCGCGATGGATCAGTATCAGTATCAGCAAACCGCCCGTAACCAGCGGCACCGCCATGTGAAACAATAGCGCTTTGCTTGTTTTACCCCACACCAGCTGCCCTTTAAGTTTGGCCTTGCGGATGCTGAGTACAACGCCAGTGGTTATTGAGACTACAAGGACAGCCAAGGCAATAAACAACAGTTCGCGCGCCTCGCTATCAAACACACTGCCGTAAATAAACTTCTCCAATCGCGGTGTAGCCGTCAGATCCGGGGGTAACGGTGCCGATAATTGATACTGCTGTCCATAGATAACATGGTACGCGAATGCCGCCCCAATGAGCGCGTAAATACCCGCCAGTATGCCCGACAAACCGCTGAGCGAAATAAATTTCGACGAGCGCTCCATCATATTCCGAATGGAGGCAAGTTC
>Ga0206963_10304_pt1 | contig 13208 bp, 12 predicted proteins | sample Alteio_BWOrgHeat_28_FD_152958 | JGI IMG/M metagenome (GOLD analysis project Ga0206963, IMG submission 152958) | Enriched cells from forest soil in Barre Woods Harvard Forest LTER site, Petersham, Massachusetts, United States -... | ecosystem: Environmental > Terrestrial > Soil > Temperate forest >... | reverse complement strand
CATGCAAATGATCATGAATACGAACAAGGGATTGGCCAACGCCTTGTACATCTCCGCCGTCGTGACGCCGGATGCCACCCTTTCCGTCACCGGGAATTTCAGCCTGGAGAAAAGATAACCATAAATCAAAGTGGGGATCAGCATGATCGCTATTTCCAGCTCCGATATCCAATATGGCTTGGGAGAAATACCCTGGCCCAATAACCTGTCCAGCCCAAATACGGCCAGCGTCCCGATGACGATACCCGCCGGGAACCAGAGGTGAAAATGATTCAGCTTCGTGGTTTTATTATCCGTATAAAGAGAAGCGACCAGTGGATTACAGGCAGCCTCCACCGTGCCATTGGCAATGCCGATCAATAAGGTGGAAAGGAAAAGGGTCCAGTACCCATCCGCAAAAATAGTAAGGAGAATGCCCGCCAGATGAAACACAAAGGCTGACACCAGTAGCTTTTTCATCCCGATAATGTCCACGATAAAGCCTCCGATGATGACAGCCAATGGGAAACCCCAAAAGGCCGTAGCGGCAATAGTCCCCAATTCCGAGGCATTCAGGTGGAATTTTACCCCCTGGTCATTCAGAATGCCCGCTCTGATCCCAAAAGAAAGAGAAGTCACCAGCAGGGCCAGACAACTGGCTGTAAAAAGTTTGTTGCGTTGGATAGCAGTAGTGGAAGTCATGGCAATTATCGTTTTGTTGCGATCGCGTGGTCCGCGACAGTTCCATAAATGTAATTTTTTATTTTAAAACCGTCTCTGCTAAACAATGCTATATCAATAATTATTAAAGACACCGGCATATTCCCCTAAATATCCTAAAATTGTACTCACAAATGGAATGACCGTTATGAACAGAAAACTCAGAATGGGAATGATCGGCGGCGGCAAAAGCGCCTTTATCGGCGCCGTGCATCGCATCGCTGCCAATATGGACGGATTGATCGAGCTCGTTTGCGGCGCTTTCAGCAGCCATCCCGACAACGCCCGGGAATCTGGCCGGCTGTTGTTCCTGCCCGAAGACCGGGTTTATCTTTCCTATGAAGAAATGATCGAAAAGGAAAGCCGTCTGCCGGAAGGGGAAAGGATGGACTTCGTATCAATCGTCACGCCCAATCATCTTCACTTCGCCCCGGCCATGCTGGCCCTCGAAAAAGGATTTCCCGTCGTCCTCGATAAACCCATGACCTTTACCCTGGATCAGGCCGTCCAACTGAAAAAGAAAGTACAACAGACCGGTCTGCCCTTCTGCCTTACCCATACCTATGCAGGCTATCCAATGGTCAAGCAGGCCCGCCAGATGGTCAGGGAAGGCGCCTTTGGCAAGATTCGTAAGGTCTATGTAGAATATCCCCAGGGCTGGCTTAGCCGCCTATCCGAAAAGGACGGCAGCAAACAAGCCGAATGGCGCACCGACCCCGCCCGCTCAGGCAAGAGCGGAGCTATGGGAGATATCGGCACCCATGCAGCCCACCTGGCAGAATATATCAGCGGCCTTCAAATAAAGCAGCTCTGCGCCGACCTTAGCATCATGGTCGAAGGCCGGGCCCTGGATGACGATGGCAACGTGCTGCTGCGATTCGACAACGGCGCCACAGGCGTGCTCTATGCCTCCCAGGTCGCCGCAGGAGAAGAAAATGCGCTAAAGATCCGCGTCTATGGCGAGAACGGCGGCCTGGAATGGGCCCAGCAGGAACCCAACACCCTGCTCGTGAAATGGCTGGACCAGCCTGCCCAGGTATACCGGGCCGGCACCCCCTGGCTGTCTCCGATCGCGAAACACAATACCCGGACACCCGCCGGCCATCCCGAAGGCTACCTCGAAGCCTTCGCCAATCTTTATCGCAATTTCGCGCTAACCCTGATCGCCCGCCACGATGGGACCACCCCTTCCCCGGAAGCGCTGGACTTCCCCGGCGTAGAAGAAGGCGTTCGGGGCATGGCCTTTATCGACAACCTCATCCGCAGTAACGGCAGCCAGGAAAAATGGACCTTCTTCGAAATGCCCTGACTATCCACTAAATTCCCGGATCATCCACGAAATCTCCTAATCATCCAAAAACACTCGATCTTATGCACACTATAAAAGGCCCTGCAATCTTTTTAGCCCAGTTCCTGGGCGACCAGCCACCCTTCAATTCCCTCCCCGCCATCTGCAAATGGGCCGCCGGACACGGTTATATCGGCGTTCAGCTTCCCAGTTGGGACAGCCGGGTCATCGACCTCCAAAAAGCAGCCGAAAGTAAAACCTATGCGGATGAGATCAAAGGCATCGTAAAGGATGCCGGCCTCCAGATCACCGAGTTGTCGACCCACCTGCAGGGACAGCTGGTAGCCGTACACCCGGCCTATGACGCCCTTTTCGACGGCTTTGCCCCCGCTGCAGTACACAACAACCCGACCGCCCGCCAACAATGGGCAGTACAACAGCTGAAATATGCCGCCAAAGCCTCCAATAACCTTGGGCTCAATGCCCATGCTACCTTTAGCGGAGCCCTGCTCTGGCCAACTTTCTATCCCTGGCCCCAGCGGCCCGCGGGTCTGGTGGAAACAGGCTTTAAAGAGCTGGCGGCACGCTGGCTTCCCATCCTCGACGAATTCGACAGGCATGGCGTCGACCTCTGCTATGAGATCCACCCGGGAGAAGACCTGCACGACGGTATCACCTATGAGACCTTCCTGCAGCACACCAATAACCATCCCCGGGCCTGCCTCCTGTACGACCCCTCCCATTTCGTCCTGCAATGTCTCGACTACCTGGAATATATCGATATCTACCACGAACGCATCCGCATGTTCCATGTCAAGGACGCCGAATTTAATCCCACCGGCCGGCAGGGCGTATATGGCGGCTACCAGGGCTGGGTGGACCGCGCCGGACGCTTCCGCTCCCTGGGCGACGGGCAGGTCGATTTCAAATCCATTTTCAGTAAGCTCACCCAATATGACTTCAAAGGCTGGGCTGTGCTCGAATGGGAGTGTTGTCTCAAACACCCCGAGGACGGAGCCCGCGAAGGCTCCCCCTTTATCAGAGAACATATCATCCGCGTCACCGAAAAAGCTTTCGACGATTTCGCTGGCACCGGTAAGGATGAAAAATTTAATCGCGCCGTATTGGGTATTTAATTTTAGAAAATCAACCCGGCTAACAAAAAAAAAAGTCATCCCGGCTAACACAAAAATTCGGAACTTGGGCCCGAAAATTAAGGCACTTAAAAAAGATCAATATGCGTAAAAACTTAGTACTCCTTCTCTCCGGTGCTCTCCTGATGGCCGCCTGCGGTAACAATACAGGCGATACCAAACCCACTGCCAGTACAGATACCGCAACCACAGCCGCGCCCGCCGCCACAGCCGCTTCGGATAAAGGACTGGAACTGATCGGCGCCAGCGATTGCACCACCTGCCACAGCCTTCACAAGGGAACCGGCTCTTCCATCGGACCCGCCTATGAGGACGTCGCCGCTAAATACAGCCCCGCAGCCGATACGACCGTCAACCGGCTCGTCAAAAAGATCACGACCGGCGGCAGCGGCGTTTGGGGCACTACCCCGATGACACCCCATCCCACGCTCAAAGAAGATGACGTGCATACCATGGTCACCTATATCCTTTCACTGAAAAAATAAAGAGGAACATCCCCGATGAAATACATCCTCTCCATTTCCATCCTTGTATGCTGCCTGACGCTGACCGGCGCCACCAATCGCCCCGCCCTGGAGATCTTCTACCAGCCAAAAGTGCTGATCTTCTGTAAAACCAACGGCTATCACCATGCCAGCATCAGCACCGGTACCGCAGCCATCCGCCGGCTCGGCGCGGAAAACGGCTTTGCCGTAGACAGCACCGCGGATTCCACCTGGTTTCGCAAAAAGATCCTGCGCAAATATGCAGCGCTCATCTTCCTCAGCCCTACCGGCAAAGTGTTCGGACCCGAAGAAGAAAAAGCCCTGCAGGAATATATCCGCCATGGCGGAGGCTTTGTAGGCATCCATGCCGCCACCGACTGCGAGTACAACTGGCAATGGTATGGCGACCTGGTAGGCGGCTATTTTAAATCACACCCCAAACAACAGGAAGCCCGGTTTTTTATCGTTGATAAAACCAACCCCGCCACTCAGGGCTTTCCCGATCCCTGGACCCATTTTGACGAGTTATATAACTTCAAATACCTTAACCCCGATATCCACGTCCTGATTAAAATAGACGAAACCTCCTATACCGGCGGCGCAAACGGAGACAACCACCCCATGGCCTGGTATCATGATTTCGAGGGCGGACGGTCCTTCTATACGGCACTGGGACATACCGACGCGACCTGGTCGGACTCGTTGTTCCTGCACCACCTGCTGGCAGGGATCCAATATGCAATAGGGAAAAAATAAATTCCCGAAAGCGACGCATAAATAGCAGCCCGGTCAACTTGTGTAGAATATATTCCACAAAAAAAGCATGTGAAATGCGCTGAGAACCACTTTTTCCACTTTAAGTAACGATCCTGCACAGATTCCATGGCCCGCAAGCTATAGTGGTCCGTATTTTGCAAAGTTTTCTCCATCACCTTATTCTGATTGTTTCTCTTCTTCCGTCATAAGCATCATCGTTAGTTCTAAAAAAGGGACTGGCCCGATAATAATGAAAACCCTGCACATTTTTCTTTATTTTACTTTTTCGATATTGCCTTCAGAAATTCTTCTGGCTCAAATTCCTGCCAAAGACACCATTGTACCGGCGAAAGGCGATATCATGGGGCAGCTGAGGGAAATCAGGAAACGAAAGAATGCAGCGCATACGGATTCAGCCAACACCGAACCTCGAAAATCGCCCTTGCTGGATTCCACAAAATATAGCAGGTATGGCGATCTGCTGAATGATGATCCGGAGTACACCCAAAAAAGCGCCATCTGGAGACCAGCCGTTCAGGTAGTCGTCGAAAATGTGATATTAAATATAGTGGACAGAACTGTGCTAAAGCTGGAATTTGCAAAAACAGATTTCCATACCTGGAGCCGCACCTTAAGTGCGGGATTTCCCTGGAATTCAGGCTGGGAGTGGGACCAGGACAGATTTGGCAACAATTTCTTTTCGCATCCGATGATGGGCAGCTTTTATTTTAGCGCGGCCCGCACAAACGGCTATAATTTCTGGCAATCGGCGCCTATCGTATTTGCCGGCAGCTATATGTGGAAGATCTTTGGAGAAAACGGGAAACCCGAGCGGGAAGATCTGATCAACACGACGGTTGACGGAGTACTTCTTGGAGAGGTGATGTACCGGTTAAGTTCCAATATCCTGGACGATCGGGCGATTGGCCCGGAAAGAGTTTTTCGGGAAATCCTGGCAGGACTGGTCAACCCGGTGAGAGGGGTTAACCGGCTATTTGACGGGAAGTGTTTCAGAAGGGTAAACAAAGAAATCTACCAGAAAGAGCCACTCAACATTACATTATACGCGGGCATCCATTCTATTAATAGCCAACCAAACGCTTTGCTGTCCGGGCACAATGACGAAATGGTGAATATCCAGCTCGATTATGGCAACCCGTTCGAACTCCGTTCGCGAAAGCCTTTTGATTTCTTTAAGTTCAGGGCCGAGCTGAATTTCGGCGTAGGAAGGAAAGTGGTGGACAACATTACGGGATATGGAGTCCTGCTCGCAAAAAATCTTCAATTTGGCAAGCTGTCCATGCTCGTCGGCGGCTTTCAGCATTACGATTATTATGATGCCAAGGCATTCGAGTTAGCGACAATTGCCTTCGGGCCGGGCGTACTTACTAAATTACCCTTGACAAAGACCTCCGAACTTGATGTCAATCTTCATCTCGCACTGGTGCCCTTTGGCGGCAGCAGCGTAGGCCCCGTCACCGATACATCCTTTTACAGAGATTATCGTTTTTCCTACGGATGGGAAGGAAAACTGGAAAGCACCGTCAATATCGGCAAATACGGTACTTTAAGCCTTTGGTATTATTATTATTTTATCCATTCATTTAACAATACCGGCAAGGACGAATCGACCGTTAACACACTTGGAAACAACCATATCGGTGTTCTGAGGCCGCGTATCACTGCTCATATATACAAAACACTAAGTTTTGGGTTGGAACACATCATCTATTTGAACGACCATTACCAGGCCGGCTTTGCCCCGTTGCACTACACGCAGACAGAACAAAGAATATTTGTAGTGTTCAATTGGGAAGACTCGCAACGGCGGGGCCATTATTATCTGTAGGCTCTCTTATCTAAAGGTGTAAATAAAGCCCGGCATTAACGTTCCATTGAAGTAATTCAGGCTGAAACTAAGGGTATTTTTCTTTTTTGCCGCTTCGATTTGAAGTTTTGAATAGCGATGATAGTTGTTAACCACCTGTCTTCCGCTCAGGAAACCAAGAGCGGCGCCAACCAGGACATCCGAAGCCCAGTGCGCATTTTGCACGATCCGGCTTAATCCGATGGCCGTCGCTGCCGAATAAGCGATGATCGGGACGACCCTGATCTCTTTATATTCCATTGCAAAAACAGTAGCCGCTGCAAACGCGACGGTGGTATGGCCTGAGGGAAAGGATTCAAAGGAGGCATTGTCGCTCTTTAAGAAGTGGTAGAACGGGCCGTGGAAGATATGGCTGGTGGCGCCTGTCGCGGGATCAGAATAGGACGGTCGTTGTCTCCCGGTCAGGTATTTAAGCGCCGTCTCGATTGCCGCCGCCGTTATATAGGCTTGCGTGGCGAGCAGCGTGGTGGTCTTTTCCTTTTCACTTTTAAAAATAAACCCGTAGGCGCCAAGCGCGGCCAGGGTATAGGCTTCATACAACCCTCCGAAATTGGTCACATATTGACTGGCGGAAACCACCGACTTGTTCTCGCGGATCTGGAGAGCCAACCGGTTCACCGGCTTATCGGCAAATAATATGGTGGCGGTCGTCGCTACGCCAAACGCACCTATTTTAAGCCAGTCACTGCTGGTGGCCCTGAATGGGTACGTCACCTGCTGCTTAATATCATCCGCCACCAGGACAAGATAGACATGGGCGGTTATTCTGGTATTCTCATTGTAAAAGGCCGGGTTGGTAATATTCTTTTGTTTGCCACCAGTGCTATCCGTGTTTTTGCCCAGGCTATCCAGTTTTTTGGTCAAAGTATCCTTTTGTTGAGCGGATGCCAGTACGGGAATCAGCAATAATAGCAACGAAAAAAGTCTAAACCGGTAGTTCATTTGAAGTAATTTTATTTTTCCCCGAAAAGACTGTTGCTGAAATTCCACACTTATAACGGTGGTTCTGTAAGTCAGATAGTAAGCAAAACTCACACCGGGACCCGTCTCACGCATATCGTCATGATCACCCTGTGAAAGCGAATCTTAAAATCATTTAAATCATTGGTAACTGATACCCGTTATGGTACTCTTTCATTAAGTATCCGGCATTTATCTTCTCATCGGTGAACTTCCCCGCACCTGCATCCCAGGCCAGGCGCTGTCCGCTGCGCAACGAAATATTTCCCATCTGCGCGACCGTAGCCACATGGGTGGCGTCCTCAATGGAACAGCGGAGGTCCTGCATCCTTCGGGAACGCACCGCCCCAATAAAATTGACCCAGTGGTTGTCCAGGCCGTTATCGGATGACTTGGCAAATGGCCGGGCGACCTTATTCTTGCTCTGCCTCTCCTCGATCACCTCCCAGCCCCCGCGGCTCAGCACCAGCGTAGCGTTATTGCCGATATAAGCGATCCCGTGATCCCTTTCGTAGGAACCATTGTCGATGCCCATCGCATGGTCCCACACCATATTGAAACCGTCGAACTCATACAAGGTCGTCAGCGTATCCGGCGTCTCTTCATAAAGATCGGGATACGCGAATTTTCCACCCAGGGCAGCAATGGTCTCTGGCTCCTTTGCTTTCATGCCCAGTAATCCATAATCCAGCAAATGGACACCCCAATCCGTCATCAGCCCCCCGGCATAATCCCAAAACCAACGGAAATTAAAGTGGAAACGGCTGGCATTAAAGGAGCGCATAGGTGCAGGCCCCAGCCACATCGCATAGTCGACGCCCGGCGGCGGCGGCGTGTCAGGGACAACAGGCGCCGGCATCATCCAACCCTGGTAACACCATACCTTGACGGTACGGATATTTCCTAGCTGTCCTGAATACACGAAGTCCACCGCATCTTTGAAATGCTGCTGGCTCCGCTGCCACTGCCCTACCTGCACGATCCGGTTGTATTTTTTCTGAGCCGCGATCATAGCCCGGCATTCCCCGATGGAATTACCACAGGGCTTTTCCACATAAACATCCTTCCCCGCCTGACAGGCCTCCACCATCATAAGGGCATGCCAGTGATCCGGTGTGCCGATAATCACTGCATCGATATCCTTTTGCTCCAGCAGCTTCCGGTAATCGCTATAAACCCTGATCCGGCTGGTATCTACCTTCAGGCCAGCCAGATCCTTCATCCGGCGGTCCAGCACCTGTTTGTCGACATCGCAGAGCGCAACGACATTGACACCCGGCACTTTCAGCGCAGAGGCCAAGTCAGCCCAACCCATGCCGTTGAGCCCGATGGCCCCTATGTTGACCTGATCGGAAGAAGCTACTCGCGGAGGAAGAACAGAAGAACGGTTTTGAGAAGCCGGAAGGAAAAGAGCCCCGGCCGCAAGGGCCGAGCTTTGCTGAATAAAAGTCCGACGATCGCTCATGTGAAAACGGCGTAGATTTAACGCATGGACCTATTTGTCCAGGGGCTTACGCTGCTCTGAATATACAAAAAAACCAGGAGCAGCCCCGTCGCGCTTAATTTTTTTATTGCTTGGTCATCGTGATAACGCTGCTGATATGACCGGTAGTCGGAGCCGTAAACCCATTCACTGTTTCATTGCCGGTTTGCGTAAAGGTGGATGTAAGGGTCAGCGTACTGCCGCTGATCGAAAAATGGGCGCCCTTGATCTCAACCGGCGCCTGACCGGTATCCACGCTCACGGCAAAAGGAGACCCATTCGGAAAGTAAATGGAATCCTGGCCGATTAATTGATAGCTCGCCGCCGAATTCGTAGACGCGACAGTTGTCTTCAGCGGAGAAACAGTGGTATCCGTTACCCCGCCGGTTGTGACATAAGTATCGTAGGTAGTATCGATGGTATATCCCACCCCGATCCCCTTCAGGGAATCGGCGGTAAAAGTAAAGGTTCCCGCATTGTCGATCGTTCTGAAATCGACGATGGCTAGCACATTTATCGAGATCGGGCCAAGGGACTCCGACGCTGTTATATTGGCGTTGGATTTCTCGGCAGCAAAAGTCCAGCTCCCGGTCAGCGGATTGGTACCGGAATTATTGCTTTTCTTACAGGCAGAAAAGACCAGTAGAAAGAAGACGACAGACAAAAGGGCAAATCTATTCAGCATAGTCAAGGATTTCATGCAGATAACGAAATTAAGATCAATTTAGTATGTCTGCTGCTGCCTGAAGCAGGCACTCTTAACATTAACATAGCTGCTGCCTGAAGCAGGCGCTCTTAACATTAACATATTTGTGACATTAATTTTTCGGCGGATGCACTTCCATACGACTTAACTGCCTATTTTTAGCGAAAAAGAAGTGCCCTTTCTAAACCGGACATTTTTACTGGCAAGTTTGTTTCTCATAGCCCTTCCGGGAAAATCCCGGAATCTCATCCAGATTATTGCGCCCGCCAGCCGGCCCGATACCGCCGGAATACCAAAAAAGGCTGCCGACACCACAAGCCCGCAAGGGGTCCATTGGTTCTCCGGCAAAGAACAGGTAGACCTCATCGATATCGCCCGGTCCCTGTTCCTAAAACACCCCGGCATCCGAAAAGATACGTCTGGCAAAAGAGTCGGTAAACTCTACCCTGCCCTGCTCCCCTCCGCAGAATACACACTGGAAACAGGTCTTGCCTTTGACCTTACCGGCAGCCTGGCCTTCTACACCGGCGACCGGAGCGATGACAATATCTCCAACATTTATCTGGCCTCGGTCTTCACCCAAAAAAACCAGATTTTGATGCCTTTACAGGCCAATATCTGGACAAAAGGGAATAAGTATAATATCGTCACCGATTGGCGTTTTGAAATCTTTCCGCAAAATACCTATGGCCTGGGGACTTTAACGACCACAGCGGAGGCCGATTCCATTGATTATAACTATCTCCGGTTTTATTCCACGCTGTTTAAGACAGTTGCAAAAGACTTTTATGTGGGTTTCGGTTATGATCTGGATTATTTCTATAAGGTTAGGGACCTGTCCCACCCAGCCAACGGACAGCCGACAGTCTTTGAAACTTATGCACTTACCCCTAAATCGGTTTCCTCCGGTCCCACTTTCAACATCCTTTACGACGGCCGGCGCAACGAGATCAACCCCGAACCAGGCTACTACGCCAACATTTCCTTTCGCCCCAATTTTACGTTTCTGGGCAGCGATGCCAACTGGCAATCCCTGCTGATCGATGCCCGCCACTACCTGCACCTTCCCGCCAGTTCTCATAACACCCTGGCCTTTTGGACCTATGATGTCTTTAATTTCAGCAACAAAACACCCTATCTCATGCTTCCTTATACCGCATCAGATACCTATATCAATATGGGCAGGGGCTATATTGGCGGAAGATTTAGGGGAAAAGACCTGGTTTACCTCGAGACGGAATACCGATATGGTATTACGAGCAACGGGCTCCTTGGCGGAGTGGTGTTCGTCAACGCCCAATCCTTCACGGAACCCGTTACAAATCGTTTTGAAGCCATCGCACCCGGCTGGGGTGCTGGCATAAGAATCAAACTGAACAAATTTCCCCACACCAATATCTGCCTGGATTATGGATTCGGCCTCCATGGCTCTCAGGGCATCTTCGCCAACCTGGGCGAAGTATTCTAACCTACCCCCTGCTTCTACTTCTAATCACCCCTACTTCTTACTTTATAGTGGCCGAAGTCAAGGTCTGTGAATAATCCTTAAACAATGGGCCATTGGTAGAATCCGGCAGGTAATGCACTATCCTCACAACACCGGTTCCCGGAGCCACATAGGAAACGATCTCTTCCTGCGGATTGTTATTGCAGTCGGTCGTGTATTCGATATTCTCCAAACAAGAATAGGAGCCGATAGTAACCGGAGTCACATACCCGTATTGCGAGGTGGTCAACGGGCAGGAAGGATTGGTAAAATCGCTCCCGGTGCCGATTACCTGGCCATCCTGCTGCGCTGTCGCGAAGAAGATGTAAGGAGAATAATAAGGGCTGTCCACTTCATAAATGGCGTCGTTGGATGGATCTACAGAGATAAAGCTCCCGTTGAACCAGCCATAAGGGTCATTTAACCCCAGGTAAATGGTTCCATTTTGATCCTGATAGGTCTCCTTGGTGACCGTCATCGTATCCAGATAAGCGGCCGTCACGGAACTATCACTAAAGGCCGAATCCGAATAATACCAGACACTTCCTTGTACCAACGGGAATAAGGCTTTGGGGCCGCTGCCCGGGTTGGGGGCGGTGGTGCCTTTACTACAGGAAATGACTAAGAAACAGGCAAAAACTACTGCAGAAGTTAAGAGTACTTTCATAACGAAATGATTTCGGGTGAGTTAGAATATCAAAACGCCCGCCGGTTTATTTTATTTTTGTTAATGAAATCCTAATTACAGGAAAAACCGGAATTTGTGCCCGCCTGGGGTGAAATTTTACCGAAGTTAGGACAATTCCGGTTATTGCTTTATTTTGTTGGACCATCAAAATTGATTCTATGAACATTTTTACCCGTCTTTCAAATGGCTGGACGATTGCCCTCAATAGCTTTAGCGTTCTGAAAGAAAATCGTCAGTTAATCCTTTTTCCTATCTTATCCGGTCTTTCCATGATCCTCATTATCACCTCTTTTGTCCTGGCCCTCTTTGCTACTTCCGGATGGGATATCGAGGCGCTCAGAGACCGGGGTACCGTTGTCAATTATGTCACCCTCTTTCTGTATTACGTAGTAAACTACTTTATAGTTGTCTTTTTTAATACAGCACTGATACATTGCACGCATTTATACTTCCAGGGGGAAAAACCAACGATTGGCCAGGGCCTCCGGTTCAGCCTGCAACGCATCGGCGTCATCTTTTCCTGGGCCGTCTTCGCCGCAACCGTAGGTATGATCCTCCGCCTGATCCAGGAAAGGCTCGGTTCGATCGGGAAAATTATTACCGGAGCTATCGGTATCGTTTGGAGTATTGCCACCTTCTTTGTAGTGCCGGTGATCGCTTATGAGAATCTCGGCCCGCTGGCCGCTTTCAAACGCTCGGCCACCCTGATGAAAGAGAAGTGGGGAGAAAGTATTGGCGCAACCTTTAGTTTTGGTATCATCCAATTGCTGGGGGTTGTCCTGCTCGCCATTCCATCCCTGGCATTAGGCTGGCTGATACACCCGCTCGTAGGAGTTGCCTTATTCATCCTGGGATTTTTTGCCATCACCGTCATCATGAGCGCGGCAAAAGTCATCTTCGTCAGCGCCGTCTATCACCAAATCAATGGCGATCCTGTCAAACATTTTAACCAGCAGCTGGCAGACAATCTGTTCGTAGAGAAGTAAGGACCTTTCCTGCGTCCTTCCATACTCTTTTCTCAAAAAGGCGAGGGGCTGATAGAAGTCCATCCCCCATCGATCACCAGGTTTTGCCCGGTGATGTGCTTTGCCTTATCCGAGACAAGAAAAAGGACAGCATGCGCAATATCGCCGGTATTCGCCGGCCGTCCCATGGGCGTTAGCGCCGACCAGGTTTTTTCGTAGGCGGAATCATCCATGGTCCTTTCGGTCAGCGTTGCGCCAGGAGCAACCGTGTTGACATTGATCTTATAGGGTGAAAGCTCGATCACCAGGTTCCTGGCCAGCATTTCCAGCGCCGCCTTTGTCATTCCATAGGCGGCCAGGTCCTTATGCGCCTGATGCCCCGTCACCGAAGACATAAAGAGCAGGGAGCCCCCCGACCCCTGTTCTTTCATCCGGCGGGCCGCACCCTGTGCCAGAAAAAAGGTTCCCGTTAAATTTACTTTCATCACCGCCTCAAAATCAGCCAGGGGATAGGTCAGAAAGTCGCCAAACAAGGTAATACCTGCATTGGCGACAACGATATCAAGGCTCCCAAACCGACCGGTCGCCGTTGCCACCATTTCTTCGATTGTCTCAAGCCGCGAACTATCGCCGGAAACCGGCACAGCGAT
>Ga0206963_10302_pt1 | contig 13269 bp, 10 predicted proteins | sample Alteio_BWOrgHeat_28_FD_152958 | JGI IMG/M metagenome (GOLD analysis project Ga0206963, IMG submission 152958) | Enriched cells from forest soil in Barre Woods Harvard Forest LTER site, Petersham, Massachusetts, United States -... | ecosystem: Environmental > Terrestrial > Soil > Temperate forest >... | reverse complement strand
TTCCTGGTTCCAGGCAGTTTCAACGTCTTTTATATTCGCGGTTACTGTACCTATCACCAGTTTTCCATCTGCGGCAAGCTGAAACATTTCGGGCAATAGTTCGGTAAACAGCCTTTTCATGTCGTCTGCCGGCAAACTGCCCAGGCCCGATCCCGTCAGCTCGATATCTGAGCTTCTTAATGTACCCGATGACAGTTGTATTTTATCGCCGGCCATGGCGCCAACGGTAACAAATCTAACTTTATGACTGATATTGCCTTTACCCTGAAGGGCTGCAAATATCAATTCCGCAGGGTGTCCCCATAGGTAATCTATTATCACATCTATCGGTGTTTCCCTGTGAATTTCTTTTAAACGCCCAATTATAGTGTCATCATCCTGTTTAAGCGATATGGCTTCATCGGCACCCAATTTCAGCAGGTCCTTTAACGAATCAGCGTTGCGGCCGATAACGATTATCTTTTTTGCGCCGTAATATTTCGCTATTTGCACGGCAACCGTTCCGGTAACACCGGTAGCTCCGTTTATCAGCACCACTTCGCCGGCCCTTAACCCGGCGCGATAGCATATAGCCGCACCCGCGCCCATAACTGCATTGGGAAGCGCTGCGGCGGTTGCATCGTCGATGCCTGCGGGTAGTTTAACTACGCGTTTTTTGTCAACCAATGCTTTCTCGGCTATCATGGCTGAGCCGCCGAAACCGTAAACGCGCGTACCATCGGCTAATTCGCCTACGCCGTCTACGCCGGCTATTCGGGGTTGTCCGGCTGCTTCACTGCTGTAATGGGCGCCACTGGCTATGCCTTTATCCAGGTTTTTAACCGCTGCCGCCTTAACGTTTATCAGTAACTGATCATCATTTTCAACTATTGGATCGGCAAAATCACTATATTTTGGTGTTGTGCCTGGGGTATATACTGCTGCTTTCATCTTGTCTTGTTTTTATTTATACAAAGATGCGGTGCGTTGGTGTGTATAAACGATAACATTTGTTATCAAATGAGGTTGGATAAGTTATGAGATTTTCATAACCAAAATGGCTGCAGGCCACCGCATGGCTACCTATCGCGCTTCGTTTACCCACCCGACTTCGCTCGTCTGCCCTCCCTTTGCTTCGCACAAGGAGGGCGAAAAAATTAACTTAGTAACATTCTTCAGCCGATGCATATGGCGATTTTAACTTTTCCCCTTCAGCAGCTTGTTTTTAATACGGCTGAGGTGAACGGTGGTAATGCCTAAATATGATGCAATATAATGCTGAGGTACACGCCGGATAAGCTGTGGCTTTTCTTTGAGCAGGTTGAGATAGCGTTGCTGGGGTGTATCTCTTATAAATGAAAGGAACTCGCGCATATAATGCAGCTGCCGTTCAACCAGAACGTTTACCATTTCGTTCATAAAATCGGCTTCTTTGCTCAAGGTGAGCATTATGGTCTCATAATCCTTTTTCTCGAGGACATAAATAACGCATGGCTCAATGGTTTCGATAGTGAACATCCCGGGGATGTTTTTCCTGAAACTTTCCAGCGATGCCAGCCCTTCGTTCTCAAAAAAGAATTGGAATGTAGTGTCCTTGCCATTGTTGTTGAACCAAACCCGTAAGCACCCCTTTTCAATAATAAATGATCTGCGCGAAACATCACCCTCATTCAGGAGTATGGTTTTGGCAGGCACCTCCATACGCTTATGCATGCCTATGTAAGCATCCCAATGCTTTTGTAAATGCGGGAATTTATTTTTGAACTGGAAAAACATGATGGTTCATGGTTGATAGATCATAGTTCATGGTAGCGTGTTGGTTCATAGTTGATGGTTCACAGCAAAGTTTCAACAACTATGAACTATCAACCATGAACTATGAACCGGCTTCGCCGGACTACTCCACCGTTACCGACTTGGCCAGGTTACGGGGCTGGTCAACGTTGCAACCACGCATAACAGCTATGTGGTAAGCCAGCAATTGTAATGGGATCGTGGCCAGCAACGGTACAAAGGCCTCGCTGGTAAGTGGAATCTCAATAACGTACTCGGCCATTTCCTTTACATCTACATCACCTTCAGATACAATGGCAATTACGTGGCCGCCACGGGCTTTCACCTCCTGTATATTGCTTACAACCTTCTCATACGACGAATTTTTTGTGGCGATAAATATCACCGGCATGGCATCGTCTATCAGCGCGATTGGGCCGTGTTTCATTTCTGCGGCGGGATAGCCCTCAGCGTGGATATAGGATATTTCCTTTAGCTTTAATGCGCCTTCAAGGGCTACGGGGAACGAGCTACCGCGACCCAGGAACAGGCAATTGGTAGCGTCCTTGAACCGGGCGGCTATCCTTTTTACATGGTCGTTAGATTTTAGCGCGCGCTCAACTAATTCGGGTACCTGGTTAAGCTCGGTTAAATACTCTATCAATTTGCTTTCGGTAATTGTACCACGCTGCTGTGCAATATAAAATGCCATCAGGGTTAATACTGTTACCTGTGCAGTAAATGCTTTGGTTGATGCTACGCCGATCTCGGGCCCGGCGTGAGTATAAACGCCGGCATCGGTTATTCGTGGGATAGATGCGCCGACCACGTTGCAAACACCAAAAATGGTTGCGCCTTTTTCTTTAGCCAGCTCAATAGCGGCCATAGTATCAGCGGTTTCACCGGATTGGGAAATGGCTATTACCAGGTCCTTTTCGCTAATTATCGGGTTGCGATACCTGAATTCCGATGCATATTCCACTTCAACGGGTACGCGTGCGTATTCTTCTATCAAATATTCGCCAACCAAACCCGCATGCCATGATGTACCACAGGCAACGATGATGATGCGGTCGATATTTTTGAGCTTCTCTTTATATTCTTTAATGCCACCCAACTGTACCTTACCGGTCTTTGGATATATACGGCCCCTCATGCAGTCGCGGATGGAGCGTGGCTGCTCGTAGATCTCCTTAAGCATAAAGTGATCGTAACCGCCTTTTTCGAGCAATTCCAGTTTAAGGTCGAGCTCCTGTATGTATGGTATCTGGATGGTATTGTCGATATTCTTGATCAGCAGGTTCTCGCGCCGAACGTAGGCTATTTCATTATCGTTAAGGTAGATCACATTTTTGGTGTACTCTACAATAGGTGTGGCGTCTGACGCAATGAAATATTCGCCTTCTCCAACGCCGATAACCATTGGGCTGCCTTTACGGGCTGCTACTATCAGATCTGGCTCATCAGAGCTCATGATAACGATGGCGTAAGCGCCAACTACTTTATTTAAAGCAACACGCACTGCTTCCTGCAGGCCAAGGCCGGTTTCGTGTTCAATATCTTCAACAAGGTGTATTAAAACTTCAGTATCGGTATCGCTTTTAAAAACGTGTCCTTTTTGGAGTAAAGCCTCTTTAAGGGCGACATAATTTTCGATGATACCGTTGTGAATAATGGTAAGTTTACGATCGCCGGATGAGTGCGGATGTGAGTTGCGGTCGCTCGGAGCGCCATGTGTGGCCCAGCGGGTATGGCCCATCCCCATGGTGCCTGCCTTGGGTATATCTTTAACAAAATTCTCGAGATCGCTAACCTTCCCTGCCTTTTTATAAACTTTAAGGTCGGCATCAAGCAGGGCTATACCCGCACTGTCGTACCCGCGGTATTCTAATCTGTGTAAACCTTTTATTATAATGGGATATGCATCCCTGAAACCTATATAACCTACAATTCCGCACATAAAAATATGGTGATGTGATAAAACGATAAAAGTAATTAGTTGTGTCCATAAATCAATACCCGAATATTAATTTACCGGCACAACTAATTACCTTAAGAACAACACAAGTTACCTTTTATTGTTTATTTATGCGGGTGTATATCACATTTAATTGAGCGTGATAAGAGGCACTATTGTTAACACCACCCACAATTACACGCCCCGCTGTTGCCACCGTTGCTGCGAATGGAATAGTTGTAGCATCGGTATTTTCTGTGGGCGCCACAAAGGTGCCGTAATCAACTGTACGACCTAATATAAGATCCTGTATGTATGATGTTACCAGAAAATGGTAACCTTTGGTAGTTACACCCTTACTATTGGTATTTAAAATATAATAGCCGCCAAATACCCCCGCCGAATAAGAGCGCGGGTCTGTTGATTCAGCGTCTTCGACACTGACGCGCTGGTGCGCCAGATCCCATTTGTAGAGCGTTAGGCGCGGCTGCGGTACCAAATAACTGGGCACATCAGAACCGGGATCAACTGATAAAACCAGTTCGGCCCGGTTAATAACCACGTTGTTATTACCGATGGTTTTAAACAGGTTCTGTATATTGGGGAAACTTATTTTTCCGCGGGTACCTCCCAGCCCTTGTAGGTAAAGCAGGGTATCGCCCTGGTGCGCAAGTGCGCTTTTCAGTATGGGCGAGTAATTATGCTTTATTTGTGCAATGTGCTGAGATACATCAAGGTATACCTGCGCCGTATCAACAGTACTACCATTTACTGCCCGGTAGTAAATATCTATAGCAGAATCTGCAGGAGCAGTCAGCATAAATGTACCCCCGGCACCTGTCGACTGTGTCTTATCAACAGTAACAAAAAATCCCTTGTTTACATTTTGAAAATAAAGGTTTGAGCCCAATACGGCCGTTGGCGCATTGAACAAAATACGACGTATAAAACCAGTATCAAGACGTATTCTTAATTGCGGCGGGACTTTTATCAAAGTATCCGGGCCGCCATTAACTATCGTGGTTATGCGTAAGCTATCATGTGTACGCGAGTAAAAAGACCTTGTCCCCACCAATTGGTCGGTATTGGGCGTCCATGGCGAGTTGTCATAATACGTCTCCGTGGTGTATGGTCGGTTGCCTTGCAACTGATAAACGTTAACTGTGTATTTTGATGCGATGGAGTCGCCGTAAAAACCATCGGCATATTTCAGTACCATTATAGCCGAATCAATGATGATATGGCCGGTTGGCACCGTATAGGCAGATGAGAGCGGCAGATTAATATCCGTTATCAGGTTTGACTCAGTTGTACCAAAAACCGGATCGTTAAAATAACCCAGCGGGTAGCTGGTTACGCCAGTGCTGGTAACTACAGAATCCTCGGGCACCGTGGTTGTTAAAACAGTTGCTGTTGTATCCAGCGAGCCACCTATTACATTTGTATTACCAACCAACCCAATGGTGTCCTGGTTTTTACAGCTATTCAAAATAAAAAGACTTATCAACAGGGTTAATAAGTCTATCCGGAAAAATTTCATATATGATCTCAAAGCTTATACAACATGTGCTAATTCCTCATTAGCAATTTCGTCGTAAAAATTGTAATAATTTTCGAAATCTGCGGTAGAATTAAAGTCTAAAACGGATTTATGGCTGTTTTTAACATTATTTAACACATCCCGCGCTATATGCTCGCTGCCTAAAACAATACCATCTGAGTATTGGATAGCGCCTGCATACAGGTCGGAATTTGTGCCTGTGCCATAGGCTTCAACATGCTTTTCGGTCATATCATTCATGATGGCCTTATGTGCAAAATCGGGGCCCATCTGCTCTTTAAAATCATTCTCGTAAATAGAATAAACTATTTTTGAGTTTTTAAAGGTCGGATCGTCCTTATACGTAGTTTTTAAGTACGCCGGTACCAATGCGCTCATCCAGCCGTGGCAGTGGATAACGTCAGGCGCCCATCCTAATTTTTTAACCGTTTCTAACGCGCCCTTGCAAAAGAAGATCATTCTTTCGTCATTGTCGGCGTAAAATTTCCCGTCCTTATCCCCAAATACATGCTTTCGCTGGAAATATTCTTCGTTATCCAAAAAATAAACCTGCATACGTGCCGCCGGGATAGACGCTACCTTAATAATAAGCGGATTATCATTATCATTAATAATGATATTCATTCCCGATAAACGGATAACTTCATGAAGGCGGTTCCTACGCTCATTAATATTTCCAAAACGCGGCATCAGGATACGAATTTCGTAGCCTTTCTCCTGCATAGCCTGCGGGAGTTGACGTGTTATTTCAGAAATTTTTGTGAGTTCCAGGAAAGGCGACATTTCATGAGTTATAAACAAAAGCTTAGATTTACCCATCTCTATAATCAGTGTTAAAAATTTGTAAGCGTCAAAAAAAATTTGAGTTTGCAAATATAATCAATATTATATCAACTATCAACGTATTATGCAAGTAAATTCGCTTAATAATATTCTAATCCTGAACTTCGGCCAAATTTTATAAGTTTCATATATATTGAAGATTTTAACTACCAAGCAACAAATTGGGCAATATTTGCAGCAAATACGCCAAAAAGGACAAACCATTGGCTTTGTGCCCACTATGGGGGCGCTGCATGCTGGCCACTTATCGTTAATAAAGCAGGCGCAAAGCGCGTATAACGTGGTGGTTTGCAGCATTTTTGTGAACCCCACGCAGTTTAATGACCCTGCCGACCTGGAAAAATACCCCCGCCCCATAGCGCAGGACATTGAAAAACTGGAGCATGTTGGCTGCGATATTTTGTTCAATCCCGAGGTGAGCGAAATTTATGCTGATAATGAGCATTGGCATTTAAATATTGGCGAACTGGAGCATTTGCTGGAAGGAAAATTCCGCCCGGGGCACTACCAGGGCGTTACGCAGGTGGTAAATAAACTGTTTAACATTGTGCAGCCTGATGCCGCTTTTTTTGGCCAAAAGGACTACCAGCAGTTTTTGGTGATCAGGAAAATGACCGAGCTTTTGCACCTGCTAGTTAAACTGATCATGTGCCCCATTGAGCGCGAACCCTGCGGCCTGGCCATGAGTTCGAGGAATATCCACTTATCGGCTGACGACCGTCAGCACGCCCTTGTCCTGTCCAAAACGCTGAATTGGGTAAAGGATAATTTTGACCCTGGACATATCGGTAACCTGCAAAAACAAGCTGAACAAAAAATTAGCGCCGAGCCCGGCGTGCAACTGGAATATTTTGAGATAGCAGATGGGGATACCTTGCTTCGGGCTAATGTTAACTCAAAGACCGTTGTTGCGCTGGTGGCTGCGCGGGTTGGGAAGACGAGGTTGATTGATAATATGATTATTAGTCCATAATCGATGGACTTACCACGACTTTACAATAGCATGAAACGGTATACAAATTAAAGTATTACCTTTGCGCCATGATAATCGAGGTGTTGAAATCAAAGATCCATCGGGCGCGCGTAACACAGGCTGAGCTGAATTATGTGGGCAGTATTACCATCGATGAGGATTTAATGGATGCGGCAAATATTATTGCCAATGAGAAGGTGCAAATAGTGAACAACAACAACGGCGCCCGCTTTGAGACCTATGTAATAAAGGGCGAAAGAGGCAGCGGTACCGTATGTTTAAACGGCGCCACAGCCCGCCTGGCACAGGTTGGCGATATAGTTATCATTATGTCATACGCCTACATGGACGTGCCCGAGGCTAAAGCTTACCAGCCTATAGCCATATTCCCTGACGCGGATAATAAGCTGGTGAAATAAATTTTATTACTTTTAGGGTAATGAAACTGCTCCTTACCGCGATCCTGATTTTTATCGGCTTAAACTCCTTCGCCCAAAGGCAAAACGTTTATTTTCTTAAGAACGACGGCCGATACGTGACTGAACGTGATAGTGCCGATTATATCCGTATAGTACGCGAACCTGATTCAGCTTCCACGCTTTATAATGTTTTTGAATATTATCCAAACGGCAAAATTAAACTGATCGGAAAATCTTCAAGAATTGACCCGCCAATTTACGAAGGCATTTGCGCTACATTTTATTCTAACGGAAAGAAAAAAGAGATACTAAACTGCAGCAACAACAGGGAAGTAGGGTTGCAATATGTTTATTTTCCTAACGGGAAGGTTTACCGCGTTGACGATTACGCAGCGCCGACCAAATATGAGGTCGGCGACAAATTTACTATGTCTGAAGAATATGATTCGCTGGGTACAGAATTGATCAAAGACGGCAACGGGTACCATGTTGAATACGATAGTCATTTCAAACAGGTCATTAGCGAAGGACCGGTTAAAAATGGCAAACCCGATGGTAGTTGGAAAGGTTTTGATAAGGACCTAAAAGTGAAATTCTTTGAAACTTATCGTAATGATACCCTTGTAAATGGCACCTCGGTGGGAGAACAAGGCGACACGGTTAAATATACAGCACGAACAGTCGAACCACATTATAAGGGTGGTACAAAAGGATTTATGAATTATCTGGTAAGAAATATCCATTACCCCGACTACGAAAGGGCAAATAATATACAAGGCGTCGTAGTATTACAATTTATTGTTGAAAAAGATGGAAAGATTAGCAATGTTAAAGTAACGCGCCATGTATCGCATAACCTTGACAATGAGGCTGTAAATGTTATACAAGATTGTAAAGGTTGGGTACCGGGTATACAGTATGGGCGTTACGCACGTGCGTATTTTTCCATTCCTATTAACTTTGCCTTAGGTAACTGATTAATACTGCTTATTCGGATAGGCGCTTAATCCCAATACAAAGTGCAAACCGGCATCTGTATCAATTTTATGGCGTAATACATAAACCATGCGTATGCGTACGTCTGGCTGGCGAATAAGCCTATCTAAAAAGTTGGAGTTATCAATATCCAGTACAATATTGTTGCCCACACCCTCGGTGATGTCGGTTCTCGAGGCTACCAAAACTTCATCCTCGCCGTTATGCTGCGCTATGTAGAATTTTACTGATACCAAGTTGCCTATGTTAAAGTCGGACGGATCTACCGACCTCAATTTCGCTGAAACCACGCGTACCTCGCCAACCTGATCGCCATTATTACCGTTTTTTGAAAAACTCTGGTCAAAACTGGTGGCCATGCTAACCGCCGAATATTCCTTACCTGGTTCCGACGTCGCGGACACGGTAAGCGTAGTTGTATAGGGAAAGGTGGATTTAATGATGGACTGCATCATGGCGCAGCTACCGAAGAACATTAGCAAAACTGCCAGCAGGGGTAATAACTTCTTTAGCATAATCGGTTTCTTAGGAATAAATGTTCCTGTATACAAGTTTAGCTTTTTTTAAGCGTAATTTACATTTTAAGAAAAAATAGCTCAGAGACAGGAGCTACGTGGCTGTTAATTACTTGCCAAATTCCTGGTACGACCGCCAGGATCAATAATTCAAAAAAATATCATCAAATGTCCCCACAAAACGTATCTTTGCACCCCGACGCTGAGGTCGGGATTCTCGCATTCAGCGCATAGATTTTAGTTAGTAGTTGATGGATCATAGTTCATAGCAAAAATTGCAGCTACCATGAACCATGAACTATAAACAATAACCCAAGCAACTATGCCCAAAGACACCTCCATTAAATCAGTTCTCATCATCGGCTCGGGCCCTATTATTATTGGCCAGGCCTGTGAGTTTGATTACGCCGGATCGCAAGCCGCGCTTTCGTTGAAAGACGAAGGTATCTCGGTATCCATCATCAACAGCAACCCGGCTACTATCATGACCGATAAGGTTATTGCCGACCACGTTTACCTGTTGCCGCTTGAACCGGAAAGTATTGAGAAGATACTGCAGGAACAACATATCGACGCGGTACTGCCCACTATGGGCGGCCAAACCGCGCTTAACCTTTGTATTGCCGTTGCCGAGCGCGGCATATGGGAAAAATACGGTGTAAAGATCGTCGGCGTTGACTTGGCAGCAATAGAAAAAACCGAGAATCGCGAAGCTTTCCGCCAGTTGATGGTTGATATTGGTGTTGGCGTGGCCACATCAAAAATAGCCAACTCGTTTCTGGAGGGAAAAGAGGCTGCTCAGCAGATCGGTTTCCCGCTGGTTATTCGCCCAAGCTATACGCTGGGAGGTAAAGGCGCCGGCTTTGTTCATAAAAAAGAAGATTTTGATGCAGCTTTGAGCCGCGGTCTGCAGGCATCGCCAACGCACGAGGTTTTGGTGGAGCAAGCCGTTTTAGGCTGGAAGGAATACGAGCTGGAACTGCTGCGCGACAATAACGATAACGTGATCATCATTTGTTCCATCGAGAACTTTGACCCGATGGGCATCCATACCGGCGACTCGATAACCGTGGCCCCTGCAATGACACTGAGCGATCGCTGTTACCAGGAAATGCGCAACCAGGCCATAAAAATGATGCGCGCTATAGGCAATTTCGCGGGCGGCTGTAATGTGCAGTTCTCGGTTAACCCGGCTAATGAAGAGATCATCGCTATTGAAATTAACCCACGTGTTTCGCGTTCATCGGCCCTGGCGTCAAAAGCTACGGGTTATCCTATTGCCAAAATTGCTGCAAAGCTGGCCATAGGTTATAACCTGGATGAAATAGAAAATCAGATCACCAAAACAACCTCAGCCTATTTTGAGCCGACACTGGACTATGTTATAGTAAAAATACCACGCTGGAACTTTGATAAGTTTAAAGGCGCTAATCGCCAGCTTGGCCTGCAAATGAAATCGGTAGGAGAGGTAATGGGCATTGGCCGCAGCTTTATCGAGGCCTTGCAGAAAGCTTGCCAGAGCCTTGAAATAAACCGCGCAGGCTTAGGTGCCGACGGCCGCCAGAGCCGCAATTTGGAGGAAATTATGTACAGCCTGGAGCACCCAAGCTGGGACAGGCTTTTCCATATCTATGACGCTTTGAGTTTGGGCGTGCCGATAGAATCTGTGCGTAAGGCCACCAAGATAGACCGCTGGTTCCTGAACCAAATAATGGATGTGGTGAACCTGGAGAACGAATTGCGCCGCTATTCGCTTAATAACATACCTGAAGATTTCTTTTTCACCCTCAAACAAAAAGGTTTCTCGGATACGCAATTAGCCTACATATTAGGAAATGTAACCGAGGAAGATGTTTACCAACGCCGCAAGGCTTTGGGCATCATCCGCGTTTATAAAATGGTGGATACCTGCGCTGCAGAGTTCGCCGCCAAAACGCCTTATTACTACTCTACTTTTGAAGGCGAGAACGAATCCATCTCGACAACTGATAAAAAGAAGGTAATTGTATTAGGCTCGGGCCCTAACCGTATTGGGCAAGGTATTGAGTTTGATTACAGCTGTGTACACGGCCTGCTTGCCGCCAAAGAATCGGGCTTTGAGGCCATCATGATAAACTGTAATCCGGAGACCGTGTCGACTGACTTTAACATGGCTGATAAGCTGTACTTTGAGCCGGTTTACTGGGAGCATGTTCGCGAAATCATCGAACTGGAAAAACCTTACGGAGTTATCGTTCAGTTGGGTGGCCAAACTGCTTTAAAGATGGCTGAGAAAATGCATGAGCATGGTATCCGCATCATAGGCACGTCATTCGATAATATGGATATTGCCGAGGACCGCGGCCGTTTCTCGGACCTGCTGCGCGACCTTGAAATACCTTACCCGCTTTACGGTGTTGCTGAAAGTGCCGAAGAAGCGCTGGAAGTTGCGCACCAGGTAGGTTACCCGGTATTGGTTCGCCCAAGCTATGTTTTAGGCGGCCAGGGTATGAGCATCGTAATTAACGACGAGGACCTTGAAAAAGCGGTAGTTAGCTTGTTGAAAAACCTGCCCGGCAACCGCGTACTGATAGACCATTTCCTCGACCGCGCCGCCGAGGCGGAATCGGATTCCATCCACGACGGAGACGACGTGCATATTATCGGCTTGATGGAGCATATTGAGCCAGCGGGTATCCACTCCGGTGATTCATATGCCGTTCTGCCGCCGTTCGACCTGTCGGACTCTGTGATAGAGCAAATGGAGCGTTATACCGAAAAGATTGCCCGTGCCTTAAATGTGCGCGGCCTGCTGAACATACAATTCGCCATCAAGAATGATAAGGTTTACGTGATAGAGGCCAACCCGCGCGCATCGCGCACGGTGCCTTTCATTGCCAAAGCTTATGACGTGCCCTATATCAACATAGCCGCCAAAATTATGCTGGAGGTTAATAAGTTGAAGGACTTTACCATCGAGCGCAAGCTTTGGGGCTACGCGATAAAAGAACCAGTGTTCTCCTTCGATAAATTCCCGGATGTAGAAAAAGAGCTTGGACCTGAAATGAAATCGACAGGTGAAGCAATACGTTTCATCCCGAATTTGCAGGATCCTTATTTCAGGACATTGTACAAGGAAAAATCGATGTATTTGAGTAAATAGACGCAGCCCCCCGACCCCCTAAAGGGGGAGTAATAGAGCAAGCGGATAAAATATAAAAGGCGAAAGACTAACTTTCGCCTTTGCCTTTATGCATTGCCGCCAACCTTTTTAACTCCCCCTTCAGGGGGTTGGGGGGCTCGGCTTCTATTCTACCATCATTCCTTTCACCTCAAAGGTCAACCTTCGTTTAGGATTAGTTTTGATGGTGTGCTGTTTTTTGCCGTTTACGGTGTCGCCGGCAAGGTGCTGCAGGTCGTCGGCTATAAATTGCTTTTCGGCCACACCTTCTATTATTACTGTATGTCCTTGCAGGCTCATGGGTATAGTAACATTGTACGTTTTAAAATGTGCGCTAATGGTTTTCCCTTTGCCTGCATCAATCTGGAACCAACCACCTTTCGTTTTGGTTACTTTTATTACCCGGCCCCGTATAGTTGTGCTTATACGGGGTTTTGTATCCATATAGGCCTCTAATTTTGACGCATCCATCATGCCCGCTGTATCTGGCCTGGTTCCGAAAATTGCGCCGTGAGGCAAAGCGGGCCGCGTTTGAGCCCTTGCTACCAATGAAAATAAGATAGCAATTAGTAATGCTGTTGGTTTCATAATTTCCGGGGTTTTATCTTTACAACAGATTTACGCGCAGATGTGTTTTTAGCCACGGATGTAAATACGCCTCCTGATCTTACACCGGGATAGGTTTTACCGCGTATTAAGTGTTAAAAAGTGTGAAAGTATCTAAAAAATTACACAATTAAGCCCTTTTGCGCTTACCTTAGCCATAGCTTTGTCAATTAGCTAAAAAAGTAAAAACTTATACGTACAAAATATATTTTTCATGAAAAAACCCCTATTAAGCCACGTACTCTCATCAGCATTCATCATATCCGCTATATTATTTGCTAACAGCTGCAGCAAAACGGCTACGGCTACAGGCAGCAATGCGGTTGTGGGCGTTGTGGTTACTAATAGCCTTATCGGTAATTTAACTTCAACGTCGGCGCAAAGCGGCGGCATTATAACATTTAACGGCAATACTGATCTTTTGGCCGAAGGCGTTTGTTACAGTTCGTCAAACCAAACACCCACCATTGGCGACAGTAAAACTACC
>Ga0206963_10301_pt1 | contig 13306 bp, 7 predicted proteins | sample Alteio_BWOrgHeat_28_FD_152958 | JGI IMG/M metagenome (GOLD analysis project Ga0206963, IMG submission 152958) | Enriched cells from forest soil in Barre Woods Harvard Forest LTER site, Petersham, Massachusetts, United States -... | ecosystem: Environmental > Terrestrial > Soil > Temperate forest >... | reverse complement strand
CCAGCAAGGTCGGCCAGATCATCCAGTACGAGGCGCAGCAGAACGTTCCGTTCCCGCTTTCCGAGGTCGTCTGGGATTATCAGATCCTCGGCTCCGCTCCCAGCGGCGAACTCGAAGTGCTCCTCGTCGCCATCAAGTCGGAGATCGTCGAGGGACTCTTCCGCGTCGCCGCGCAGGCGAAATTAAAATTGCAATTGTGCGATGCCTCGCCGGCCGCGCTGTGCAATGCCTTCCGTTTCAATTACGGTGAACTGGAAGATTGCACCATGCTGCTCGATATCGGTGCCAAGACCAGCAACCTCCTCTTCTTCGAGAAGGGAAAAGTTTTTTCACGCAGCATCAACCTCGGCGCGAACGCCATCACCCAGGATTTCGCCAACGAGGCGAAATTGAAATTTGAGGAAGCAGAGAAGATTAAGATCGCGGAAGGCTTCGTCAGCCTCGGCGGTGCGTACGAAGAACCGGACAATCCGCACCAGGCGGCCATCTCCAAGATCGCGCGCCAGTTCATGACCAAGCTGCACATCCAGGTCAACCAGACCTTGCAGTTCTATCGTGGTCAGCAGGGTGGCACTGCGCCGCAACGTTTATTTTTGTCCGGTGGCGCCGGCATCATGCCGTACACCGCGCAATTCTTCGCCGAGAAGCTGAACATCCCCGTCGAGTACTTCAACCCGTTCCGCAATGTGCAGATTGATCCGGCGGTCAATCTCGAGGAACTTTCCCGCGTGGCGCATGGCTTGGGCGAAGTCGTTGGCCTCGGTTTGCGCAACCTGGCGAACTGCCCGGTGGAGATGAACCTCATGCCGGACAGCACCCTCCGCTGGCAGGCGCTCAACCAGAAGAAGCCTTACCTCGTTGCGACTGTATTCTTTTTGGTGCTGGTTTTGTTCGCCATCGGGTTTTTGTTCGACAAACTCGCCGTCAACAAGGAAAAGGAAAAAGAAAAACTGGATCCCGAGGTGGCAAAGATCACCGCCAAGGTGGACAAGGTGCAAAGAGCCTGGAAAAACCTGCAAAAGTCCCAAAAACAGGCGGATCAGGTCGCTGTCTGGATGCAGCAGCGCTTTTATTGGGGTGATTTCATGGCCGAAATGCGCCGGGCGATGATCCGTTCGGAAGACGGCATCAAGAAAAAATTGGCGGCCCAGAAGCCCGGCATTGAGGCCGGCATTTGGATTGAACAGATGACTTCGGCGGCCAATTTGGCAGGCGGTTCCGCGATGGGCCAGTTGGCTCCGGGCCAAGCGCCCCCTCCGGCGCCCGATGCCACCGCTCAATCCGGTGGTTCCACCAATATAATCATGATGGTATGCCGGGCCGTTGATTTATCCAAGACCAGCGGCGACGCCTCGGCCAATCTCACCATCGCGAACCTGGTGGGTGATGAGATCAAGGCTTCGCCCATGGTCGATCCCCGGTCGACCACCCTCGTCGGCAACATCGTCCCGGACGATGCCACCGGAACTTTTACTTTCACCCTGAACGTCGCGCCCACCAACGCGCCAACTTTTACACCGGCAAACTGATATGGCGTGGATCAAGCGAAATTTGTTTTTTGTGATCGGCGGTATTGTCTCGCTGGGCCTGCTTGGCGCGGCTGGATTTTACATTTACAAGGGCATGAACCGCAATTCGGCGGCCAGCGCTGCCTTGGTTGAAGTAGTCGGCAATCTCAGCGGCTTGGGTGATCAAAAACCGTCGCCGGGAAATGATAAGTTTGATAACGCCAAGATCGCCCAGAGCCAGGACAAGGAGATTCAGGCTTGGGTCGCATCATCGTCGGCCTACTTTCAGCCCATCGCCTCGATTCCCGGAAGCCCCGTGACCGGCGCCAGTTTCTCCAGCGCACTGCAAAAGACTCTGGGCCAGTTGCATGGCGAAGCGGATGAGGCGGGCGTGGTGCTGCCGCCGAATTATGATTTTTCCTTTGCCGTTGAAAAAAATCGTTTGACCTTTGCCCCCGGCGGCCTGGACCTGCTCGCTTGCCAGTTGGGTGAAGTGAAGGCGATCTCCGAGATCCTGTTCGCGACCCGCGTCAACATGTTCGAAGGCATTCAGCGCGTCCGCGTCTCCGATGAAGATCTGACCGGTGCGCCGGCGGATTACATTGATGAACATCCGTTGACCAATGATTTGGCGATCATCACGCCTTATGTCGTGAATTTCCGTTGTTTCACTGCGGAACTGTCTCGGGTGATGGGTGGTTTCGCCACGGCATCGAACACTTTTATCGTCAAGTCGGTCAACGTGCAGCCCGCTGGTGCGGCCACGGCGGTCGCTCCCAATCCCGGCATGGAAGGGCAGGGCTTCCCGCCGCAGATGCAGCCGCCCATGCAGCCGCCGCCCGGGCAACCGGTTCCCGGCAAGGGTGGATTGCAGACCATTTTGAAAGAGCAATTGCTCCGCGTCACGGTGGAAGTCGAATTGGTGAAACTGCTGCCGAAGAATTAAGATGGACTTTCTCAAAAAACATTACGAAAAGATTTTGCTCGGCCTCGTCCTCGCCGGGTTGGTCGGGGCGCTTGTGTTCATGCCCTTCTACATCGCCGCGGACAATCACGCGATGAGTGATTTGACGGAGTCCGTCGTCAACAAGCCCGGCAAGGAACTGCCTCCCCTTGATCTCTCGGGGCCGTCGGCGGTCACCGCGCGGTTGCGGGCGAATTATAATCTGGATCTCGAATCTTCCAACCGCCTCTTCAACCCGATGGAATGGCAGAAGAATGCGGATGGCAATATGATTCCGGTGGCCGGCCATGTCGGCTCGCAGATGGTCATCGTCACCAACATCACTCCCTTGTACCTCATCGTCACCCTGGAGACGGTCACGACCAATGAGATCGGCGCGCGTTACGGCATCGGCGTCGAAAAACAAGGCGACAAGAAATTGCCGAATCGCCGTCATCAACTGAAGAACGTCGCCAAGGGCGACAAGGCTAATGACACCTTCACCCTGCTGGATGTCAAAGGCGCACCGGAAAATCCCGATGCCTTGGTCTTGAAATTGGTGGACAGTGGCGAAGTCATCTCGATCACCCATGACAAGGCTTATCGCCGGATCGACGCCTATTCCGCTGATTTCCGTTATGATCCGGAGAAAAAAGTGTTTCGCGCCCGCCGGGTGGGGGACAAGGTGTCTTTCAACGGCACCGATTTCACCGTTGTCGGCGTCACCCAGGACTCGCTGACTTTAGAGGACCAGTCCAACCAGAAAAAAACCACTCGCCCATTCACTCCCTGAATGATACATATTTAGAATTGAACCGCGTCGATTTCATTTGAACCAGTTTTTGCCATGATAAAACCCGCCCACCTTTACCTCGGACTCGCTGCGCTGCTGGCTTTTCCCGCCATCATGCCTGCGCAGGACAACTCCGCCGCGCTCGCTGTCAATGAAGCCGTGCTGCGCCAGGCCAAAGCGATTGACCTGCGCGACAAGCTCGCCCAAGCCGCCGCCGCCGCGCAACATAACGACATCATCGGCGCCGCCAAGCTTTACCAAGATTCCGTGACGCTCGCGCAGGATGTCGGGGGCATTCAGCCCGAGACCCAGCAGGCCATCGCCGGCCTCACCGCCACTTCGATGGCCATCGCCCGCGATGCGCAGTCGCGCGCGGATTATGCCGAAGCTGACACCCGCGTGAAGATTGTGTTGAAGGCCGACCCTAAAAATCCCGCCGCCATCGCTTTCAAGATCCATAACGACGCATTGATTGTCGCCTCCCGCGGAACCCAGCCCGATGCCGCCACGAAGGAGGTCATTCCGGTGGTGATCGATCAAAAAGCTCAGGCGGCCACCTATGTGCAGGATGGCAAACTTCTTTATGAGATGGGCAAGCTGGATGAAGCCGACGCCAAGCTGTCTGCCGCGGTGAAACTGGATCCGGACAATAACGGCGCCTATTATTATCAAAACTTGGTGAAGCAGGCGCGCTATACCCGCGACCTCACCCAGCATTCCGTTGATACGCAGACGCGTATGGAACAGGTCGAGAAGCAGTGGGTGCTCCCCAAGTCCACGGCCTTGTTGCCCGTGCCGAATCCCTATGCTACGAACAACCTCATTTATACCGGCCCCGGCCGGCAGATGATTGTTGCGAAGCTGGATAAGATCCGCCTCGACACCGTTTCCTTCGACGGCCCGTTGAGCGCCGTGTTGGAAGACCTCACCAAGCTCTCCAAACTGCGTGATCCTGAACACAGGGGCATCAACTTTTTGATCAATCCGAATGCCGACCAGTCCGGGGCCCCGATTGCCGGGAACCTCGGCGGCGGCCTTGGTGGTCCCGGCGCAGCCGGGGCTCCGCCCGCGGCGATCGACCCGGCCACCGGCCTGCCGGCGGCGCCCGCTCCTGGAGCCAGCGGTGGTGAAAAAGTTGAGATCGGTACCGCAGTCACCGTCAAACTGAACCTCGTCGATCAAAGACTGGCCGATGTTTTGGATGCCATCATTGATGTCGCCGAACATCCGGACGGCCACCCCATCAAGTATGCGATCAAGGATTACGGCGTGGTGTTTTCTGACAAGGGCCCGGAAAGTCCGTTGCTCTTCACCCGCACCTTTAAAGTTGACCCCAATACTTTCTACGCCGGCCTTGAAAGTGTCGGTTCCTCCAGCTTTGGGAGTAGCGGTTCCTCTAGCGGTGGTGGTGGTGGCAAAGGCGGCGGTGGTGGCGGTGGTGGCGGTGGTAGCGGCCAAAATCAAGGTGGCGCAGTCGTCGGTGTCGTCAATGCTTTCGCAGGTGCAGGCGGTTTGCGTAACCAAGGTGGCAGTGGCGGTGGCGGCGGCGGCGGTGGCAGCGGCCAGGGCGGCGGCAGCGTTTTGGGCGGCACTGGTGGCGCGGGTGGTGGCGGTGGCAGCCAAAATCAGGGTGGCTTGAATTATATCACCACGCAAACTTTGGCCGGCGGGGCGAATGGTCCCAGCGGCATTGCCCGGCAATTTTTCACGGTTCTCGGCGTCAATCTGGAGCAACCGGCAGGCAAGGCGGTATTCTTTAATGACAAAACCGGTTTGCTGTTCGTCAAGGCGACCGAGCAGGACTTGGACACCATCGACAAGGCCATCCAAACGTTGAACCAGGTTCCGCCGCAGGTTCACATCAAGGCGCGCTTCATCGAAGTATCGCAGGACGACAGCAAGGCTTTTGGTTTTGACTGGTATCTCGGCCAGTTCAATGTGGGCAGCCAGGCCGTTGGCACCGGTGGCAGCGCCCCGTCGTTGACGGTGCCGACTTCTGCGGCGAATCCGCTCGGGGCCTTCCCCGGCAACACCCTGTCCAGCGTTGTTCCTTCCTCTGGTAACGATCAATTGGTCACCGCCGGCTTGCGCAACGCGGGCCCGACTTTGGGCACGCTCACCGGCATCTTGACCGATCCGAATTTCCGCGTGGCCCTCCATGCGTTGGAACAACGCGGCGGGTTTGAGACGCTGGGCGAGCCTGAGCTCACGACCATGAGCGGTCGCCAGGCGCAGATGCGCGCCACGCAGGTGCGGACCATCATCACCGATGTCGGCTTCCAGCAGGGCAATAACGGCATCAGCACCGGCACCGGCGGCACCACCCAATAATTCATAGGAGCGAAGACAATGAAAAAAATTAAATCACCCTCGGCGACCAAGCTGGCTCTCGCGGCTGTTTCTCTTGGATTGGCTGCCGCTGGCACGGTTCAGGCGCAAACGATCGCCACCCAGCCCAGCACCTCGGCCATCACCTTCACGACGCAACCGATTGAGACCGGTCCCATTCTGGACGTGGTGCCGTACGTTCTTTCCGACGGCTACACCATCAATCTGGCGCTCATCCCGTCACTGACTGATTTTAACGGCTATGACACGCCGCCGAGCATTCCCGCCGTCACTGGCAACCTCAACGTGGTCCAGTTGCCTGTGTTGCTGCCGGATTTCACCGTGCGGCAGGTTGTGACGACCGTGAATGTGTGGGATAACCAGACCGTAGTCATCGGCGGTTTGATCTCCTCGCAGGTGCAGAGCACCAAGGACAAAGTTCCCATCATTGGTGACGTGCCGCTGTTTGGCCGCCTGTTCCAGAGCGCCAGCAAAACCACGACCAAGAAGAACCTCATGATTTTTGTGACGGCGACCATCGTAGATCCGGCGGGCAATCGTACCCATTCGGACGACATGCTGCCGTTCGCCCAAAACGGGATCCCACAGCAGCCGCCCGGAGCAGGGCAGGTGACGGAGAAGGTTGATCACGTCCAATCGATTGATCAAATACCGAAGACGACCCAGTGAGCCGGTTGCTGATAATTGATGGACATGCGTATGCCTATCGCGCGTTTCACGCCATTCGCGATCTGCGTTCGCCCGGCGGGCAGCCGACCAATGCCATCTATGGTTTTTTGAAGATGTTGGAAAAGATGCGGCAGGCGGTGGCGCCCACGCATCTGATGGTGGTCTGGGACGGTGGCTTGAGTGCCGAACGGATGGCCGCGCTGCCTGGATACAAGGCGCAGCGGCCGGAGATGCCGGATGATTTGCGGTCGCAGTTGGATGAGATCGGAAAGTATCTGGCGGCTGCGGGCGTGCCGGATTATTGCGCCGACGGGATCGAGGCGGACGATTATATCGGTTGCCTGGCGCGGCGGGCGGCGGCTGCGGGCTGGAATGTGGTGATCGCCAGCTCGGACAAAGATTTTATGCAGTTGGTCACGGCGCAGGTCGGGTTGTTGAACCCGAATGACAAGACCGGGACCATCTGGGGGCGCGAGCAGGTTCGCGCCAAGTCCGGCGTGGAGCCGGAGCAGGTGGCCGACTGGTTGGCCTTGATGGGCGACGCGGTCGACAATATTCCCGGAGTGCCGGGGGTGGGGGTCAAGACCGCCGCCAGCCTGTTGCAGGAATTTGGGTCGGTTGAAGATTTGTATGGCCGGTTGTCAGAAGTGAAGTCTGAAAAATTAAAGACCTCATTGCTGGCGGCCGCGGAGACGGTACGGCTGAATCAGAGGCTGGTGCGGTTGCATGAAGTTCCGTGCGAATTGCAATCTGAAAAATTGATGGCGCGGGCGGCAGACCGTGAAAAATTGCGCGGTTTGTACCGGGGTTGGGGTTTTAAAGGCCTGCTGGCGGAACTGGAAGCGCAGTTACCGGAGCGGCAGGTGGAGTTGATTTGAAAATGAATTTGCGAAGTTTCAAAAAATTTGTGGCCGGCATTGGAGACAATGCAGCGGCAGTCGTAGGATTTTTTCGACAAATCCGCCATCATGGTGTATTGTCGGCGCGACCCATGATAAAACTAGCGTCCGTACGAGCTAAGTTCATTGCCGCCTGCCTTGCCGGCTTGGCAACTTTTCCGGCTTTCACCGCCAATGCCTTCAGCCCCACCAATTATTTCAACGCCAACGGCACTGAATATGCCGTCGTTGGCGCCATGCCGGGTGACCAGGTCTACCCGGATGCCGCAGTTTCGCCCACCGGCGGCTTTGTGGTCTGGCAGGACAATGTGACGGATGGCGACAGTTCGGGTATCAGTGCGCGTCAGGTGAACAGCACTCTCTCCGGCACGCTCGGCACTTTCCGCGTGAACGCCATCGGCGCCGGCAGCCAGGAAAATCCGCGCGTCGCCTTGTTGAAAAATGGCGGCGCTGTGGTTGTCTGGCAGGGCGGCAAGCCCAGCTACCAGCGCATCTATGCCCGTTTCCTCACCTCATCCAACACCTTTCTGGCGGCCAGCGAAGTGCAGGTGAATACGTTCAACAGCAACTTCCAGATCAATCCGGCGGTGTGCGTATTGACTAACGGCAACGTCGTGGTTCTCTGGGGGAGCTTCGATCAGGCCGGCCCCAACTCCTTTCAGGATGTTTACGGCCAGATCCTTTCGCCCACGGGCCAGAAGATCGGCAGTGAATTTTTGGTGAACCAGCAGACCACTTTCAACCAGCGCTCACCTGCGGTCGCCGCTCTTCCCAATGGGAATTTTGTGGCCACCTGGATTTCCGAGCAACAACGGGTGCCGGCTCAAGTATTTCAGACAAACACCGTCGGCACTTACACTACTTCCGCCACCTCGGTCAACCCCAGCGTGGATGTCTATGCACGGACATTTAACAGCAGCGGCACGCCGCTCAATGGCGAGGCACTGGTGAACACAAGTCTCAACTCCTGCGCCTCACCCAGTATCGCTGTGGCGACCGATGGTAGCTACTTGATCGCGTGGGCCGCCTCCGACCGCACCACCGCGAGCAACAGCTTCGATATCTTTGGCAGCACCTTTAACAGCGGTGGCGTCACCAATGCGCCGGTGTTCCGCATCAATTCATTTCTCTATGGTGATCAATATACCCCGCGCATCAGCGCGATAGGTTTCGATTTCCTGGTGACTTGGACCAGTCTGGCGCAGGATGGCAACCGCGAGGGTGTCTATGGCCGGTTTGTCCATAACAACGGTTCACTTACTGGTGCGGAATTCCGGGTGAATACCACCACCGTGGGCCAGCAGATGCATCCCGTGTCCGCCTCGGACGGGGCCAATCAATTCATCGTCGTCTGGACCGGCTTTAACGGCCTCACCAATAAATTTGACCTTTATGGCCAGCGTTACGTCAATGTTGTGGCTTCCTTGCAGGCGATGCCCGCCCCGTATGTCTGGGTGCCCTTCGTCTTGAGCAACAATGTCTATCAGCCGCGTTTGGTGGTGTCTTGGGCGCCGCTGCTTGGCCTGTCCGTTTCCAATTTTGAGATCTACGTGGATGGAGCGGCCTCTCCGACCGCCCTTGTTTCCAGCAATGGCCTGGCCATCAGCAATGTCTGGGTCATGACGGCGGCCAACGGTCTCTCGACCAACAGCACGCATTCTTTTGCGATGGACTATGTTCTGGCTGATGGCCGCCGGGCGCCGCTTTCGCCTTCCGCCGTCGGCAAGACCTGGTCTGGCTCCAATTGGGGTGGCATTCCTTATGAATGGATGGCCGCTCACTTTGGTGGCTATGCCAACGGTGTTTATACCACCACGTTCTGGCCGGTGGCCAGCACGCCGGTGGCTAACAAAACGACCCTGCTTAGCATCTTCGTGAGCGGTGGCGATCCGCTGGATCCCAGTACCTGGCTCAAGCAACAGTTGACCCCGACGCCTCAGGGCTTGTTCCTGACTTGGAACACGACCGCCGGCGCAACGTATCAGGTACAGGTGACCACCAATCTCAAAACGTGGACTAATGTCGGATCGCCGCGGTTTGCGGCGGGAACATCGGATTCAATTTATGTCGGTGGCAGCCCGGTCGGTTACTACCGGGTGATGTTGATGCGATAAAACCATTTGTATGCGGAAATCGATTAAAAACTTTTTTTTGGCCGGGCTGCTTTTGATGGCCAGCCTCCAGTTCGCCCAGGCATTTTCCTTCAGTGGACCGGGCATCGGCGGCGGCGCAGGCGGCGATTCCTGGGAGAAGCCGATCATCGGCTATGGCCTGACCGGCGGTCCTTATGGGGCCGATATCAGTACGCCTAAAAATATCGGAGAAGGATTCCGGCGCGTGACGCCGGTGATGTATTACGCCATGGACGCGTCCTTCCTGGATTTCTTTGGGTTGGCCGGCACCACGAACATCGACATCGCCTTCGCCATGATGAACGGTGCGATGTGCGGGCAGACCAACTCGGTCCTGTTTTTGAACTCGCCGACCAACGGCATCATCTCAGGTTTCAGCAGCGATCCCTATACTGGCACGCCGCTCGTCCTGCGGGATTTGGACAACTTGAACACCTACACCACCGATTTGGCGGATTTTCCCTTGGAGTCACAGCAGATTAATTTCACTGCCCAGACCCTTGGAATGACCGATCTCAAATCTGAAACTTTGGAACTGCTCGTGGAACAGATGGGCCTGACCACGCCGGAGCGTTATGCGTGGACCCTCCATGACCGGTTTCTGCCGCCTGGCGGCAAATGCCCCGGTGATGATCTCTATCTCGTCGTTCAGCGTAATTTTGACTTCATCAACAGCCCATTGAACCAGGTCCAGTATTCACCCTACATCAACGGAACGCTTTATGGTTATATCATTGAAGAGTTCTGTCAGCCGAACCAATCTCCCTATGTCACCGGTAACGAGGCGATCACTGTTCCGGTGGCCGTCGATGTTTTTGCTGATGTTTTCACCGCCGTGGCTTCATTTACCCTGTTGCCCGGTGGTTTCTACACCAGCCTGACCCGGGACGACGTGGGCGGTTTGCGCTACTTGTACGGCACGAACAACATCAGCTATGAAGCCACGGTGCCATCCGGCGGTCGTTTGATTGCGACCAACACCACGCCCCCCCAGACTTTTGGGCCGACCCTTTCTCTCGCCCAGCTGTTTCTCGATGCGCAAATCAGCGATCCGAATACTTTGCAAGCGCTTTATCCCGGGCTGAACTTTATTTCCGTTGGCACCAATCTTGTCAACCTGGTCAACACCAACCTGAGCCTTTTCTTTACCAACCTCCCGCCGCCTTACACCAACCGGGTGGCGCTTTCCAATGGGGCGGCCGTTTATGGACCCAACGGCACCGTGCCGTTCACCAACTGGTCGCCGGTCCAATATGGTGATCCGCCGATCCAGGTGACCACCTTGCCGCTGGGGCCGTTGCTGACCTTGGCGCCCTTTACCGATCCGGCCACGCTCATCGGCCTTTACCCCGGCCTGCTCGTCGATCACGTGATCACCAACTCGTTTGGCGTTGCGGTCACCACGAACATCGTACCCTTCTTCACGAACCAGTCGGTCATGCCGTATTTTTCAAATAACGCTAACGGTGTGAAGCTGCCCATCACCACCGCGTTGACGAACATCTATTATTTCACCAACCAGCCGGGACCGACCATCGTCAATTTCGATACCCACAGCTTCCTGACCATCACCACCCTGGACTTGGCGACCTTTGCTGATGCCGCCGTCACCAACGACCCGGTGACCTTGCAGGCGCTTTACCCCGGATTGCAAATCGTCTCGTTTAGCGCCTTCCCCAAGACGCTTTTCGTCACCAACTTCATCTCGTACCTGACCAACTATTCCGGCGCGCCCTTCAGCAGCCCGCCGAAGGCCGTGACCCGTGCGATTTCCACCAATGCATTCTTTGGCACGGTCTATTCCTACCAGTTCGGGAACGTGTTCACCAACCACTCGCATACCAACCGCTATATCCGGACCCGCAGCATCTGGCTGACTAACTTTATTGGCGCGCCCGTGGGCAGCCCGTCCTTCACTGTGACGAACGATGTCTTCACCAAGGTGCCCATGGTGGCTGGCGACTTTTTTATCTATCCAACCAACTGGTGCGGCTTTGATTTGCTCTTGGACGTCAACCCCAATCCGCCCAATTCGTTCGGACCGACCAATGAATCCGACTTCCAAGGTTACACCTCGACCAGCGGGCAGACCTTTGGGCTGACGAATTTCATCTCGGACGTGTATACCAACTATATCATCGCCGTCCGCCCCGGTATCTGTGAACCGGTGCTGGCCTTTGGCACGACTTACACGACCAACATCGTCAATCAATTCCAGTACGATTTCATCAACGTGGTGACCAATCATTATTTCACCAACACGTTCGTGACCATCATCACCACCAATATTTCCTTCACGAATAGCGGGTTGACCACCAATGTCTTCAGCAAGTCATTCTATACCAATCTACCCTCGGGTGACTTTTTCATCATCCCGACCACCTGGTGCGGCTTCCAGATATTGGGCCTGCTGACCAATACCATCGCGAACACCGCCCAGACCTTGGGTACCAATGCGGTTGATCCGTCTGGGGTACAGTTCAGCCAGACGCTCATCTCGGAATATACCAATTATACGTTCTCCATCCGGCCCGGCATCTGCGAGCCGGCCCTGTCGTCCAGCACCAATTACACGACGAACACCGTCTTCCAGTATAATTATTATTTCTCCAACATCATAACCAATCACTACTTCACCAACGGTCCGGTGATCGTGATCACCACCAATCTGGCCATTTTCACCAATGGCTTGGCGGGCACTCTCACCAACATTGTGACGGTTGTCACCAACAACAATGGCGTGGGCGGTGATTTCTATATCATTCCGCCAAATTTGTGTGGCTTCACCATCTTGGGCGTTCAATCGACCGCAGTGATTGCGACGACCAACTTCATCCAGGCGACCAACCTACCGGGCGTCCCGAATGTGGGCCAGATGTATTCCGTGACGTCCATCAGCACCTACACGAATTCCATCTTCCAAGTTCAGGAGTCCACCTGCAGTACGGTCGCTGCGCCGCCGGCCTTGCGGGAAGGCATCGGGCGTGTCGTCTTTATCCGGAAAAACTTTGATTCACTGCTGGGCCGTGTCTTCCAGCCCCTGACTAATTTTTACACGATGACCATGGTCACCAACAGCCAGCCGGTGAAAGAATATTACCAACGCATCGTGACCGCGCCGGACTTCCTGATCCAAGCCCAGGACCTCACGGCCGGTCCGACCGGCCCGACGGCTGTGGGCAGCGTGGCCCGCAACTTGAACTTTGATTCCAGCACGATCACGGGCGGCTTGGCCGGACCTGGGACTATCACCCCCGGGACCACCTTTACCTACAACAAGGTCGGCACTGTCTATAACAACGGCAGCCCCAACCTTTTCTTGCTGGCGACCAACGCCTTCCTTAGCCAGTTGACCCAGGGTTCAGGTATCAATATCAACGGGCAGGGTGACGGTCTCTCAGTCATCACTTGGGCTTCATTCGACTTCTCGACGAATGATCCGGTGGTTTATCCCAGCGGCACCAGCATCGCCAATCTGTTCAACCAGTTGTATCTGCAGGTATCCCCGACAGTGGTTCCTGCCGGCACGAACGGGGTGGCGTACACGCCTGTTGTCTTCACCGCCACTGGTGGCCAGCAGCCTTACACTTGGGCGGCACCGAACTTGTCCGGTCTGGTACCGGGCCTGACCTTCAATGCCTCAACTCAAACCTTGTCCGGCACGCCTTCGGCCACCGGCACCTTTAACTTTATCATTCAATTGACCGATGCGGTCAATCGCCAGGTCAATTTGAATTATTCGATCATCATCCATTGATACGTATTTTAAGTATGTTAACCTTTCAAATGCCATTGAGATCGCAGGCCGTTGCCCGGCGGAGCTTTCTTTCTTTGCTCTTCGTCCTGACCATGCTTGCGATTACGGGCGTGCAGGCGCAGACCGAGCCGGACACATTTTACAACAACACGTTGTATGTTAATTCTGGACCGCTGAATGCGACAAATTTTGTCAATGACTCGGGTGGTAAATTTAGCGTGACCCCGGCGTCCGGGTTGGGATGGTATGGCGACCT
>Ga0206963_10300_pt1 | contig 13329 bp, 10 predicted proteins | sample Alteio_BWOrgHeat_28_FD_152958 | JGI IMG/M metagenome (GOLD analysis project Ga0206963, IMG submission 152958) | Enriched cells from forest soil in Barre Woods Harvard Forest LTER site, Petersham, Massachusetts, United States -... | ecosystem: Environmental > Terrestrial > Soil > Temperate forest >... | reverse complement strand
ATTGTATTTGTCGCGGCAGGCCTTCATACCGCCAGCTGTGTCGATGTGAACGGGAAAGTTTATTTTACCGGCGCAAACGAGGATGGCTCCATGGGTAATGGCACGACGACCGGCGGAACCGACGCTTTCGTCGAGGTTACGACCGATGCGACCGGCAAATTGTTTAACAACGTACGATACCTTACCATGGGCTCTTCCATCTTTAACGGCGGCCAGGGTTATGGCGCCGTCATCTATGCCATCAAGAACGACGGCACGCTTTGGGTTTGGGGTAATACCCAGGGCGGATACGCCGGCAACGGCACTTATGGCGGAATAGTTACGCGGCCGACACAGATCACTTCCTTTCCGGCCGGCACGGTTATCACAAAGGTCGTAGTGCAGAATATTGCCATGGCGCTGGATTCCAAAGGCAATGTATGGACCTGGGCCGGGAATGGAGGAAACAACGTTTTGCTGGGAAATACGAGCCGGGCTACTTATGAGACTCCCCAGATCCTTTCCCTGCCCGGGGCCGCAAAGGATATTGCCGGTGGCGCTATGTTTTCCTATGCCTTACTAACCAACGGATCTTTATACGGCTGGGGCTTTTATCTCGGCTATATGGGCGTCGGCGCTACAGCCAGCGCGGGATGGACAAACCAACCTTCCCCTATTCTCCTGGATGACGAACTCAATCTGCCAAGCCCCATTGAACATATTTCCTGCAATACCACCAGCACTTATGCGATCCTGGCCAACGGCACGCTGTGGGCATGGGGTGGAAATGAATGCGGACAGATTGGCAATGGCCAGGACATCGATTATGCTAAATATACAATCGACCCGGCGCCATATGGCGGCTCCGTCTCTTCTCCCTATTCCTGGAACTGGGACATGAGCACCGCGCAGCTCCAGCAGCACAAGCCAATGCAGATCGGGCCCGGCCTCAGTAATTTTGTTGAACTCGCGGAGGGAGCGACCGACGTTTTCTATAAATATGCCGTCGATGCAAACGGGCAGCTCTATTCCTGGGGCAGAAATAAGACCGGCGTTTTAGGCAACGGCGTTCTGGAAGGTGATTATATAAATGGCTCCCTCGGCTCAACCTATCCGAATTCCTGGGACGTTCCCTACCTTACCGCCGTTAACCCGTTTGATGTACCGGAGACCATACTTTCTACTTCGCCGCATTGCCTGTCTGTACTGGGCGTCAACTTATGCAGCATTTTCAGTATCCCCTTCAATACGCCGCCGGTTGCCAGCCCGGGCGCCAATCAAACAGTGCCGGGTCCCACGGCTGTTCTGAACGGTTCCGCCTCAAAAGATAATTCGGCCATCGTATATTATGCCTGGAGCCAGGTGTCAGGGCCAAATAAGGCAACGATCAGCATCCCCTCGGGACCAAAAGCCAATCTCCTGGGTCTGACGAAAGGCGTCTACGTGTTTCAATTGAAAGTTATCGATAATGGCTGGATGGCGGATAGCGCAAAAGTCACCATCACCGTTACAAATACCACCGCCGCCGCCACAAATACCGATTCCCTTTCCTTTTCTCCGGCAGCACTGACAAACACAGATAGCACGACAGACGGTAAGCAATTTGCCATCTATCCCAACCCCGTCACGGATGCCTGTACGCTCGTGGTCGGCAATAAGTTTATGGGCACTATGAACGTGCAACTGATCGACGCCGGCGGTGTCATCCGGCATCAATACAGCTTCACAAAGAACCTGCAAACGATGCAATACAATATTACTGCAAACGATCTGCCCCACGGTATCTATTTCCTCCGTGTACAGGTCGGGACATGGAACGGAACACTAAAAATGGTGAAAAACTAATACCCGCAGATCATCCGCCTTCTCCCAAGCCCTCCGGTTAACCCCGGGGGGCTTTTTTTAATCCAGCTCATATATTCTTCTATATGCATTCTGCATCTGCTGGATTTCTTCGTCGGTCAATTTGTTAAAATACTCGCGTCTTTTTTTGGGAAATACGCCTTTGTTTTGATGAAGAAAGGTAAGCATCATCATGATCAGTTTGTCAGGCATATCCACTATTTGCTGCAATGCCTGCTTTGCTTCATCAAAGCGCTGTACAAAAGACAATTCTTTGGGCATATCCTCCTGTATCGTGTCATGGATGGTATGGACAAGATAAACGCACTGATCTGTAAGGTCAGGGTACCTGAAATAGCCTTCTACTTCATTTTCGTTGGAAATCTCCACCTCGCCGACGCCGGACGTAGTAAATTTAATACGCTTCATTAATGGCTTGGAATATTTTTCCAGGATAGTATCGTACTCCTTGATATTATTGAGAATATGAGCGGACACGGGAATGATTAATCCTTGCGGCACCATTTTATCGTGCGCCAGTACATCATGTATTAAAAAACGATGCAACCGGCCATTGCCATCTTCAAAGGGATGAATAAAAACAAAGCCGAAAGCGATTAATCCTGCCCGTACTTCAGGAGGAGTCGCTTCCGCGGTTTTAAGTGTTAACGCCTGCAATCCTCTCATAAGAGATGGCATAACGCCTGGCGGCGGGCAGATATAATGAAAGATTTCCTGTCCATTCCCGATCGATTGACCGACGTAGTTTTGAAAGTCCCGAAAATCAGTGGATGCAAAGCGGGGATCAACAATGGCATTCTGCAAGGTTAAGAGTCGCGCTTTTTCGAGCATATCTTCGTTGCTCTCTGAGCCTGCCATTTGCAGCAGGGCAACGAACTTTTGAGTACGGTCCGCAGAAGGTTGTTCCTTTTCTATTTCATAGGAAGATTTCGTTTCCTTGGTGTACAGATAATTTATTGCACGCCTGAAAATATCTTCAGGATACTCCGCTTTAAGGTGTTCTATTTTCCCTGTCAGGTTTTGTACCAACAGACTTTCCAGTTCCCGTGTTTTCCGGACAACCGGGCAATAGGTGGCGTTACCGAGCAGATTATTGTTGAGTCTCCAGCGTGTACTTTTTTCTGTTCGTCCGGTAATATACTTGCTGACATCAAGAAGGTCAATATAATTACCTGACACCAGTCGACCAAGCGTAAGCTTCTTACCGGTAAGGAATTCGTACAAAAAGCCGATTTTTCGCGCCTGCCTGCTTGCTGGTGATTCATTGATAAACGCTTCTACTTCTATGGCTGAGATTCGCTGGAAAACAGCTTGTAAAAAGTCTAAATTGAGATCATCATATTTTAAGAAAAATTCGACATGGTGCAAAACATCATTTTCAAGGGCTACGGAATATTTGACACCGTAATCTTGCTCTATATTCCCTTTTGAGGTCACTCGAATAGCGGGATTATCTGCTACGTATGAAGCATGTGTCATGGTATAATTTACCAGGGAAAAATGCTCCTTGAGCCATTGCCCGCCAATTGCTCTTGCTTCCATGCGTTATTTCTTTCTCGTAGTTACTGTAAAATTGATAAACTCATTATAAAACTGATACAAAGGCATTTTTTTACTGTAAAACTGATACAACAGGCCAGGATGAAAACCGGGTCAATTACTATAAAATTGATACAAGATACTGTAAAATTGATATAATTTACATTTTTTACTGTAAAATTGATAAAACGCATTTTGGAGGAGTAAGACCCCACCCTATCCTATTGACCAGCCAGGGGGCAGATTTCGGCTTCTGGGCGAAATAAAACAAAACCTCACTTCAAATGATTTTACGTCCTTCCGCTTTATAACCGCATTTGCCAAAGTGGGCCCTTTTGTAAGACTAAAATCTGCTTTACATCTTTGGAGACAGAGCGGCAAGATCGTTGAGGCAATTTTTGGCGTGGATCAGAAAGGAACGAGCCGGCAGGCACTTGAGTTTGCGCTATCTGATTTTGACAACACATTTATTGCACACATAGGAACCGGTGCCTTCAGCCCGACTTTTCATCCCAAAATATATATTTTCCAGGGAAATAATCACGCTATCACCTATATAGGTTCCAACAATTTCACGCTTGGGGGTATGGAAACCAATGCGGAATCCTGATGTCAATGGCGCCGTGGTTGTTTGGTATCCTAATTTCAGTTTAAATATGGTCGACTATGAAAAGAAATCAGAGATCAGGGTCACTGTACAACCCGCAGTGGTTCAAAATACACCATCTCATTCGATCATGGTCATGAGAGAATCCGGCATCACTGGAATTGACTATGATATTTATATCTACCCGCCCGGGAGTTCGGAATTCACAAATTACCTTGCTGTTTGCAATAATACAATGCCGTCCGGAGGCAAAACACCCAGGAGATTTGGCTGGATTTGATCACCTATCTTCTAAACCAAATAATCTCGTTTTCGGTAATCCCATTTTTATTATTAATCTTATTCTCCCGGGTGACGGTGATCGGAATAATGCTTTCAAGCTTCCACCCTTCCTTTTTACCCATTTCGACCAGGATTTTCCCGCTTTGAATATTTATATCCTTCCCACCCGCGCTTGTTTTATTATCCCCAATGACAAAAAACAGGCTCCCGTTCTCCTTTACCGCTCTATTCAAATTCCCAAAAACTTTTGACATATCATTATAATATCTGTAAAGCAAAGCAGCCATATTTTTTCTTCTGAAACCGGCATCCCCCGCGTTTAAGGCGTACACATTTTTTATGGTGTCAATGGCAACTTTCGATTTTATCCCGCCAAAATCACCACCGCCAATCAATAGCTCAAACGCCTTTCTTTCCCTATTGGTAATTTCTCTGGCGCCAATCAATTCCTTTTCCAAAAGAGCCCTGTCCTTACTCATTTTCCCCAATAACAAAAGAATGCTTAGTCTGTCAGTATCTATATATGGTAACGCTGTCGCATAGGGAGGGCTGGTGATAACAGCATCTACCTGTCTGTTAAACAGGTCGAATTTCAGAAAAGGCTCCTCCGTTCTGCAATCACCGGATGAGATAACTGCACTGCCCAAGGAACAGGGTATATAGGAACATTTCTGAAAAAAGCTTTTCAATCTTCCCAATTGACTTCGGATCTTTCGTTCCAGCAATTCAATAACGGGCGCATCCTCGATAGGGTCCTTTCTTCGCCTGATTCTGAGATCCTTCGGCTCCTGCTGGGATATCTCTCTTATTATACTGCTTAAACAAACCTCTATAAATTCGAGTATTTGTATATTGGGGATTTCATTGATTATCCCGCAAATAAGCCCTAACTTATTTAATACCTTTTCGGGGAACCATGCCTGCAATTCATTTTGCACCTCTTGCCCGAATAGGTTTTCAGCTCTTCCCGAACTCTTTACACACCGGATGTCGTCGATAAATTTTAGAAATAGTTTCTCCACCAAAACAGGGTCGACAGCAAGGATCGCTGTTTTTGATTTGGCAATTTTCAAGGCAAGCGGGTTGATATCGAACCCATAAGAATTAACGCCGTTGAGATAACTCTCCAGCAGAACAGTACCGCTGCCACAAAAGGGATCCAGGACATACTGTCCATATTTTATATTGCCGATATTCGCCAACGACTTGGCCAGCTGCGGATAAAATTTACCTTTATAAGGATGCAATCCATGCGTGACATACTTCGGCTCTTTTCGCCTGGGTTTTATTTCGGTCCCATCCCCGTTTTCCAGGATCGCCTGCCAGGATTTCTCTTTCCAAAATTTGGTCCCCGAAAATTCGTGAGTAAATGTCAATCTTTTAAGCTGATTGATTGACAAGGAGTCGATCATTGCACTGTCCGCCTTTGCTGCTTTCCCCTCCCAAACAAGCCCACTGATCTCCAGTTTCCGCAATTCTTCTTCATAGGGCCAAAGTTTATAGGTAGGAGGGGCTAAAGTAAATTTTTGCGTGACGTTTGGTTTGACCAGGATTAGCAGCTTCTCCTTGCTTAATCGTCTTGCGGGCGAAACAAAGGAACGTTTTTGTTCCGGCAAATTCCTATCAAGGATCCCGGCTGAAATAAACCCGATTTCCTTTGCTATGCCTTCCAGCAAAACAGCAGTATCAAATTGCTTGCCCTTATATACACCGTCACCAACCACAAATACGGCATACCTGCTGTGTCTCAGGCAATCGAAAATGTTTTTCAGACAACCTTTCATCTCAAAAAGATATTCTTCAATATCCGTATTAGCCTTCTGATGCCGCAAATGAGATCCTATCTCAATTTTAGCCATCGATCTTGGGTCATGCCCCAGCCAGAATATCCGGAACCTATGATAAAGATGATAGTCTGTTGTATTGGGATAAGGAGGGGATGTGACAACAAGATCTATGGAGTTATCGTCGAGAATTTTCTCCGTCGAAGAATTGGCGACCATGAACCTGGCGTTTTTATAGCGCAAATGGCTCGGAAGTTGAACGATTTTTCGAAGCGTAGACTCCACCTCACTGTAAAAGACAAATAAAGTGCTCCCCCGCTCTACCTCACGCGGTTTACTCGCATACCTGGTTTCACCATCCTGGTAGGACACTCCCGTTATTATCTTGGAAAAAACGGATAACGCTACTGTTTTGCCCGCACCCGATAACCTGGTTTCAATCGCCCATCTCAAATAACTAAGCTCTTCCACAACATGCAAATGGAACCATTTATCGATATTTGGAATAGGCGGTATATAGTCTCTTATATCCGTCAAATGCTGCTCAATCGTATAATATATATTCTCCGGTGCTTGAAAAAGAAGATAAATGGAATTCGAAAACATGCGCAGGTCATCTTCTTCCTCCTTGCTTAAAGCTTTACATTTGGCTTGACCGATAATGAGCGAAATGGGGTTAATATCAGAACTTATTGCCTGTCTGCCCAACAATAGCGCCTCCAATGCCGAGGTTCCGCTACCCCCAAAGGGATCGAATACCTTATCTCCGGGCAAGGACAATAAGCGAATGATCTTATTGGGGATTTGAGGAATATACTTTGCAGGGTAGGGATGAATATTATGGGATAAATAGTTGGTATCTTCTGTAGCAAAATCCCAATCCTCCTTTTGCAGTCTTTCAAAAACCTCCTGTATGTCACTCAAGTCACTTAGCCCCCCCGTTGCTTCAATTACCAATCTTTTCGATTTCATTATGTAATTTTGTTACATTTACCCGGATTTCAAAATCCATTTCCGAAAAATGGCGCCTGAAACATATCCCAAAATATTCATTTACCGAAGGCTGGTCCAGGCTAAGCTTTTTATCGACGCCCACTATGCCGACAATATTGACCTTGACAATATTGCCGATGAGGTCTGCAGCTCTAAATTCCATTTCATCAGGCAGTTCAAAAGCATCTACCGTAAGACGCCGCACCAATACCTGATTTCGGTGCGACTGGAGGCAGCCAGAGATTTGCTGAAAGCCGGTAGGCCGGTGTCGGAAGTCTGCTATGCTGTTGGTTTCGAAAGCCTGAGTTCTTTCAGCGGTCTCTTCAGCCGGGTGTACCGGATGACCCCTTCGGCCTATGTAAAACAACAAGAGGCCATAAAAGCACAAATTGCAGCATTACCCTTACGTTTTGTCCCGGCCTGTTTTGCCGGAAAAAGCGGCTGGCTGTAAAAACAGCAATTTTAGAGAAATGATATTGCCACGCAGAACCTTTCTTTGCATAGATGAAAACAATATTTGACAAATCGACAAGAGACGAGCTGATCCGAAGGATCGACACGCTCACCAAAGACAACAGCGCTCAGTGGGGCAAAATGAATGTTTACCAGATGTTGAAACATTGTAGATTATGGGATGAGTGGATAGCTGGTAAGAAAAAGAATAAACAGGTATTCGCAGGTCGCCTGTTTGGTAAAATGGCTTTGAAAAATGTTCTAAAAGATGAAAAACCGCTGGGGCGAAATACACCCACTATTCCCGAGCTTAGACTAAACAGACTCGGGGAAAATGGTGATGTTGAATCCGAAAAAGCTAAATGGATTGCCACGATAGAGGGATATGCGCATTTTTCAAACCCCGACTTCGTACATACTTTTTTTGGCAAGATGACAAGAGAACAAATCGGGTATATGGCATATAAACATGCCGATCATCACCTCCGCCAATTTAACAGCTGAACTGAACGCAAAATAAGCTGAATTGAACCCAAAATAAGCCGAACTAAACGCAAAATACATGATCACCAGATTAACACATGTCAGCATCTACGTGCTTGACCAGGCCAGCGCCTACGATTTCTACACCAAAAAACTGGGGTTTAAAGTAATAACGGACGTACCGATGCCAAATGGTCATCGCTGGCTGACAGTTGCACCGCCAAACCACCCCGCTTTTGAGATCAACCTGACGCCGGTCACGGAGGGCATGTGGTATTCCAAAGAAACCGCAGAAACCTTGCGGGAACTTGTCAAAAAAGGAACATTCGGCTGCGGTGTATTTACCTGCGACGACATCTATGCGACCTATGAAGAACTAAAGGCCAAAGGGGTAGAATTCACAAAAGCGCCAAAAAAGGAATTCTATGGTACCGAAGCCCTGTTTAAAGACGATTCAGGAAACTGGTTTTCACTCGCCCAACTGGAGAAAATCGCATAGGCGCCCCCGCATACGTCACCAACAAATCCCCTATCTTTGGCCCTATTCAAACCTCGTTATGCGACCGATCTGTCTCTTTTCCGTTATCTTTTTATCCGCCGCCCTGTCCCTTCCATCCTGTGTCAGCACCGGAAAATTCAACGCCCTCCAACAGGAGAAGCAAAAAACCGACTCCCTGTATACCTGGGCGATGCACACATTGAAGACTTGCCAGGACGATAACAATAACCTCAACAAACAAAAAGCACAGCTGCAGGATCAGGCGAGCGATCTTACGCTGCAATTAACTGTCACAAAAGAAAACAATATCCAGCTGAGTAAGCAGCTGCAGGACGTCACCGCCCTCAGCAGTTCCCAGGCGGAGAGTATAAAGAAATCACTGGATAATATAGGCGCGAAAGACGCTTATCTCCGGGGGCTGCGGTCCGCCCTGTCACATCACGACTCGGTGAACCTGGCCGTACTGCTGGACCTGAAAGCTACCCTTGGCGGCTTCGCCGATCAGGGTGTTGCCATAAAAACGGAGAAGGCTGTCGTCTATGTCGATCTTTCCGATCAGCTCCTGTTCAACAACGACAGCAATAGCTATACGCTGACCGATAAGGCAAAATCAGTCTTAGGCAGGCTGGCGCAGGTATTGAACGACCAGCCGGAAGTCGAATTCATGGTCGAAGGACATACCGACAGCATTGCTTATCCGCGGGAAATACTGGTAGACAATTGGGATCGGAGCGTCAAGCGGGCAACAGCCATAGTCCGGGTACTACAGAATGACTACAATATATCCCCGCTTCGCATGACAGCCGCCGGCCGCGGGGAATATACGACAGTAACCGCCAACGATACCCCCGAAGGCCGGGCAGCCAACCGTCGTACCAGGGTCGTCATCCTCCCCCAACTGGACAGACTATTGCCATTGCTCGAACGCGGGCAAAGCCAGCCAGCCAACTAGCTGAACCCTTATCCACCATTAAGCCGCCCACCGCCATCATTCGCCGGTCATCGTCACCGGCCCCCTGCTGGAGCGAACCGGACCCGGATAGGGCTGCTCACCCTTGACCGCGAACCAGAGGATCTTATTCATCAGCTCGTCCTCACCCCCATCCACATCCTTGAACACGCGGCTGGCCGAAAGCCGCGCATAATAGGCCGCTTTCCCCTTCAATTCCGCCAGCGACTTATTCATCTGGTTCAAGGGGATCCGATTCGGCACATAGGTATACCTAAAGTCCGTCCGGTGATCCCCAAAGCAATCCCACATCGGCAGCGCCGTAGCATCTACCACATTCATCGGCGGTATCCCAAGGATCTGCTCGATCGTCCGCACCATCCCCGTCTGGTTATAGTTGGTATGTATCGCCCGGCCCATGACCGAATAGGGACTGATCACCAGACCCGTCGTCCTGTAAGGCGAGATATGGTCCCAGCCGCTCTGCGAATCGTCTTCCGTCACAAAGATCACCGTACTGTCCCAGAAACGACTATGCGTAACGGCATCCACAATCCTTCCCAATGCGAGATCATTGTCGGCTACCATGGCCTGAGGCATCGGGGAGTTCGGCGAGGTTCCCGACGTATGGTCGTCCGGCAGCGAAAGCACCATCAGATCGGGCAGACTGTCACCGGGAGCCTGCTCTGCCTGCTGTAAGTCATGGATGAAGATCTCCGCGCGCAATTGATCGGAGAACACCAGGTTGTCGCAATCGGGATAAGCGGGCGATATAATAGGCCTTAACCGCCCGATCGTAGTGGAGTTGACAAAGCCCTGGTCCACATGATCCAAATAACGATTATAGATATCTGTCCATTTCAGCGAGTGATCATACTTTGTCGTACAGGCTTCACCGTAGACCCGTACTTTTTTTCCGTGGTCCAGCGCATCGTTCCAGATAAACCCGTTTTTATTATACACCATGGCGTCATCCTGCCGGTGCGGATAGCTTCTGAACCAGGCCCGGACACTCTTCTCGATATAGTCGGACACCATAGCGGCATCCGCCCACTGATGACCCTCCGCCGAACATTTGCCGGCGGCATAATAATTGTCCATCAACAGGAACTTACTCGCCAGTTGGTGCTGATTCGGGGTCACGCTGTCACCAAAGATGCAAAGCCCCGGCATCCCCCGGCCCTGCGCCAGATCACCGAATACCTGGTCATAGGTCTTGTTCTCTTTGATGATATAGATTACATGCCGGAAGACACTCGGTTCGCCGATCCGCTCCGGTACCGGCTTTGGCGCCACATGCCGGCGCGGCCCCCGGTTGGTCAGTGCAAGCCGGAAGAACAGGCTCTGCTCCCGGACCTGCTTCGTATAGACCTTCAGCTCCTTGTCACCGGGAACAGGAATGATGCTCAGGCTGGCCATCTCCTGGTGGATCGTATACCCGCTGACGGGCTCGGCGCTGGCGGTATACGCCTTCATTTCATGGACCGGTGTAAGAACACGCGAGCCCTTGGCTTCGATATTGGCCACATAGAGTTCATTACCCAACACAACGATCCCGCCGGGATACGCCTCCGTGGGGATATACCCCTTAATGGACGTCCTGCCCTTACCCAAAGCAGAAACGCCCGCCCCCAATCTTACCACGCATACCGCATTGTCGAAACCATTAGTGACGTAGAGATTTGTCCCGTTTTGATCGACCGCCAGTGCGTTGGGGCTGCTGCCATAATAAGTGATACTGCCGGAAAAAAGACCGACAGGTATCGAATCGACGACCTCTCCCCGTCGAACGTCCACTACACTGATATCGTCACTGTTGCCATTGCAGATATATAGGAATAGGCTGTCCGCGCTGCTGACGATAGCGTTGGGATGCAGGCCCAGGGAAAGCTCCTTCAGCTGCGACCCGGTTTGCGCATCGATCACGGACAGGCTGCCCCTGGCCGTGCCGCCCGTCACGGGATTGGTATAGGCGCTGCCCCAGGGGGTGCCGGCATACTCGAGACTGCTGTCCGTCACGACCGGACCGGCCCAGTTGGTCACATAGATTTTATTGCCGATGATCCGCAACCCGTATGGTGCAACACCCGTCGGCGCCGTCCAGACGACCTGCTGGTCCGGGAACCGGATCTTCAGCAATTGGTTGTTACCATTCAGTACAACATAGAGAAAGGGAACGCCCCCTTCCACCTGTACGGCAATATCGTTTGGCAGGGAAGCCGCCGCGGGGGCCACTGCCGCGATGGGCATGGAACTCACCTTCCCGATCCCCGTGCTGTCCCAGGTCGCCGTCATCAAGGCGGAGGAATGCGTAGTCCCGGCGCTCCAAACAAGATAAACCTGCCCGTTATACGTGAATGATTTGATCCCGCTATAGGTGCTCATCAGCCCTTTGACCTGCGACGAAGGGTCGTCCCGGTAAGCCCATCGGTGGACGATCTCCCGCGTGCCCGCATCCACCACAGCAATACCATAACGGTCTTCCACCGCCACATGACGGCCGTCCGGCAGGACCGAAAAATCCAACGCATGGTTCTCCACTTTGGGGTCCCCGAAGGTGATCACCTTCCCCGCGGACGACACCTGCCGGTTGAAAGGCATAATGGTCAGCGGGTCACTCTGTTGAAGAGTACTGTCGTCGAACCGGGTATGATAGGGTGTCAACTGTTGTCCGACCAGGCTGCTGGCAAGGATCGAAAAAAGGAAAAATAGAATGTACTTCATAGTGGGTATAAATATACATTTTCTCGCGAATCCACCAGTTACTGCTCAACCCCACCTGAAAAACATAACAATTTGATTTTCTATACGCGAAAAAACGGGGTGATTGGATCACCCCGCTCACAACACACCTATTTTCTGGCAACACACCAGATCGTTCCATACCCGATATTATTTGACTTCATGTCTATCCACATATACCCTTTTTCTCCCCACCCGGTTCCCCAGCTATTACGCAATAGCCACGCTTTTTTACTATCATTCCATCCAACGAGCACAATGGCATGATTAACACTCGGACTGGAATAATCCGATGGGGTTTCATTGAAAGTCCCGCCGCTATAGTGCTGAAATAAAGGGGTTACGTTGACGCAAGCGCTGACGCTGCCATATTTTACGATCGCCTCCTTAATTTTACGTTCATCCGCTATTTTAAAAAGTCCGGCGCCGCCATCTGCAATCCCCCAGGTGGATAATTCGACCTTTGTGTCAGGCTTGATATTGGGACAAGGCCCATTCTGCCCATTATCCGGGTATTGTGCCGCAGTCATCATATTAGTTTTGTCCTTTTTTAGATATTCAAAGACCTTATAAGGCCACCCACCGGAACAGCTGCCGGCACCACTACAGGTCACCATCTCTTTTTCACTTAGATCGATGGACGCCGGTGAGGTTTTGTTTTCCTTGATATCACTCACTTCCAATGCCCCCACCGAAGAATAAGACCAGCAATCGCCACACTGCTGATCCCGGATTGCCGGTAGCCTGTTATCATTCCTTGGATCATACGCAGAGGAATTGGCCGTTACGTTTTCTAAATCTTTGATGTTTTTAAGAATCTCCGCCTGCTCAGCTGCCATCTGAGCCAGCAGCGCTTTAATCCGGGCATCATCAGCGGCGATAACCTTGTAATCACCAAGCAGCGTATGTATATCCCGTTCAGACGCTGTCGTGTTGGCAATGGTAAAAGTTAACTTCTTATCGGCAATCACTTTCCTGCCTTCAGTCAAAACCCTCTTAAGATTTGGTGACGCCTGGTCTTCCCGCGTCTTGTAAAATTGCACAACATCTGGTGTTACCTGGGCAATTAATGAAGCGGGCAATAGCCCGGAAACGACTACTGTAGCTAGCAGCAATAACTTGAACTTTTTCATAATTAAAATTTAAATGATGATTA